>Ga0180007_10006377_pt1 | contig 11530 bp, 13 predicted proteins | sample MM_PC_MetaG_FD_121122 | JGI IMG/M metagenome (GOLD analysis project Ga0180007, IMG submission 121122) | Groundwater microbial communities from the Aspo Hard Rock Laboratory (HRL) deep subsurface site, Sweden - MM_PC_MetaG | ecosystem: Environmental > Aquatic > Deep subsurface > Groundwater...
AAAACAAGCTCACCATCAGAACCGCCGCGCTTAGAAGAAAGAACCGTTCCGTCGTAAGTTTCAACGCTGACATTCCCACCAATTCCAGAAAAATTCATCGCAACAATCGCGCCCTGAACAAGCGGGGCGCTGATGTTCACCGAGAAAACTTCCAGCGTAGTAGAAGTGTTCTGTTCAATCTCTCGAAACGCGTAAACAAGCATAGTGTCCACCAGTCGCGAGCTATCGCCAGTATTAAAAAAGAACAAACCAAAGCCCACTGCGGAAATAAAGATTATGAATGCGAATATGACCTCTAAGTGGCTAATACCCCTCTTTTCCATATCCCTCAGTCGTCAACTGGATTTATATACGTTTTCCCATTATATATTCGATGTTAAGCAGCGAATTAGTCGCAGAAATAAAAAGAAAAAAAGAACTTCGCGGACTTGCCGATGCGGTTGTTTTAGAAAGACTGAACGATTATACAAAAAATAACAAAATTGACTTGGAAAAAAAATCGGCTAAAGAAATCAAGCTAATAATAAAAGAAATTCGCTCAGAACTTAGACTCCTCGTAGGCAGATTCCAAACCGGAACAAAAAATAAATTCTCTCTCCTGGAGAACAACGATATAGAAACTCTTCTAAAAACACACACCTCTACAGCAGAACGCATAAGCCTTTATCCGCAATTAAAACATCTCTTGACTAAACTAAAAGTAAAATCTATCTTAGACATTGGCTGCGGACTTAATCCTCTAGCTCTCGCCTCGCGAGAGGTAGAATACTATGCATCAGACATAAACTCTCAAGAATTGGAAGTCATTGATAAATTTTTCAAGAAAAAAAAGATAAAAGGGAAAACCTCCGTGCTGGACCTCCAAAACCTAAAAGGGCCTCTGCCAAAAACAGACGTTTGCCTCTTGTTTAAAGTTTTAGACATCATAGACCCGACCCACACCCTCACAGAAAGCATTCTGCAAAAAATTCCCTCGGACAAAATAATTGTCAGCTTTTCAACAAGGAAAATTTCCGGAAGGAAGATGAACTTCCCAAGAAGATTTTGGTTTGAAAAACTGCTCCAAAGAATGAACTACTCGTTTAGCACACTAAAAACAGAAAACGAATTTTTTTACATCATAGACAAAAGTTCGTCATCCAAGAAATAGCTTTGAGCCGGTGGATATTAAGAATGCGGTAATGACCATGATAAAAGAGTGTTTCAGCCCGCTCTTGACTCTCCCTTCAGTGAGTTTCCCAATTACCAATCCGATGAAAAAGCCCTGTGTTAGAAGCAGGTAAAGAAAAGGCCTGGAGAATGCTTCTGGATCAATCTCTTGTCCGCCACCACCCCCGCCAAAAAGACCAAATCCTCCTAAATCTTGTGCCGCTTCTCCAAAACCCATTCCGCCAACGCCCGCTGTTAACGGAATAATCTTAAATTCCATAACGAGAATAATTCCGATGAAAATAAAGAATATTATATAACCCTGAACAACCAAACCATAAATCGCAGAATTTCGTTCTTTTTTCAGTTTTTCGACTTCTGCAATCGATTTTGCCGTGGAGTCCAGGATGTAATCAATGTCTCCCCCAGCTTTCTCAGCTTCTCTAATCAACGCAATAGCCCTCTTGACAACAGCGCTGTCAACCTCTCGCGCGAAAGTGTGGAGTGCTTCCCCAACCGGGATGCCCAATCCAATTTGATTTGACAGCTTTTCTACATGGGGATTAAGAACTCCGAAATCTTTTTTTCTCATGTTGACTATGCCTTTGCTTATCGGCGTTCCTGTAGAAACTGCCTCTGCAAGATTGCGTGTAAATTCAAGAAAAGTCTCGTTTATTTTTTCAGACCTTCCGCTCTCTATAGCTAACCCGATTATAAACGGCAAAACTCCAACTCCCACCCCAATGCCCACAAGGAAAAGCAGCATCTGTCCGTTACTGCGAAAAAAGACGACGCTCAGCGCGGTAATTACGACTGCCGCGACAATTCCAAACCAATGCATTTTTTTCAATTTCATGTTAGTAGGCCGGTTGCTTCATTTGCAAGAACATCAGGAACACCACATTTAAAACAGCTATGGCTGCGACGGACAGTATGCTAATTTGAGAAGGTCCAAGGCCGACATTAAGTCCCGAGATAGCCATCATAATAATCAGCAAAAGGAATACCATTGGCGCTGCAATCACTATACTAATGTAGATATCGAGAAAAGTTTCAACCAACCGAGTGTATTTCTGTCTGTCTAGCCTATAAGAAAGAAGCAAGGTTTCAGACCTCTTCTCAAAAAACTCAGAAAGATTCGTTCCAGAGGCTATGCTCGTAGCAAGACCGGAAAATAGCTCAGAAAGTTTTTCGCTCGGAGTTGTTTTGGCAGCGTTAGTCAGGGCGGTGGTTAAGTCGTACCCATACAAGTTAATCTGATTTAGAACTTTCCTAATTTCTTTCCTCAAGTAAGGATACTCTCGGCTAAGCCCGATTATTCTGAAAATCTCTGTAGGTTCAATTCCTGCTCCGGTTATTGCGCTCATATGAATAACAGCAAAAGGCAACTCTTGGTCAATCCGACCCCCAATCGATTGCTTTTCTGTATTCGGGTAATAGTAAATGCCCAGGAACATCAAAACCGGGACAACTATCGGGACCCACACCAGTTTAGTAGCCATCGTGAGATAACCTCCTGCTCTAAGTGCGAAAAACGGCCAAGTCATAGAGGCGCTGAAGAAAATAAAGAATAATCCTGCAAAAAAAGAAAGAACAAAGGCCAGAAAAATTGTAAAATACATCATTGCAACGTAAGACTCAAACAAGATGTCCATGTTTGCTTTCCTTAAACTCTCTCCAAGATCTTTAAACGAGCCCTTTCGCACGGCCTTGCTCGCCATCCCAAGGCAGAATCTGTTTGCAATTTTAAGATACCCTCTAGACGCTTTGAACTCCGTGTACTTATCCACCTCGTCTAAGTCTTTTCTCTTGATTTTTTTTACAAAAGTGTCGCTGATGTTCAGCTCTTTCAGAAATCTAGTCTTGTCATTCTTCTTGAGCACAACTTCGACGCCGGCACCAATGCCCTTGTATTTTACTAAATGCAAGTTAGATTCTTTTTTAGAAGGCCGTTTTTCAGCAACAGTTATATCCCGCAGCAACTCTGGGATGTTATCATTGATGATTTTCATTCCCCCGAGGAGCGAATTAATTGCCCCATCAAGCAGCTTCTTCTCATCTTCAGCAGCACTTTCGTATCGGTTGATATAACTCGCGATTTCCCTAAGCATTTCGACTTCAGTATCAATATTTTTCTTAAGTTCGTCTATCATAACCTATCTCTAATCTCCTTCTGAAAAGTCATAATCTCTTTTTTGGCTGCGTTCAAAGCCTCCCCGTCCTTGTCTCTCAAGGCACCTTCAAGTCTGTCAATGGCATCACGAATCGCAGCTAAAAGTTGAGCTACGACCATCAAGTCCTCTTTTTCCATAAACTAAAGAATAAGGGATTGTTTAAATAGTTTTCAATTTTGAAACCGCTTAACAGCCACTATTCCCGGATATTGTAGCGCTGGAGCACCCCAACAGGGTTCTTGTGAAAATCATTAACTATCCAACCAACCTGGTCGAAATCAAAAATACCTCTTTTGTATAGGGTATAAAGCAGCTTAGCTCTGACTATCAATTCTCGATACAGTTGGTCAATCGGCATTCCAGCCCTTTGAGAGATTTTCTCAAATATCTTGCTCTGTTTCTTCGAATAAAAAATGTCTTTAGAAGCATCCCACTTGAACGGCGTGTTCACCAGAGCGGTTCCATCAGCATTCACATTTACAATCTCAACAATTTCCCTAACTTTTCTCGTCTCTTGTTTTCCAACTCGCGCGTGCGTAGCAACAACCACACAATCTAAGGTGTTAACTAACGTTGGAGATAAACTTATCGGCGGAGTCTGTAATCGTCTAATCAATGTGTCAACGGAGTCTGCGTGCATCGTACTTATTGATGAGTGCCCTGACGCCATTCCCTGGAACAACACGAAGGCCTCCTTTCCTCTAACTTCTCCAACAATCAAATAATCAGGCGTCTGTCTAAAGGATGCTTTTAATATCTCAAACAAATCAATCTCGCCAACCTTGCCCACGCCAATAGAAGTTCTCGCAACCGACGGTAGCCAGTTTTCTCTGGGGAGATTAATTTCCCTTGTATCCTCGATTGAAACCACCCTTGACTCTGGAGGAATAAAGAAAGCCAATGCATTCAACAAAGTCGTTTTACCCGAGGCAGTTCCTCCGGCAACAAGAATGTTTGCTTTATTTTCAATCAATATCCAAAAGTAAGCAAGCATCTCCGGAGACAGGGTGTTCATAGCAATCAGCTGAGTGGGAGTCCAAGGTATTTTGGTGAACTTTCTTATTGTGAAAGTCGGTCCTCGCGAGGAAACATCTTTAGTGTACGTAGCATTGACTCTCGAACCATCTGGCAAAGTTCCATCAAGAAGCGGCTGAGCATAAGAAACATACCTTCCGGTTCTTTGAGCCAGCTTTTCAACAAAACTCGCAAGTTTCTCAATGTCCCTATAGACAATATTTGTTCTAAGATTCCTAAAAACTCTATGGACAATAAATACAGGGGTATTCACACCATTGCATTCAATATCTTCAATAAAATAGTCCCTAAGCAGCGGATCTGCCTCGTTAAGCCCGATAAAATCTCTAAACAAATAATAAAATATCTTTTTGTAACTTTCAGAAGTTATTTTTATGTTTAACTCATCAATCAGCAGCCTTGCTGTCTTGTCAATATAACTTGTCGTCGCTTCTAAAGTGTTCTCAACAGCAACATTAACATTAATCAACTCAAGCATCGCCCCCTCAATTCTTATGAGGGCTGCTCTTTCCTCTTCGGTAAGAAGGGGTTCTTCCAGTTCGTACACTATTTCATTAATCTTGCTGTCCCAAAAAATATGCGCAGATGCATAAGGTGCGATAAGCATATACCTTAGGTCCACCCCTCTTTTATCCCGATACCTTGGAATCGGCGGAACAGCCGGATTCAAATTAATCTTTTCGACCATTGTAAAAAAAACAGAACTATTTATTTAAAACTATCTCCTTGATGTTTCTTGAATGTCTATCTGGGGATACTGCCCCCCTCCAAGATTTTTAAGTGTAAAAGCATATGGTGTCGAAGCAGCAGTAAATTTCTTGCTTCCATCAGCCCCGCCATAAGTAAGGTTGCTCACATTTTGATAATCTAAAGTCAGCCTTACATAGTAAGATCCTTCTGTCCCGTAGGAGATCAATTTTATATTTCCCTCCTGAATCGGGACCCCCACCTCTGAATAAGGAGAGCTCAATCCATCAACGAGAAAAGTTATCATGTCATCAGTAGAATTAATCATCAGTTCTCCTCTCTTCATCGTAAATGCAGGTATATTTCGCACATTTCCAGGGACATTATCGAGAAGTTCACCAATGCGATTGTCCCAAATGCTAAGGGACTCGATTGTCTGCTCAACAAGTATTCTGTCTCTTGACTGATTAATCTTTGGAGTTGCTATAGCAAGGACTATCCCTATCAAAGCAATTCCTAAGAGAGTGTACAAAACCGTCTCAACCCAAACTTGTCCTTTTTCCATTATTAAACCACCATTGGAACACCAGGTTCACAAAAGTAAAGTTGTATTTCATCTGTCTGTTTGCAGATTCTCCCATTCTTCAGCACAGGATAAATCTCGACCCTGCTAAACCTCGCCGTCGAATTATAAACATAAGTCTTTACTCCCCCCTTTTCTGGAACCGAAATCAATGGCTCGCTGTATTTCAACATCCTAAGCCCATCAGGGTCTGCAGCAGGCCCATTTATTATTTCCAATCCCGCCTCTTCACCCGCTCCAAGAAACTGAATTCTGAACCCTTTGATGGTTTGAAGTTTATCTTCTGCAACAGTGTCTGCCTCAATGGAAACTGCAGAAAGCGTATAATTTCTTGCATAGTCATCAATTATTTGATAACAATTATAGTCAAATTCTTCGTAAAATGTAAAATACTCCTCCAAACCAAGACATTCTGTGCTCTCAGTCAACCTGTCTCTAACAAGCGGAACCACTATCCCTGCTATGAGCCCGACAGCAGCAACAGTAATCAATATAAGGCCAATGGTGGCTACAACAGGAGACAGCCCCCTTCTATTTGAGCGTTCAATTGAGATAAGTAGTTTCTCTTCCATAGTCTGCATCACACACATGTGCGACCTGCTCCGTAGTTGTTTCTCCAAGAAGGATGGGGACAGTGATAATCACATCTCCGATGGTCGCTTGGCTCGGCAACGTCCAGTTAGCACTCTGCCCATTAGCGATAGTCGCACCGGTTTTACCAATAGATTTAACTTCGCCTAAACCGCTAACTCTCATTTCCAGGGCATAGATTGGAACCGTTCCCATGTTAGTAACAAAAAGTTGTCCGCCCCTGGCTTCAACAGCGTAATCTACAAGCTCACACGAATTTTCAATCGCGCTTCCTGCCTTGTTTATACTCTCGCCAATAAATTCCCTTGCCCAGAAAAATATTATGACTGCCAAAATAAGCGTGATTGAAACCAATAATGCCGTCGCTACAACAGGAGACAGCCCTCTCTTTGCGAAAACTTTCATCCCTATAAATAATAACTATTCTTTAAAAATCTATTGAACATTATGGATGTTCCAGTATATATTCATAAGCCGAATGAGCCGCAGTGCATCCTTCCGCGACACCAGTAATCGCTTGCTTAAACGGTTTGTCCGCAACATCTCCAGCAGCAAACACCCCGGGAACGTTCGTGCTTGAATCTTTGTGGTTTATTATAATTTCGCTTTTCTCATTCAACTTAACACCTAAACCTTTCGCCAAATCTGACAGCACCACATGCCCAATCGCAACAAACACTCCGTCCAATTTTAGCTCCTCATTGCCATTATGTTTCCTGTTAAGAATCACTGAAGTCACAAAATCGCGGCCCCTTATCTCAACAATATTTGCGTTGTTTATTACTTCAATTTTCTTATTTGCTTCTATTTTTTTAAGATTAATCGGCTCTGCTCTAATTTTTTCTTTTCGATAAATAATATAAACTTTTTTCGCATGTTCCGCCAAAACAAGCGCATCTTTTGCTGCACTGTCAGAACCCCCAATCACAGCAACAGTTTTATTTTTGTAAAGAGGCCCGTCGCATAGGGCGCAGTAAGCAATTCCCTTGTTTTCAAACTCCTTGTTGCCCTTCACACTGTCAGGCAACTTTCTCCACTTAGTCCCGGTAGCAAATAAAACTGTCTTCCCAGCATATTCTGACTCGCCGGTTTTCACTTTGAAACTCTTTCCCTCCTTAGAAACCTTTTCAACTTTTTCCTCTTTAATTTCAACAAGCTCATAACTCTTTGCATGTTTTTCTATTTTTTCTGCAAGTTCTGTCCCGGTAAGCTTTTCAAACCCAGGATAATTTTCAACAGTGTTGGTAGTAGTAATCACTCCTCCTACAGGCAGCTCACTGCCATGAGAACTTCCAAGGACAAGGGTTTTCAAGCCCAGTCGCGCACCATACATAGCGGCAGCCAAGCCAGCCACTCCCGCCCCAATCACCAAAAAGTCATACTCTTTTGCCATCGCTTTAAAAAAAGAGATGATTATATAAACATTTGTCAACTCCGTACCAAATGGATGCCCAATTAGAAAATTATCTAAAACAACACCAAATCCCCTTCATAGAACATCCCCACGAAGCAGTCTTCACGGTCGAAGAATCTAAGAAAATAAAACAATCAATTCCAGGCTTGCACTGCAAATGTCTCTTCCTAAAAGACGAAAATAAACAATTTTACCTAGTCGCTCTTCCAGCAGAAAAACACCTCGACACAAAAAAACTCCGCACCCATCTAAACGTAAAAAAATTAAATTTCGGTTCACCCAAGGAACTCAAGGAAAAACTGAATCTAACCCCCGGAAGTGTCTCAATCTTCGGCATGATTTACGCAAACGACGTCATTTTAATCCTCGACAAAAAAGTCTGGGAAGCAGATATTTCCGGATTTCATCCAAACATTAACACAGCAACATTAGAAATAAAACACGCCGACTTAGAAAAGTTCTACAATTCCCTCAATGGAGAGAAACATATTTACGAGCTATGAAAAGAAGAAAAGCAGTACTCGCCTCAATAATCCTAACTATTTTAGTCGCAATGACAGTTTTTTTATTAAACCCTCTAGAACAAAGAAAGACTGTTTACATCTCAGAGGTTATCGATGGAGACACTTTCAAATCAGATGATATTTCTTTCAGACTGGTCAACGTAAACACTCCGGAAAAATCTGAAAAAGGTTATGGCGAAGCCAAACAATTTCTTGCACAATTTGCAGAGGCCACTGTAGAAATCGAAGAAATCTCAACAGATCGTTACGGCAGAACGTTAGTTAGAGTCTACACTCCAGACTACATAAATCTCGAATTAGTAAAAAGAGGACTCGCCACAAAGTTTCTGGTTCAAAATTCAGAGTTAAGGACATTTGACCAAGCAGAAAACTCGGCTGTTGAAAAAAGTCTCGGGCGATGGAAAAAGTCTGATTTGTTTGGTTGTATAGAAACGACTCTTGATCAAAAAGAAGAAATACTCTCGATAGAAAGCAGCTGCGGAGCAATAAATTTTAAAGATTTTATTGTTGCAGATGAAAGCAGAAAAAGATATAAGTTCCCAGATGCTTCTTTTGAAGAGGTGAAACTACACTCTTTTGAAGGCAAAGACAATGAAACCGACGTGTTCTGGAACAGCAAAAGCAACATTTGGAATGACGACCGAGACACCGTCTATTTACTTGATTCGAACGGTCTTCTTGTGTATCATTCTTCTTACGGTTATTAATTTCATCTCTTCAGCCACAGCGCTAAACATAGAGTTAGATTCTCCAGACGAAGCAGAACTAAACGAAGAGTTCACAATAGCCATATCTGCCGACTCAGAAGAAGAATACGATGTCAAAATATTTGTCCACAACGCAGGTGAAGGAGACATAGAAAGAGCCAATTATGTCTCTGAGATTTACAGTCCAGAAGACGACTCTTGGGAAGACTCTTGGTATTATCTAAAGAGCACATTCCCCAATGAGGAAGACTACAAAATAAAAGTCATTGAAGGCGAAGGCGACATGGACGTTTGCGTGCGATTAAGAAAATCATCAAACAAGAATTCCAATTTCGAGCAAAAATGTGCCCCAATAGAAATTCTTGCCCCCTCGAAAAAAGAAGACAATGCTCCAGAAGAGGTAGAACAAAACGACATTACAGAAGAAGAGTCGATTGATGAAGAGGCCATAACTCTTGAAAGCCCCTCGGATAAACCAGCTCAAAAACAAACCCCCGAGGCCAAACAACTCTCATTAAAACCGCAGGAAAAAATAGTCCTCAACAAAAAAATTTCTGAAGAAATTCAGCTGGATCGAAAAATCGTCACTTCCCAAGGCAGCAAAAGAAGCATAATAATCTACAGTTTTACCGGTTTTTGCATCATAGTCATTATTTTACTGGCCTTAAGGAGGCTCTAGCCAAATTTTAAAAACCCACATTCCTCCTAATCCCCATGATAAAGATTGAAGCATCAATGGTTTTGGAGATTCTAGGTCGGCCAAAGGAACACGTTACCGAGGCGTTGAACTCCATAGTTGCCACCATTGGCACAGAAAAAGAAATAAAAATAATCGACAAAAAGATTCACGAACCCCTCCCTGTGGAGAAGACAGACCTCTTCACATCCTTTGCTGAACTGGACGTCGTTTTCGAATCTCTAATGTCTTATATAAACACAATTTTCAAATACATGCCTTCAAATGTGCAAATCATCTCTCCTGAAAAGTTGAATATTTCTAACATGGAACTCAACGAGATAGGTAACGCTGTAACACAACGCCTTCATCGATACGACGCTGTCACAAAATCCGTTGTAGCAGAAAGAGATATGTATGCAAAAAAACTTCACGAAATAGCGCCGCACCTATTCAAGAAAGAAGACCCGCCGCAGCCTGCTCCAAAAAAAGAAGAAAAACCAGAAAAGAAAAAATCAAAGAAGAAATCAAGGTAAATTTTTCTGCATCTGCGAAACCTTTGCCGTTAAAGGACTTCCCCTGCCGCGTTTACCGGCTTTTGAATATCTCCACCAGATAATAACCACCACCAAAATGCCTATGCCCGCAATCAAGTATCCAATCCAAGACCCAGATCCCCCGCCTTGGCTTTCACAAGTTCCAACGCAGCAGTTTATAACGTTTATAGTTCTAACCACATCGCCATTGCACACCTGTTCATCCCCGCATTCCACACCATAAAGTTGAGAGCAATAATAGGATGGCCCCGCTGTTGAATTTTGTGAATACGTCCTAATCGCTTCAGACTCATCTTCAGTGAAATTGACACTTAGCACCACGTATTCATAAGTATTACCTGCGCGCACGACAACAGCCCCCCTAAACGGTTTGCCCCACCAGGAATTTTGGAGCGTAACATTAAATTCCCCGGTTTCATTAACGTCAATAGACTCAACGTAAGAAGGCGATATCAGGAATTTAGAAGGATTGAATTCAAAACTCAATCCGGTAATGGGCTCACCCCCCTCATTTTTTATTGTAAATCGGTAGGGTAAAGCGCTCCCGTCTATAAAAATAGTTTCATCGACATATTTGGGGTCAATCACAAATCTCGGTGGTTCTGGAGGCGGAATAACAAAACACCCGCCCACATTAAACATGCACTTCCTTTCACTTTCATTTGAATTACAGCTCAGATTACCCCCATCAAAACCCACCAGCGTACAGTTCGCGCCACTAAGGTTATTTCCATCGCACTCCTCCCCAGAATCAATAACCCCATCACCGCAAAACCCTCCAATCGGTTGAACTTCTTCATTGCAGCTGTTATTATACCAATATCCCCCGGCATCCAGACAAGTCCCCGGCGTTCCGCACAATCCGACATGCGCTGAGTCGCACACCGCTCCTTGTTCATACTCATTGCAGCTGTTATTATACCAATACCCTCCGGCACCAGTGCAATTCGCCTGACTCAAACATAAAGACAAGTGCTCTGCATCGCATTTCTCTTCACTAGGCAGGGGCCATTGCTCAAAAACACACATGCTTTTGTCAAAGGACAAACAACCGCTCCTGCATCTCAACTCTCCGCCGGTAAAATTCCCAACGGTCGAACAATTTTTACCCTTCAAGTTTGTTCCATCACAAACTTCAACGCCATCTACCCGACCATCACCGCAAATATGGTCTGCACCAACAATGTACGCGGGTATTTGGTAAATTCCAAGGGAAATCAATGTTTTCTGAACACCAAGTAGCCCACCTATAGAAAACTGGACATAGTTCGTCCCAGGATACAAAGTAACCTGTCTAGACTGCGGAAAACTAACCTCCACCGTGCTCTGGTCTCCATAAACGTCTGCCAAAATAGTAAAATCATCGGTCGCACGCACAAATCCTGGCGAGACCGAGTAAGGCACAGTTGTCCCCTGAACTGAAAACTGATGAG
>Ga0180007_10006378_pt1 | contig 11528 bp, 9 predicted proteins | sample MM_PC_MetaG_FD_121122 | JGI IMG/M metagenome (GOLD analysis project Ga0180007, IMG submission 121122) | Groundwater microbial communities from the Aspo Hard Rock Laboratory (HRL) deep subsurface site, Sweden - MM_PC_MetaG | ecosystem: Environmental > Aquatic > Deep subsurface > Groundwater...
CATCCTGGCCGTTGTTGCAGATTTCTTGGGTGGTGGCGCAGGCGGCGTCGTCGGCACAGTCGGTGTCACCGCAGTCAGTGCGGCCATCACCGTCGTCGTCGATCTGGTTGTTGCAGATTTCGGACTTGGTTGTCTTCTTGCCGCCATCGTCGCAGGCGGACATTCCGAAGGACATCACGAACAGAACGGTAAACAGAATACGGAAAGATTTCATTGTAACTTGCCTCCTATGTGCCTTTCCGCAATGGAAAGGCGGGAAATGACCCCCAGTGCATACCGCAGTTTGCAAACCTGTCAAGAATTTTTTTCCGTGCTTTGGCAGGGTCCATTCGTTTTTCAGGTGGATCGCGCCCGGCGCCTGCGATACAAAGGCCCCGCGATGGAAACCAGCTTCCGCACCCGCCTCCTTGAAGCCTCCGCAGACCCCTGCGACGAGCGCATCGCCCTGCTCTCCGAGGCGCTGCCGAACGTCGTCACGAAGGATCCCGCGGCGCTGGCCTGGATCGCTGAATTCTCCACACTGGAAAAAAATCGTCGCAGGGTCTGGGCCTCCGTCGGGCTGCGCCTCTGGGACATGGGGAAACTGAAGTGGCGCCCGCCCGCGCAGGCGAAGGCTGCCACATCATCTAAGAAGGCGGCGCAGTCCCCCGTCACCGACTGGCGGGATCTGTGGTCGGCGCCCGTGTCGGACCTGAAGGGCTGCGGACCCGCCACGACGGCCGCTCTGGCCGAGGCGGGCATCGTCAGTTGCGCGGACCTTCTGTTCAGCCTCCCCCGCGGCTATCTCGACTTCCGGACCGTGGTCCCGGCCGGCGCCTGCGAGGAGAAGAAGCCCCAGCTCTTCTTCATGACCGTGGACAAGGTCCAGCGCATCGGCCGCAAGTGCTTTGCCCAGGCCCATGATGACTCCGGGGTGATGCAGTTGATGTGGTTCCAGTTCGTTCCCGGCCTGGCCCAACTGCTACGCTCCGGCGCCGATCTGTACTTCATCGGGGAGCCGCACTTCCATGGCGAACGCCGCCAGCTGGTGCATCCCCGGGTGCTCGCCGAGCGCCCCCTGGGCGTAGGGGTGATCTATCCCACCTCCACCGGCCTGGGGAGTGGCCAGTTCGCCCGCCTGATCGCCTCGGCGCTGACCCGCATCCCCGATGCGCGCACCCTTCCGGCCGAGGTCGAGGCCAGGCAGGAGCTGTGGCCCCTGCGCGAGGCGCTGGCCTGCATCCATCGTCCCGACGAGACGCTGACCACCGAGGATCTGCGCCGGCTGCAGGAGGGCGTCCACCCGGCCCAGCAGCGCCTGCTGTTCGAGGAGGTGTTCGGCCTGCAGTGCGCCATCGGCCTGCGCTGCGGCCTGGCCGGCCGCTTCGAGGCCTGCCGCGTGGACGCGGACCGGACGCAGGAATACGCCGCCGTGTTCGGCTTCGATCTGACCGGCGCCCAGCGGCGCGCCATCGCCGACGTGCTCGGCGACCTCGCCACCGGGCACCCCATGCGACGCCTCCTCCAGGGCGACGTCGGCTCGGGCAAGACCGCCGTCGCGTTCGTGTGCGCCGCCCACGTCGTGGGCACCGGCCGGCAGGTCGCCGTGATGACCCCCACCACGCTGCTGGCCGAGCAGCAGTTCCGCTCGTTCTCCGCCTGGTGCCGGCACTTCGGCTGGCAGGCGGCGCTTCTGACCTCGGACACGCCCGCGGCGGTGCGCGAGTCCACCCTGGCGCTGCTGGAGGCGGGGAAGATCCAGATGCTGGTGGGCACCCACAGCCTGATCGCGGACCGCATCCAGTTCGCCGACCTCGGGATGGTCGTCGTCGACGAGCAGCACCGGTTCGGCGTCGACCAGCGCGCCCGGCTGGTGAACAAGGGCGGCGCCGGCCTGCAGCCGCACCTGCTGGTCATGACGGCCACGCCCATCCCGCGCAGCCTGGCGCTGACGGTGTATGGAGACCTGGAGAGCTCGCGCATCGACGAGCTTCCCCCGGGACGCCCCAGGGTGGCCACCTCCGCCCATACCACCAAGACCCAAAAAAAGCAGGCGCTCATGCGCTTCGCCCGCGCGGTCTCAGGCTCGGAGAAGGGCTTCGTCATCGTCCCCCTCATCGACGCCGTCGAAGACCCGGAGCGGGCCAGCATCGACGTGGCCGTGGACTACATCAGCCGTCAGTTCCCGGAGATCCCGGTGGGGGTGATGCACGGGCGGATGTCGCTGCGCGAGCGGGAACCCGTGCTGCGCGACTTCGAGGAGGGCCGGCTGCGGGTGCTGGTGGCCACCACCGTGGTGGAGGTGGGCATGGACATCCCCGACGCGAACTACATGATCATCCTGGAGGCGGACCGATTCGGCCTGGCCCAGTTGCACCAGTTGCGCGGCCGCATCGGTCGCCGCAGCGCCCCCGAAGCCGAGTGCATGCTGTTCGGCAGCACCAAGCCGACCGACGAGGGCCGCCAGCGGCTGGACTGGATGGTGCGCTCCTCCAGCGGCTTCGAGCTCGCCGAGGCCGACCTGGACATGCGCGGGCCCGGGGACGTGCTCGGCGGCAAACGGCAGGCGGGCTTGTTCAAACCCGCATGGATCCGCAACATCGAACTGCTGCAGATCGCCCGCGCCGAGGCCCGGGAGCTGCTCGTCCGCGATCCCGATCTGAGCGGGCATCCCGATCTCGCCTTCGTGGTGCGCACCCGGTTCGGCGAGGATCTCTTCGACGAGAGCGGCGGCTGATCAAAAATCTTTTTCAGAAGGGTCGGATCGGTCCTCCCGTCGAGGTCCTGACGAACCGCACCCGCTGGCGCGGGCCCATCCGTGGCCAGCGGGGAGACAGCCGCTCCGGCCTGGCGCAACGAACCTCGATCTGCACACCTGACGGAAGGCTAATGAGCGTGATCTGCACCTCCTGGTGAACCGGATGCACGATCTTCATATGAATGCGGGGCACCGTCCCCGGCTCGAAACGAACCTCCCGCAGGACAGCCCCGGACCTCAACAAGCCGGCCGGATCGGGGCGGACCTCCCGCAGGACAGCCCCGGAAAAAGGCGTCCCGGCCGCCCGGAACAGCATGGACCTCCCGGGGCAACCCATGGACTCGGGCCTGCCTGTCGCCGGTCCAGGTGGCCACCCCTCCGCGACCCCACGCAAGCGAACAGGCATCCGGACAGTTGAAAAGGGAACGCCGATGGAACGTGATTGGGCGGAACTGATGCGCATGTCCCTATTATCGCCCCTGTGAAGCCTGAGTTGCTGAAATGGATGAATAATCTGTGTGGTCCGCCGAACCATGCCTTCCATTGAGAGTCTTGACAATGATTATTTTAAACGCGATTATTTCTTGCATGAAACGAGAATTGATCCTGTTCATGCTTATCCTCTCTTGTTTGGGCATGGGTTGCACGCGGCCGGCACCTGTACGCAAAGCTCACATGTGTACGCCTTCGACGCTTTTTCAGCAGGAGGGCGTCGTCCTCAAATTGGACGACGTGGATCCTCGGGAAAGCGAGGCGGAGGCGTTGGCAGCCTGCCAGTCTCATTGGATCAAGGAGTTTCAGAAACACCGCGACGGGCAGAAAGAAATATGGCCATCGGAGTGGATCGATGCTTCGCCGGTCCCCAGGGAGTGGATGCTGCCGGTCCTCAGGGCGGTCTCCGTCAAAACATTTTATGATTGTCACAGTGGCTCCATGCTGGTGGATTGCTCCAAACCAACAACATTCAAACCATTGCACGATGCGTGGCGCGGGATTCTTCCTCCGGGGGAGCGCCGACCACTGCGCGTCGCCGTGCTCCCCGGGGTGGAAGAGGGAGGCGTCACAACGGAATTCCTCTCCTTCCTGGCGGAGTGGATTCGATTCGAACTGACTGACATCGAGAAGGATACACCCCGACTTGTCCGATACAGGAACCTGGCCGACGCGCTCGCCGAAATCACCCGACCACGCCTCCGGAGTGATCTCACGGCCGACCTCGTAGTCCGATTCCAGTTGAACAAGAAACGCCAGGGAGGTGGACAGGTGCTGTTGGCATTGAACCACCTGCAGGAATTCGGGGCCTTCCGCAGCACGCTGGTGGAGATCAACCTGAACCAAGTGCCCGCTTCACCGAAACTGTCCGACCCCGGAATGCCCGTCATGACCCATGGACCCGCCTCCGAAGCGCAGTGGAAGGCCACCGTCGAGAACCTTCCCGAGGCCTGGGCGCTGGCCGTGGCTGACGTGCTGGACCAAATTCACCAGCGCCAGAAGGAAGGTGCCGATCTGAGCGGGCAACTGGCCCATGTTCGTGAGTTGTGCCTGGCCGGGCACGGAGAGGCCTGCGCGTTCCGGGGCACCATGGTATCCAAGGGCATGGGACTGGAGGACAGCCCGGCTTCGGCGGAGGAGATCTGGGCCCAAGCCTGCGCCGGTGGACATGCCCCTGCCTGTGTTGTCTCAGGTCGTTGGGAGCTCGGCCAGTGCGCAGGTGAAACGCGTTGTGAGCGTGCCGGATGGGCATGGCCATGCTGAAGATCCCTGGTCGGCTCCAGGATTCGCTCCAAAGCATGTGCAGGGACACCGGAAACCTTCAATACTGCGTCAGCGCCGGCGTCGTCGAGATCAGCATGGCCGCCGAGGGCAAGACCGAGGGTCAGCAGGAGGTGCTCAGAAAACTCATGCCCCTGTTTCGGGAAGGTTGCGCCGAGAACATCGCATGGTCCTGCCTGCTTTGGGGTGAAGGTCTGAATGCAAAGCAGCCGGCCGGTGATCCCTCCCGCATGTTTTCGGCGATGAAGAAGGCCTGCGAGCTGGGTCTTTCCGAAGGATGCGCCCAGGTTGGAAAACTGTATTATGACGGGATCGGGGTCGAGGTCGACCCCAACCTGGCCGAGCGTCATCTCCAATGGGCCTGTGATCGGACCAACGTGCGGGCCTGCACGAACCTCGGGACCGTATTGGGACACAAGGCCCTGCGGACACAGGACCCTGAGATGGGCCGCAAGGCTTACGGAGTGTTGCAGAACACCTGCAGCTGGATGAAGTCGGGCGTGGCCTGCCATCATCTTTCCGAAATGCTGTGGACCGGGCTTCCCGGTGTGAACCGGGATCCGGAGAGCAGCCGGAAATATCTCAAAATGGCATGCGACCTGGGCCAGCAGCAAGCCTGTGAAAAACCCCGCTCACCATCCACTCGGTGAACCAGTTGATTCGCGTGATGGTTCAGGGAAGATTCTGAGCCCGGATGGAGAGCCTTCATTTCAGCCTCCCCCGGGAAGGGGCCTCCTGACGCTCAGTCGCGCAGCGTCTTGCGCAGCCAGAGTCCCTCGTAAAACTCCATCAGGCGGTTGGCGACCTCCCGGGCTCCGTACTCGCGGGCGATCGCAGCCGACACAGCGTTCATGTCCGGCGGCGAGAAGGCCGCGCGCTCCATGGCGTTGCACAGTTGCTCGTCCTCCCAGGGAGGCGCCAGGGCTGCCCGCTCCTCGCCGGCGGTGATGTCGGTGATTCCGCCCACATTGGTGCATGCCGACGGCACACGGGCCGCCAGCGCCTCGACCAACGCCCCGGGCGTGCCCTCGGACGTCGAGCTCATCAGGAACAGGTCGCAGCCCGACAGCACCCGCGCGATGTCCTTGCGGTGACCCAGGAAATGCACCCGATCGGCGATGCCCAGCTCCTGCACCAGGCGACGGATCTCCTCCTCCAGGGGCCCCTGCCCGGCCAGCGCCAGGTGCGCCGGCGGATCGGCGTGACGCTTGGCGAACCGGGCAAACGCCCGCAGACCGCCGGCATGGTTCTTGGGCGTCTGGAAGTTGGCCACCATCACGAACAGCCGGCTGTGCAGGGGAATCCCCCAGCCCTGTCGCAGCCCCGGATCGCGCGGCTGACCGGAGAACTCGTCGAGGTCGAAGGCGTTGTTGAGCACGAAGGTCTTCTGGCGCGGCGCCAGGTGGTAATCCTCGACGGCCTGCTTGTTCAGACCTTCGGAGATGTTCAGGATCGCGTCGGTGGTGTGATTGAGCGCGCGCTCGATGCCCAGGAACACCGGGGCCAGCAGGTTGCTCTGCTTGCCGAAGTAGCCCCGGCCGTAGATGAAACCGTGGTAGTGCCTCAGCACGATCGGGGTGCCGCAGGCGAACGCCGCCACGCGGGCCAGCAGGGCGTCCTTGCTCTCGTGGGTGTGCACGATGTGGGGGGAGAAGGAGCGGAACTCCCGGGCGAAGGCCGCCAGGGCCACGGCGTCGCGCAGCGGACGGATCTCGCGCTGCATCGCAGGGATGTGCACGCACGGATACGGCGCAGAACGGACGATCTCGTCGTGGCTGGAGGGGTCCCATGCCGAGGTGGAGCCGTAATACAGCCGCGTGTCGAAGCGGTCCGGATCGAGGTACCGGATCACGATGTCGGTGCGGTAGGCCGGTCCACCAGCCAGACGGGTCAGGGAATGGGCGACTCGGATTTTCATGGGATCACCGATCCGGCGCCCTCTTGCTGGCGCCTCGACTGCTGCCTGTCGGCAGGCATGAATCCTTTGGACTGCCTGGCGACAGGTTTGGGTCTGGCGTGCAGGCTTGTCTCCATCAGAATGACGCGATCAGGAGTGTGACATAGTAGAGCACGGTGTCGGTGCCGTAGGTGCCCTTGCAGACCCCGATGGCGGCGTGGGTGCCCTTGGGGTGCTGGAGGTTGAGCCGGTGTCCCTCGCTCTTGACCCAGGCAGTGACGACCTCGTCGGGTGAGGGGCCCATGGCCACGTTCTCGGCCACCAACTGGGCCGAGAGTCCGGCCCGCTTCACGCGATCCAGCGGCGAGCCGGTGGACGGGCTGACGTGGTATATCTTCTTCTGTCCGCACATCTCGATGCTGTGGGCGCGCGCGATGTGCGCCAGCTTGGCCTGATCCGCGAACGGCTTCAGGTTCAGTTTGGAACGATAGGCGTTGACCTTCGTCATCACTTCCTTCTCGAACTGCTCGATGGTGATGTCCTTGGCGGGCGCCTGCAACTGGATCGTCGGTGGCTTCTTCGAGAACTCTTTTCCACAGCCCACCGGGAACAGGCCGGCCACGAACGGACCATGGCCGTCCTTGCCCATCAGTTCCACGCTGTAATGGCCCTTGTTCGCGGCGGTGTTGCAGAAGTCGAGCTTCACCGAGAACGTCCCGTCGGAGGCCAGTTTCACCGGCATGCGCGAGATCGAGTGATCCGGCGAGGTCACCAGAACCTCCAGGGAAGCAACGCCCTTCTCCATGCCGCCGTTGACGGTCACGAGGTTGCCCGGATCCACCCAGCGGGAGAACGGAGAATGCGTGAAGCGGCGGCGCTGCATGAGCAGGACCACCACGTCGGCGCCGTCGGACCGGCTGGCCACCGAGAATCCGAAATGCGAGATCGCGTGCTGGTTCCGGTAGGATGCGAGGTTCTTGGCGATCCAGTTGGCCAGGAAGTCGGCGTCGTACCCTGACGCGACCATGTAGTTCTGCAGGATCCAGGGGCTGGCGATCCCCCACTCCGAGGCCATCTCAAGCAACGAGCTGGGGGCAAGCGGCTTGCCCTGGTACACCTGGAGGTGCCCGGCGAGCTTCGACAACGCCAGACTGAAGGCCACCGGCAGCTTGCCGGACTCAAACTGGTCGCGGATCTTCTTCGTCATCACCGACAGCGTCGCGGGCACCTGGTCGGAGTCATCGTATTGTGCGATCCCCGGCGCGGGGGAGGGAACCGTGACCGGGGAGACCGGCAGCTTCGAGGGCGTCTCGGGGGCCATGTCGAGGGCGGAAGGCGGCGGCTTGGTGGCATCGGGACCAAGCCCCGGATCGGACAACTTCGGCTCCGTCGCAGCGGGGTCGGTCCCGGCGGCCATGCCCGGCGCGGTCGCGGCACCTTCGGAGCGACAGGGACAGGTGGAGCCCTTGTTTCCCTGGCTGCAGGAGAAGAATATAAAGAAGGGTAGAATCCAAAACGCTTTCATGACAGGCCACTCTTTCCGACCACATCGGGTTCGGCCGGGATAATCTGGCATGTTTCGACGCATTTGGGCACCAAAAAATTCCCCGGGCATGGATGCAACGCCTCATCAGCACGCGTGCCGGCTTTTTTGGGTTGAATCCACGGGCGCTTCCGGATAAACTCGCAGGCCTTGTTGGTTCAAGTGAACTGAATAGGATCGAATCGAAAAGGAGTTTTGTCATGAAAAAATCGTTTGTACTGTTTCTCTCCATCGCCCTTCTGACCGGCTTTGCCGCCTGCGGCAAGAAGAGCTCCGCCCCGGGCAAGGGTGCCGCCGAGACGAAGGAAGCCGCCGCCGCCTCGACGGCCGCCGCCGAGAAGGAGCTTGGAATCAAGCCTGGGGTTGCCATCTCCATGAACCTGAAGTCCATCAGGAATTCCCCGGTCTATTCGATGGTCAAGGACAAGATCGAGAGCCAGATCGGCAAGACCGAGTGCGTCAAGAAGGTTATCGAGTCCGTGGACTCGATCGTGCTCATGGGCAGCCCCAAGAACCTCGGCGGCAAGGTCGAGGACGACGCGGCCGCCAAGAAGGACGAGAGCATTTACATGGTCATGCACGGCACCGACGCCAAGGCCGCGCTCGCCTGCATGAAGGAGAGCAAGGAAGGCGTCAAGGACGGCAAGCTCAACGGCGTCGACGCCCTGACCTTCGAGGACGACGGCCAGACCGGCTATGTGTGGGCGGGCTCCGAGAAGACCGTGGTCATGGTTGGCGGAAAATACGCCGAGAAGGTGACCCCCGGCAAGGACATGCTGGGCAAGGGCGAAGTGAAGCCCTTCGGCGGTGACAAGTCCATCTCCTTCACCGTGGGCGAGATCGAAGAAGTGAAGGAAGCCTCCGGTTTCGTCGATTTCTCCAAGGGTCTGATGGCCGACGTGTCCGTCACCCTCAAGGACGAGGCCAAGGCGAAGATGGCCGAGACACAGTATGAAGGCGCCAAGAAGCAGGCCGACCAGATCCCGATCCCGGGCGTCGGCGACATGATCAAATCCCTGAAGTTCGTGCGCAACGGCGCCACCATCTCCGTGCAGCTGTCGCTCTCCTCGGACCAGGTCAAGCAGCTCATGGACCTGGCCAAGGGCATGGGCGGCATGGGCATGTAGCCCTCCCCCTTCCTGCGTTGCGTTCCAAATCCCATTAAAGTTAAACAATAAATAAATAATCAGAATTCAATGAACGTTTCGGCGCGTGCGTGAACGCGCTTGCGGGCCCGATCGCAGGCTTTTCCGGGATCAGGCAAAGTTTCCGAGCTTGTGCAACTGAACCTGAAGGCGGGCGTCCATCACGCGGGCCGACAGCAGCCACTGCGCCAGCGCAGAGGGCTCGAGGCGGGAGAGGATGGGCGAAAAGAGCACCGAAAAACGGCGATCGGGCAGCGCTTCGAGGACCTCCAGCGCGTAGTCGAAGTCGCAACGGTCGGCGACGACGAACTTGACCTCGTCGCCGGGGCCCAGGCGTTCGAAGTTGGCGCGCACAAGCCGGGCCTGCTCACCCGAGGAGGGCGGCTTGACGTCCATGATCACATGGACGTCGGAGGGGACCTCGGCCAGCCCGAAGGCGCCCGACGTCTCCAGGAGCACCGTGTATCCGGCGTCGCACAGGGCGCGCAGCAGTTCCGGCGCCCCGGCCTGCGCCAGGGGCTCCCCGCCGGTGACCTCGACGAGCGGACAACCGTGGGCGGCGACGGCCTCGAGCACGGCAGATAGGGTCATCGGGCGCCCCGACGAGGTGCGTGCGGACTCCGTGTCGCACCAGGCGCAGCGCAGGGGACAGCCGGCCAGCCGCACGAACACGCAGGGCAGCCCCGCATGGGTGCTCTCCCCCTGCAGGCTGAAGAAAATCTCCTGGATCGCCAGGGTCATGGCCGGGCCGGTCCCTGCTCGGACACCGGGGACGGTTCGGAAACTGGATCCGGCGCAGCCACGGGATCCGGCGCAGCCACGGGATCCGGCTTCACGTATTCAAGCTCGACGCCCCCAGGACCCAGACGCTCGGTGCGCGGCCCCAGATGAAGGAACATCTCAAGGCTCCCGTAAGGCAGGGCCTGGCTGTACTCCTGGGTCAGGCGCTCCTGCTGCCAGTGCAGTTCAGCAGCGCCCTCACCCTTGTCGAGATCCTTCAGGCGGCGCGCCAGCAGGGTACGCTCCTCCTCGTCCTGGGCCGAGGAGTAGGCCTCCCGCACGTACTCGGCGGCCAGCTTGTTCATTCCGGCCTTCGTCATCTGCGTGATCGTGAAGATCTTCAGGTACGGTGGAGCGCCGGCCATGCGGCTGGCCTCGCGAAACAGGTCAATGGCCTCCTCGCGATTCCGTTCAGCCTCCTCGGGGGTCGCGGCCTTGTACTCATACACCAGATTAAAAGCAAGGGCGGAGGGATAGCGCCAGTTGTGAGGGAATTTCTTCATCGCAGCGCGGTAAAACTCATTGGACATCAGGACGGTTTCATTGTCGATGATCCGTCCGCCATAGAGCATGGCAGCGCCGGCCCACTGGTAGGCCAGCTCGAACGACGGGTCCAGCGCGATCACCCGCCACACGTGTGCGGCCAGCCAGGTCTGGCGCTTCTGCCCGTTGATCTCGGTGCCGAAATACATCAGGGTCTTGACCCACATCAAGTCGGCCAGCATGTGCCTGTATCCCAGCGAGGCGACCCGGAGCACCTTCTCCGAGGGCAGATAGAAACTGTCCATGTTCTGGGGAATGAAGGCGCGCTGCGCTTGAAGCCGTTGCAGGCTCAGCAGCATCAACCCGAAACAGGCGAACCAGACCGAAATCCAGGTAAGTTTCTTGAGAAATCCGTACATCGTCGCGCGCGCCACCTCTGCGTCATATATATGATAAATCCGGGGGCATGCGCAATCTCTATTGACCGCGGGCCGGGTTTTTGCATTGATGCAGCAGTCCGTCCCAGCCGGTCCGGAGGAAATCGACATGACTGACGATCTGAACAAGAATGAACCATCCGCGGATACGCCGGAGAATGAAGACAATCACATCGAAAAAGAGTTCTTCGACCAGACAGGTCCGAACTCCGATGCTTCAGAATACGAAGGGCTCTCGGCGTCCTTCCGGCCCCGCTGGCAACGCAGCCCGCTGCTGGCGGCCTTCTTCATTCCCCTGAGCCTGTTCCTCATCTATTTGCTGTGGACCGACCTCGTCTTCGGCGTGCGCGGCCTGTTCGTTCGCTCCCCCCAGGACATCGGTGACGCCGTCGAGGCCCTGCCCGCGGGCAAGGTGCGGCACAACACCTGGGTACACATGAAGGGTCTTGTGAGCATCCAGAGCCAGCTTCCCATCCCGCGCACGAAGAGCCGTGGCCGTGTGGATGGCTATTACGTGTACTACGTGCTGCTGGGCACCAACAATCGCATCCTGGTGAAGCGCTTCTCCAGGGAAGGCATGATCACGGAACGGATGCCCACCGAGTTCACCGGACGTCTGCTGCGCATCTCCGACGTGGAGGAAGGCGTCCGGCTGCAGGAGTATTACCGCAACAACGTGACCGATCCCTCCTCGGACATCCTGTTCCGCGAGTTCCAGGAGGAGAGCGCCGAC
>Ga0180007_10006379_pt1 | contig 11527 bp, 10 predicted proteins | sample MM_PC_MetaG_FD_121122 | JGI IMG/M metagenome (GOLD analysis project Ga0180007, IMG submission 121122) | Groundwater microbial communities from the Aspo Hard Rock Laboratory (HRL) deep subsurface site, Sweden - MM_PC_MetaG | ecosystem: Environmental > Aquatic > Deep subsurface > Groundwater...
AAGGTTGAAGAATTAATCTTGCGGGCAAGATTAAAAGAAAATCGGGCCATCCACTCTTTTACAAGGCCCGTGGCCATAAGCACGACGATAAAAAAGATATTTGCTTTTACCACCGAAGGCATTAAGAACCTGATACATGAGTTTTTTAAAATTTCAGCTCCAACCACGCATAACAGTACGGCAATAATTAAGGTAGCGATGTTTTCCATGCGTCCGTGTCCAAAAGGATGTTCTTTATCCGCTGGTTTTTTGGATTGCTTAAAGCCCCAGATTAAAACCCCAGAGGTTACCACATCCGATGCTGTATGTACGGCATCGGCAATAACGCTTATACTTCCGCTAATAATACCAACTGCGATCTTAATCATAAAAATAATAAGATTAACAATAATCGCTACCCAGCCTTCCAGATATCCGTAGCGGCTGCGGATTTCGGGATCCGTATGATCAGGATGATCCAGATTAAATTTTTTAAGTAAAAAGTTAGTAAAGTTAAACTTCATAATTTTATACTTTAGTCGTTATCCTTAAATTATTTTTTTATTCTGTTTAGAAACTCATCTACAGAAAGACAATTCAGTACATCTTTTTTTTCAAGCCAACCGCGCCTAGCCACGCTAACGCCTAAGGCCATCATGTCCATCTGCTCGATAGTATGGCTGTCGGTTCCGATAGCAAGCATAACGCGCATCTGCTTTGCCCGACGTACATGCACATCATCCAAATCCAATCGCTTGGGATAAGAGTTAATTTCCAAAGCGGTATTTGTGTCTTTAGCGACCTTAATAACTTGTTCAAAATCAAGCTCATAAGAAGCTCTCTCATTAATAAGCCGGCCAAAAGGATGTACTATAATATTTACGAATTTGTTCTGCATGGCCTTAACCATTCTGCGGGTTAACTGTTCCTTGCTCTGCTTAAAACCGGTATGCACAGCGGCTAAAACCACATCGAGCCTTTTAAGCAGATTATCTTCAAAATCCAAACTCCCATCGGATTTTATATCCACTTCTGCTCCACTAAAGATTTTAAAATTTTTGAACTTTTTATTTAAGGCGCTGATTTCATTAATCTGTTGCTTTAATCTTTCTGGGCTTAAACCATGCGCAATAGCTAAACTTTGGGAATGGTCAGTAATTACGATATATGCGTATCCTCTTTTTTGTGCGGTCTTAGCCATATCTTCGATGAAATAAGCCCCATCTGACCAATTAGAATGCATGTGCATATCAGCCTTTATATCAGCGAGCGTAACTAATCTTGGTAACTTCTGCTTTTGTGAGGCTTCTACTTCTCCTGTATCTTCCCGTATCTCCGGCTCGATAAAGGCAAGGTTAAGTGCCTTGTAAACATCTTGCTCTGTTTTGCCAGCAACCTTTTTCCCGGTTTTTTCTGAAAACACACCATACTCATTAATCTTTAACCCTCTTTTTTTGGCTAATTCTCGAATATGGATATTGTGCGCCTTAGAACCGGTAAAATAAACAAGCGCTGCTCCAAAGCTATCCGGCTTTACTACGCGCAAATCAACCTGAACTGCATCGTGTGTGAGTATGGCGGCTTTGGTTTGGCCCTTGGCCAGAATTTTTTTAACCGGGGAAATCCGGCAAAATTCATCTATTACCTTTTCTTCCTGCGTGGAACTAATTAAGATATCAACATCCCGAATTGTCTGTTTCTTTCGGCGTAGGCTTCCGGCGACATTAATCTTTTTCACTAATTTTAGCTTTTTCAACTTATCAATAATCTCGGCGGCTACGGTCATCGCCACGGAAAGCAGAATGCGGCTGCGTCCTTGTTTTATAAGCTCTATTCCCTGTAAAATATTTTCTTCAGTCTTTTCTTTTAGGCCGAACAAGCCGCGCAGTTTATGTTTTCGAGCCGCATGTTCTAATTTACTAACTGAATCAATATTGAGATTATCATAAAGCAGCTTCGTTGTTTTCGGTCCGACTCCGGGAATAGTCATTATCTCGAATAATCCAGAAGGTATTGTCTTTTTTATCTTATCAAAATACTTAAGATGCCCGGTATCGACCATCTCTTGTATCTTTTGCGATAAATCTGCCCCAACGCCGGGAATGTCCAGTTTTTTCTCTTTAAGTAAAATACCAATATCTTCTGTCAAATTTTCAATATTCTGAGCAGCGCGGCGATAAGCACGAATCCGAAAGAAATTCTCGCCCTTTATTTCTAAGATATCAGCAATCTGTTTAAAAACTTCAGTAATTTCTTGATTTTTCATCTTAAATGCCAAAAAATTCCTCTTCACTTATGGTGCGAATATTTTCTTTCATAAGCAGCGCAGTTAATATCCCATTGCCTTTTATTAATTTTTCTTTAAAGCTGCCGTCAAATATTTTTCCCACTCCGCAAGCCGCACTCTTTGACTTTAACACTGCCAATCGCACTTTGTTTTCCTTAGCCAATTTTAATCCCGCATAGCTACCCGCCAACAATTCCTGCGTAAGATCCTTACCAATTGCATTAACCACCCTGGCCTGGCCTTCTAATACTGCCTGACCATCTCCGCCTGTGATTTCACACGATAAGCGCGGCACTGGTAACCCGCCTTTTACCTCTGGACACACAGACACTACTTTTCCTTTTTCCTTGAGTTTTTTTATGATCAAGTTTGAGCAATCTTTACCATTATAACGACACTTTTCTCCGGTTAAACAAGCACTAACCAAAATCATCTTTTCTATCCTTAAAATTTTGGATGTTTTTTGAATCCTAAATTATGCGCATAATCCTGTGCCATTAAAATACGCCTTGAAAGCGCAGGCTGTTCATAAAGCAATACCTCGATAAAACGGCGGGGGTTAGGATCTTTTGCCTGGTCTAAATTCTGTCGCATTAAAACAGAAATAAAGGCCTCCGGAGATCCCGTAAGTTTTAATACAAATTCATCTGTCTGTCTTTGCAATCTGCGGCTAAAATAATTTTGGATGGGAACAACAATCATTATCGCAATCAAAAACAATGCGGCTAATACCGGAAAGGCCGCGATATCAAAAATTAATTTAAAACCAAAAATCTTGATCAAGGGCTCAACTAAAACACCAACAAAACAAAAACCGACTAAGGCCGTTACTGATTCTACAGCCAGCAATTGCCAGAGGTGTCCATAATGAATATGCACAAGCTCTCTTGCTGTAATAACCTCAATCTCCTCTTTGGCATAATCAGAAAGTGTGTCGCTTAAGATAACCTTGCGTTCAGAACCAGTCCATGATAAAGCAACCTCTTTCTTTTTTATTGCCCAATCTGAACTTATCTTATAGATATCCTTGACTTTGATATTGACCTTGGCGGCCAGACTAACAAGTTTTTGTTTCAAATCAGAATCATCTAACAAGCTATATCGATATAAAAGCGGCTGAATAAACATCGGATAAATTTTAGTAAACAAGTTACTTAAAATCATCCAGGCGATCCAGGCCCATAACCACCAAAACTTTTGATCTGTTTCCAAAAAAAAGTATGCGATCTGAACGATAACTAAAAATTTACAATATATAATCCCTTCTTTTTTTGCTAGTTCTTTTATCCATTTGCCAAAAGGCTCAACTGCTGATTTAAATTTGCGTTCGGCCACAAAGCCTTCGTAAAATTTAAGCCCAAACGTAAAAATAAAATATAAAATAAAAAATAAAAAAAGGTATATCGTAACCACAATAACCGAATTACGGGTAATAACATTGATGGCATCTTTAAGCGGCAAGGAAAAACTATAGGCCATGATAAACAAAAATAATAAAGTGATGGCAAAGTGGATTAAGATTGACCAGTTTTTTAGACGATAATACTGCTTTTGTCCTTCTTCGTTATGCATTTTTGCATTTACCTTTGCTCAACAAATTATTACGAATGTGATTAAAAATGTTTATATAAGCCGGGGTACGATAATCTGGGTATGTCCATTCCCAGATGGTAAAGCTCTTGGCCTTAAACCGCAGGGTTACTTCAGCATATATGCCCTTATCCAGATAAAGCCGGTGCTGGTAATCTTTGGTTGTAGCTAAAACCAGTTTTGATAGCGTAAGATAACCAGGATCGATATTGACCTTGCGCAATCCATTACTTTTAGAAAACTTCTTCTCGATCCGGTTTGTATAAAGTTTTATCCAGGATAGATCTCTGGGAACAATGTTTCGCTTAAAACTTAAAAACCTGCGTTTTAAGTCAGTCCCCATTTCTTGTTCATAGTAATCTGTAAATTTGAAATCCAAGATCTCGCTTTTAAAATCAACTGTGCCGAATTTACGAGAGAGTATTTTCTCTATTTTATCAAAAAGATCTTCCCGCGCAATAAGACCAATGATCAATTTGACTGGTTCATGTTTTGTCGGGATACCCATGATTTGATTATTTCTAGACGCTGGTTGCTTTACCCAGACAGGCTTTTATGCAGATTCCACAGATGCAGTATTTTACTCCTGCCATTTTGGAGAATTCTTTTAATTTCTCATAACAAAGCGTGTGTTTAAAATCTTCCGGTTTTTCTTTTATCGCCCCGACTGGACAAACAGATACACAGCTGTGACAATCTTCGCAATCGTATTCTTTAGGTTTATCAACAATAAGCGGCATGCTTGTAAGCATACTTACAAGGCGCAATCCGGAGCCGTATTTTTCGTTAACCAGTAAATTATTGCGTCCTATATACCCTAAACCTGCAGAAACTGCCAAATGCTTATGACTTATATGCGCCTTTTGCTGTTTCCAATCAACTACCTGGGAAGCAGCTATCGGTAAACTCAAATAATTCTGGGATTGAATGAATCGGCTTAAATTCAAAGCAATACTATCAAGGAGTGTATTTATTTGACGATAATGCCAGCTATAAATAAGCGTGGGGCTATTAGAAATAGTATTTAATACCGCCCAAGATAATTCAACCCCGATGCTTATAGCATAGGGAAATTCCTCAAGCAACGGCTCTATTTCAGGGCAAACACAAGCCTTATATTTTTTTAAATCAGCAACTCCAAATAAAGCTGCACCTTGATCGAACGCAATATTCTTTAGCTGGTTGTAATTTTCCTGCTCTATTTTTTTGCTCATCGATAACTAAGATATTCCTTAACCGCTTTTTTTATTCTGGCCATATCATCCTGACCGAACTTTTCTAAGCATACATCCGTAAGTACAATCGCCACCATTGCCTCGGCAATAACACCGGCTGCCTCTACCGCACAGATATCTGCACGTTGTACAGAGGCCAACACGTTTTTCTTGGTTTTTATATCTACGGATGCCAACGGCTTACCTAAAGTGGCAATCGGTTTCATCGCACAACGTACAATTATCGGCTCGCCATTACTCATCCCGCCTTCAAGGCCGCCGGCATTATTTGTCTTTCGATAAAATCCTTTGGCTTTTGAATATAGGATTTCATCATGCACAGAAGCCCCAAATTTATCGGCTACACAGAATCCAAGTCCAAACTCCACCGCCTTTATCCCGGGTATAGATATAAGTGCCTGCGCTAATTTCGCATCTAGACGACGATCATAATGCACATAACTGCCCAGGCCCATCGGGACATTATATGCTTCTACCGCAAAAACGCCGCCTAAAGTGTCTTTACGTTTTCGGGCTAAATCTATTTTATCTTTTATTTTCTTTTTATCTGTTTGACCGCCGATACTGATCACCTTGCTTTTTATTTCAATACCAAACTCTTTCAAAAAAATCTTACATAAAGCTCCGGCGGCAACCCGGACTACCGTTTCGCGGGCCGAGGCGCGTTCTAAGACACAACGAATATCGGAAAAACCGTATTTTATAGCACCGCTAAGATCGGCATGACCTGGACGCGGTTGGCTAATAGAAGACAGTTCATTAATTTTAAAATCCTTGTTTTTTACCATAACCGCTACCGGACTACCAAGCGTCTTTTTTGCCTTTAAGCCAGCCAGTATCTGCACTTTATCTTTTTCTATTTTCATCCGTGCGCCGCGGCCGTATCCTTGTTGGCGTCTGGCTAATTCTTTATTAATCAAAGCCTGATCAACCTGCATTCCGGCCGGAAGACCTTCGATAATTGCAATCATACATTCTCCGTGAGATTCACCGGCACTCATAAAGCGCAACATAATATCCTCCTAAAAGTTATACATAAAATAATACTCTAAAATATTTCTGCCCCATAACAAAATCAAAAATGTAGCTAAAGATAAATAAGGCCCGTAAGGAATAAGCTCAACACCTTTACGTATTTTTAAAATAATACCGACAATCGCGCCAAAAAAAGGAGCAATAAAAAATATAAGAAAAACCTGCTGCCAGCCGACAATCGCACCGATCATCGCCAGAAATTTAACATCACCGCCGCCCATACTTTCTTTTTTAAATATAATTTCCCCGAATTTACCAATTAAATAAATACTGCCACCGCCGGCAAGTATCCCCAATCCCGCCTGAATAAGTGATGTTATACGGGAATCGGTATTATGGAGTCTGGGAAATAATAAACACAGAATTACACCGATAACCAATCCTCCCAGTGTTATCTCATCTGGAATAATCTGGAACTCAAAATCAACAAATGTGGCTACAATCAATGCACACGTTAATACCGCATAGACAGAGAAATGTAAAGATAACCCAAAGAAACTATACAGGACAACCAGTAAACTTGCCGTAATAAACTCAACCAAAAAATAGCGAAACGAGATCATTTTTTTACAAAATCTGCATTTGCCTCCAAGAAAAAGATAACTTAAAAAAGGAATGTTATCGTACCAGAGTATCTGCTTATTGCAATACGGGCAAAAAGAACGCTGTGGTTTGCGTACAGATAATTCATCCCGGGGCATACGGTAAATGCAGACATTTAAAAAACTGCCCACAAGCGCTCCGTAAATAAATAAAATAATTTTAATTGCTATTTCTGGCATTTTTTTAGTTCCTGTTCTAACGCACTAAACATAACGTCAATAGGAGGTTCTTGTTTCGTCCAAATTCTAAAAGCCCATGCACCTTGATGTAAAAGCATCTTCAATCCTCCTGCTGCTTTTAATCCTAATTCTTTTGCTTCTTTAACTAGCTGAGTTTCTCGATTATACACAACATCATATACATATAAATTTTTGTGAAGAAATTTCTTATTTATTACAGAAGCATCTCCTTCTTTCATGCCTATAGGAGAGGTATTGACTAATAACCGACAACTATCTATTACATTTTTTATCTCATCTTCTGCGATAAACTTTAGTTGTTCTTTTAAATATGAGAATTTAAAAAAATGTTTTTTTGCGACATCAGCTGCAGTTTTACTTGGATCATATATATATATATTGCCATCTCCGCCTGCACCAGCTAAGGCAGCAATAATTGCTCTACCTGCGCCACCACAACCAAAAACCAACATATTTTTATCTTTAATGTTCTTATGTTCAAGATGTAAATCTTCCTGTAAAGCAGCTAAAAAACCTTTTGCATCCGTATTTGCGTAGTATAATCTATTTTTGTCTCTTACTACTGTGTTTATCGCACCCGATATTTCAACGTGATTACCAATATCAAAAGGCTCTGAATTCAAAAAATCTTCAAAAATCTCTCGCGCTCTAACCTTATGAGGAATGGTTATATTAAAACCAATAACATCTTTGCGATTAAGCAAAAAATCTTCCAGATCTTCCGACTTTACCTCAAATAATTCATAAGAGGCGTCAATGCCTAAATGCTTAAATGCCGCTTCATGCATTGCCTTGGAAAAACTGTGTTCTACAGGATAACCGATTAGACCATAGCGGCGGGTAGACTTGGTTTGCTTCATTTTTTACAATCTTATTTTGTCTGCGGTCTTAGTTTTAAATAGAAATCTATTTATAGAATTCAGATACGCCTTTACTGAGGCCTCGATGATATCGGTGCTCGCAGCACGTCCAGCAATTTCTTTCTTTTTGATGTTAAGTTTTATACTGACCTCACCCAAGGCATCTTTACCTCTGGTTACAGCCTGAATAGAATAGTCAAGCAACTTAGCCTTAATTTTGGTAATCTTTTCTATAGCTTTATAGCAGGCATCAACCGGGCCATCACCGTTGGAAGTTGCCGTATAGATTTTATTTTTCTTTTTCAGTTTTACGGTTGCTTCTGGATTAATATGACTGCCACCTGAGAACTTAAAGCTATCAATACTCCAGACCTTGGGTAGTTCTTTTATCTGCTCTTCCACAATAGAGATTAGATCTTCCTCAAATATCTCTTTCTTTTTATCCGCTAGTTCCTTAAATCGGGAAAATGCGTTCTTAAGTTGTCCTTTGTTTAGATTAAAACCCAATAGTTTCAAGCGTTCTAGCAATGCATGCCGGCCTGAATGTTTTCCCAAAACAAGACCTTCTCCGTAAAACCCGACATCTTCCGGACGAATAATCTCATAGGTCTGTCTTTTCTTCAACACTCCATCCTGATGAATTCCGGATTCGTGGCGGAAGGCATTACCTCCGACAATTGCCTTATTCGGGGCGACGACAAAACCAGTCAATTTGCTCACAAGACGGCTTGTTTTGTAAATTTCTTTTGTGTTTATACCAGTTGTTTTACCTTTAAAAAATTCTTTTCGGGTATTCAAACTCAAAACAAGTTCTTCCACCGCAGCATTTCCGGCGCGTTCGCCGATGCCGTTCACAGTACACTCTACTTGCCGGGCACCATTTTTTATCGCGCTAAGAGAATTCGCTACAGCCAACCCCAAATCATTATGGCAGTGTACGGATATTATGGCTTTGGATATGTTCGGTACATTATTACAAATTGCCTTTATCAAATCCCCAAACTCATCCGGCTGCGCATAACCGACAGTATCCGGGATATTGACCGTAGTCGCACCAGCGTTAATCACCTTTTCGATAACCCGAAACAGAAATTCTCTTTCCGTACGCGATGCATCCTCAGGTGAAAATTCAATATCGTCACAAAAACGACGTGCATATTTTACGGCGGCTTGCGCTATCTTCAATATCTCTGCTTCTGCTTTTTTTAGTTTATAACGCATATGTATCTTAGAGGTGGCCAGAAATACGTGGATACGTTTTCTCTTGGCTGGTTTCAAGGCTGCAGCTGCGGCATCAATATCCTTATTTAAAGAGCGCGCCAATCCACAAATTGTCGCACCCTTTATATATTTAGCAATCTGTTTCACCGAATTAAAATCGCCAGGCGATGAAATCGGAAAGCCCGCCTCAATAATATCGACGCCGAGGCGAACCAGTTGATGGGCAACCTCTATCTTCTCCTGAGCGCTAAGACTCGCTCCGGGTGCTTGCTCACCGTCTCTCAATGTCGTATCAAATATATATATTCTCTTACTCATCTTGTTCTATACCTCTTTAGAATCTATCCACTTCATCATCTTTCTTAACTTGCGGCCCACGACTTCAATCGGATGATCTTTGCCCTCTTGTTCCATGCGTTTAAAATTCGACTTGCCGTTTTCACATTCCTGCATCCACTCCTTGGCAAAGCTTCCATCTTTCACTTCTTTTAAAATCTTCTGCATCTCTTTTTTTGTCGCATCAGTGACGATCCTTTTACCACGAGTCAAATCTCCGTATTCAGCGGTGTTAGAAACAGAATACCGCATATAACTAATTCCGCCTTGATAAAAAAGATCAACAATCAGCTTGAGTTCGTGTAGACACTCAAAATAAGCGATCTCCGGCTGATACCCAGCCTCGATCAATACTTCAAACCCTTTTTTCACAAGTTCTGATACCCCACCGCAAAGAACCACTTGTTCTCCAAAAAGATCGGTTTCGGTCTCTTCCTGAAAAGTTGTCTCGATAATTCCGGCACGGGCACCGCCAATGCCCTTACCATAAGCCAAAGCAATATCTTTTGCCTTGCCCGAAGCATCCTGAAAAATAGCAATAAGACACGGCACTCCAGCGCCTTTTTCATATTCGCTTCTTACTAGATGTCCCGGCCCTTTGGGCGCGATCATAAACACATCAATATCTTTTGCCGGAATAATCTGTTTAAAATTAATGTTAAACCCATGTGAAAACATGATCGCCTTGCCCGCCGATAAATTCGGTTTGATATCCTTTTCATAAACCTTTGCCTGGTATTCATCCGGCACAAGAATCTGGATAATATCCGCCTGCTTGGTTAACTCCGCAGCTGATAGAGAATTAAACCCCTGCGACTTTGCCAACTTGTAATTAGGTGGTCCTTCTAATTCTGAAACAATTACCTTTAACCCTGAATCTCTCAGATTCTGGGCCTGGGCATGACCTTGGCTGCCATAGCCAATAATCCCGATAGTTTTGTTTTTTAAATTCTTAAAATCTGCATCCTGATCGTAATAAACCTTTGCCATCTATTCCTCCTTTAATGAGCAGATAATTTACATGCAATGTAAATTATAGGCCTTTTAGGCCGTCTGCGAATTAACCCCGTTAGAGATTTATCCCGTATGGGATAGGTTGCCTTAGGGCAACTGTGTGCCACCTCTAATCCGGGAACAAAAATTTTTTCTATTTTTAAAAATCTTGTGATTGAACATATACTTTTATTTGATCATCTCTAACGGGGTAAACCCAGCACTAATTCTTTTCATGTTTTTTTCTGTTTCTCAATTAACGTCGTAAGTTCCTGCTCATCCATGGTATGTTTTAAGGCTTCGTGAACACTAATCGTACGGTTAGTGACCAAATCGCATAAAGACTGGTTCATTGTTTGCATACCGTATTTTCTGCCAGTTTGAATTAATGAGTATATCTGATGTATATGATTCTCGCGAATTAAATTTTGGATCGCGGGAATCATGGTCATTATCTCCAACGCCAAAGAACGTCCTTCCCTCCGGGAATTAGGAATAAGTTTTTGCACAATAACTCCGATTAACACAAGCGATAACTGCACCCTGATTTGCTGCTGTTGATGCGCGGGAAAAACATCAACAATCCTGGTTATCGAATGTGCTGAACTACCAGTATGCAACGTAGCAAAAATCAGGTGTCCGGTTTCTGCTAATGTAAGTGCGGCCTGAATCGTCTCAAGATCCCGCATCTCTCCGATCACAACAATATCCGGATCCTGCCGAAACACGTGTTTAAGCGCCTCCGGATAGGAAAGCGTATCTGTTCCCAGTTGACGCTGATTAATCGTACTCAAATTATGTTTATGCAAATACTCTATCGGATCCTCGATCGCGATGATATGCGCATGTCTTTTATTATTAATATAATTTATTACTGCCGCCTGTGTAGTTGATTTTCCGCTGCCGGTAGCTCCGGCAAGCAAAACCAGACCATTCGGTTTATCGGCATATTCTTTTATAATTTCCGGTAACTGTAATTTTTCCATGGTCGGAATTTCAAACGGAATAACCCGTGCGGCCAGGGCAATCGAATCCCGTTGATAATACAGATTTATCCTAAACCGGCTCAGTTCCTTAATCCCCCAGGAAAAATCCAGTTCTTTCTTCATTTCAAAATATTGTATCTGCTGTTTGGTTAATATACTATAAGAGAGCTCTTGAATCACTAAAGGAGTAAGCGGTTCAAAT
>Ga0180007_10006380_pt1 | contig 11526 bp, 10 predicted proteins | sample MM_PC_MetaG_FD_121122 | JGI IMG/M metagenome (GOLD analysis project Ga0180007, IMG submission 121122) | Groundwater microbial communities from the Aspo Hard Rock Laboratory (HRL) deep subsurface site, Sweden - MM_PC_MetaG | ecosystem: Environmental > Aquatic > Deep subsurface > Groundwater...
GAAATCTTCTTTTGCTAAATTATCACTTTGGTTGATAGACCAATAAATGCTTGTGTTTTTGAAGTAAAATACAATCTTAGAGGATAAATTTTCAACATAATTAACCTAATCATCCCGAATATACGAATGCGTCGTAATGTCACAAAACAATTAATTCGTATATTAGTATTTATTCGTAAATTCGTAGTCTATGAAAAGCGATTTAATTTATCCGGATTTGAGTTATAAAATTGTTGGCGTTCTTTTTGATGTTTATAATGAAGTTGGCTATGGCTATCAAGAAAAATATTATCAGAAAGCGATTGCTAAGGCCTTTATAGATAGCGGCATAAAGTATCAAGAACAAGTTTATCAGCCATTAAAGTTTAGAGATTCAAAAATCGGCTCCTATTTTCTGGATTTTCTTATAGAGGGGAAAATTGTTTTAGAGATTAAAAAGGGAAATTATTTTTCAAGAAAGAATATTGAACAACTTTATGCTTACTTAAAGGCAACTGATTTGAAACTAGGAATTTTAGCTAATTTTACCAGCGATGGGGTAAAGATAAAAAGAATCGTAAATATACGAGACTACTAAATTACTAATCCGTACGAATATACAAATAAAAGGTTATAATCAAAATCAACAAATTAGTATATTTGTACTTATTCGTAAATTCGTAGATTAGTATATTGGTAACGATTCGTAATTTAGTAGTGAACTTATGAAAAAACACCGAAAAAAAATATTATTGGCAAGTTTAGTCAGCATTATATTAATAACAGCCGGCGTTCTTTATTTTTCGGTTATTAATACCGAAGAGATTTATGCCTCCGGAACCGGCGGCGACGGGCCTGCTTGTTTTAATATGCTTGACTGCCAGCCGCCTCAGTGGTATCCAGATGGTACTGGGATATGCGGCTTTGGCTATGGTTTTGCGGGCTGCACTGAACCTGGCCAGTGCAGTGGTTGTGGCTCATATTTAGAAATTTTTCCATTTCAATATGAAGTCCAAAGACAATGTTTTGTGAATCAAAGTTTAGTAGGAGTTTGTCAGATGCAGTACAAAGTTACTCCGCAGTCTGGGTGGAGTCCGTGGTATAACTGCCACCAATGTTATGATACTATCGATCCTCCCAGCACTCCTACTAGTTGTGAGATAAGTGAAAATGATTATAACTATGCTTTAGAGATTGAAGATTCTGGTGGCAACACTGTTTTTGCTTTTACAGATGCCGGGCAGATTATGACAGAGATGAGTGTCTTGGGAGTAGTTTCAGAAGTTTTCGAGATGATTGATCCATATTTTATTTTTGCACAAGGAAATGGTGATACCTTTCCCATATACAATCAAGATGATGTTTTAATTGCTTTTATTGGTAATGTAGTTGGTTATTATGCATTGTATTTAAGAGGAATCTTATATAACTATCAAAACGAGATATTAAGTCCGCCACCAACCGGCAACTTTATCATAGAAAACAGCTTTGGCGATGTTGTTTCTTATATTGATAATGAAGGCAAGTTATACATGGTCGGCTGCGTTTCCGAACTTTTTCATTTTCAGTTATAAAACAATATAGCTAATATTAGCCAAAATTTTATTTAATTTTTTTATTAACAATTTATCAACTTGACAAAATATACCAAACAGGGTAATATATAGGTAATAAAAGTTCTCTAAAAATTTATAAAGAAAAAAAGAAGAAAAAGCATAAAATAGGCACAAAATATGTGCCAAGGAGGATATCATGAAAAGGATTTTACTACTGCTAACGACCATGGTAATGGCCCCGGTTCTTACTTTGGGGCAAGCGCCAACGGTGATGCTTGAGTCTTCGCCAGATTGGTTTATGGAAATACCAAGTCTTGTCTGCTTGAGCGGGCAAATCAGTATCGAGCAGAACACCGGGGTAGACACTTTAAGATTGGCTACTCTGGGCTTTCTGGAAGAGCCCTTTAACAACACTTTTCCAGACGACGCAACCACTGGCACAATTCCGTTTAATGACCCGTATTATTTCAATAACCCGGTGTCGCTAATTAACGGAGAGAGTACCGGGGGAATCGAGTTAAGCATGGGTTCGGTTATAATAAATCCGAACACATTAATACCAAATGGTGAGACAGTATACTTTGAATTCTGGATCGAGGTTACGGCTTCCAATGTGTATGTTTGTTACCTCCAAGTAAAAACGACACTTTTCTTTTGGGATGGAGAGACGCCACACAGTATTGTTCACTGTGACGCGCCTTTGATAATGGTCATCAACGCCTTAGGCACCCCGCCTGATAACGAAGTCGGACAGCTACAATACGCACTCTCCCCCAACTACCCCAACCCCTTCAACCCAACCACGACCATCAGTTTCGCTCTGCCAACAGCGACCACGGTCAATCTGACCGTCTATGACCTTTCTGGTCGCCAAGTGGCCACTCTGGTCAACGGCTGGCGAGTAGCGGGAACGCACGAAGTAACCTTCGACGGTTCCAATCTGGCTTCAGGCGTTTACACCTATCGCCTGCAGGCCGGCGATTTCATCGCCAACGGCAAAATGGCGCTGATGAAGTAATCGTCAGTCAGCGTCTCTCTCATGTGGTTCAGTCTTACTTCGGTAAGGCAGAACCACTTTTTTATTGATACGTGATATGTGCTACATGCTACGTGATTGTCTTTTCAGCGAATTTATTATACAATTTAATCATATCAAGTCGGTATTAATTCAATGAAAATCAATTTTCTCACAGTTTTTTTATTTAGCATCCTGCTTTTTACAGCTATTTTTATTTTGCCTGATTTTGCTTTGGCCATTACTGCGCCGACGGTCAGTTTTGTCGGCGGCGACAACTCTCAAGGCGGCGGTTTTTACGATCCTTATGACAGCTTGATTGTTTTTAAAATTTCCACTGCCGAACCAAGGTTTGATTACTTTGAAATGCAGTATTCCGATAATGGACAGAGCTGGAGCGATATTGCGGCTGACTGCGAAGAAATCAGCGGACCCAGCAATTTAAGCTGTTATTGGTCCACTACTGGTATTTTTGCGCTCAAGCTTTGGTTTAGGGCCCGCTCTATTCATAACGAAGCTTCCAGCCAGAGCCAGTTTTACGACACCAGCAACTTATCTTTGAGCCATCGCAATCTTGTAAATTACACCACTAATTTTTTTACAGAATCTTTTGACACGGCCGAATTTGAGAGCGAAATGACCACTGCTAACTGGGATATCAACATCGGCAGAAAATTATTGGAACTAAATAGCGATGAACCCCCGCTTCCTCCTTACCAAGATTACGGCTTAGCTCTTTCTACAAACTTGCTTGCAGGCGACCAAAGCAGCGACGCCATAGTAACGGGAGTTATTGTTCAGCCGGTGCAGGTAATCGGCGCCGGCCAGTCCGTTGATTATAAAGTTTCCGACGATGGCATAAACTGGCAGTCCATAAGTTTTCCGGCCGGCCAGATTGTGCCGGCGGCCCAGGAATTTGATTTTGAAAATCCCGCGGGCCACCAGCTTTTTTGGCGGGCTGAACTTTCAACTAATAATAACCAAAAAACCCCGCGGGTCTATCAAGTTAGAATTAACTGGAAAGAAAACCATACGCCCCAGGCCTGTTTTACTGTTGAACCGACCAGCAATTTTTTAGACCCCAGACAGCAGTATTTTTTTAATGCCAGTTGTTCCGGCGATTATGAAGATAGTTTAACTGAAATGAAGTATCGTTGGTATTGTGAAGACGCGGAACATCCTTTTGATACCGGCTTTCAAACTGGCGGCTACACTCATACAGAACAGTTTAATTCCACCTCCACTTTTGTTATTAATTTGGAAGTTGAGGATACTTTGGGAGCCCAAGACCAGTATCAGTCCAGCATTAACGAAGAGAGTTTAGCCGGCGGTATTTACGGCTGGATGTGGGGAGCGGTTGGCTATGGAAGTAGTAAAGTGGGCGCCGGCTGGACTTCTTTAAACTGTGATAATGTTTACGATGGAACATCTATTAATTTTTGCGGTTATATTGATTACGGCCTGCAGATGGACGAACAATATATTTGGGGCTGGGCATGGAATTCTTATTGGGGCTGGCTGTGTTTTGGCGCTACTTGTGATTATGAATTGTATGGTTATCCGCCAAGAGAAACCACAGAGGCAAGAGTTATTTATTCCAGGTCCGATGGAACAGTTAACGGCTGGGGCAGGTTTGTCAACGCCGCCGCTATTAGCCAGGAAGCTGGCGGCTGGCTGCAGTTAAGGGGCTTGCTGGAGTCAAGCGAGCCGTGGTGCGGAGGAGAAGAGGTTGATCTTTGCACTCATTTAAATTTTGAAGAAAGAACCATGGAGGGCTTTGCCTGGTCAGCTTGGACCGATCCGCAATATCCGGGCGAAAAATTAGGTCCCGGCTGGCAGAGTTTTGAATATGCTTATATTAACCTGCCATGGCTGGAAACTCTTTACGGGACTATGTATAGCCAAACTGGCGGCGGCGAGGGCAGCAATGTGGCTCCGCCGGCGGGCGAATTCACCGCCTCGTACTGCATTTTGTCCGGCGGCGACATAGTTAATTATGAAAGCGGCATCGGTTGTTCCCAGGAAGGCTATACGCAAATCGCTTTTCCTTCCGCTAATAATCAATACAGAAATATTTTAGGCATTATTGATTTTGACAGGATTTTGGACGGCGATGAATATCCTCAAATACTTTCTAGCAGTGATGATGTTGATGGCATTTTGCCCAATGTTTTAGGCGGCAAGGTTTATTATTTTACCAACGAAGAGCTGACTGATTATATTATCAACGAGCCCTTTATAATTTTCAACGCCCGGAATGTAGATTCTTCCGGGGCCGGCACAGTGGTGATAGACGGCAATCTTCGTATTAATAGCGATTTTTATTACGAAAACGTGGCCGTAACTTCGCAAATCGAAAATCTGGCTTCTATCGCCTGGATTGTCAAAGGCGACGTAATTATTGACCCGAACGTTGCCAATATCGTGGGCGCTTTTATTGTGCTGGGCCAGGAAGGAATTATTGAGTCTGGCCAATTTAAAACTGGCTATGATTTTAATGACCCTAAAAAGCTTTTGGTTAAAGGCCTGGTCATGGCCAAAGGAATGGTTTTTGATAGGTATTACCGGGTGGCCGGAGCTTCGTCCGAACAGATTATTTACGACGGCCGGGCTTTGGTCAATACGCCCCCCGGCCTGGAAGACGTGGCCAGAGCTTTGCCGCTTTGGCGCGAAACTTTTGCCACCACTCAAATAGAAGAGTAGCTAAGTGAAGTTTTCAAAGATCTGCATTTATGTTATAATATAGTTGAAAATCGTTATCGGAATTCGTTATTGGGGACTCGAACTGCGAATTTACGAATTAACGAGTAACGAATAACGAAATTTTATATATGTCATTATTTTTTTCCAATAAAGCAAGTTATTTAGGCGTGGATATTGGCACAGCCAGCATAAAAATAGTAGAATTAAAAGAAGAAGGCGGCCTGCCGCGACTGGTTACTTACGGATATATTGATATTGAATCCGATATCATTAGAAGCAATACCCCGCAAACCCGCCAGAAAGTCATTAATTCTTTAAAAAAAGTCATTGAATCATCGCAAGTAACAACCGATAAAACCATTGCCGCCTTGCCGACCTTTTCAGTTTTTAATTCCATCATCACCTTGCCCCAGATGTCCAGAAAAGATTTGGCTTCGGCTATAAAATGGGAGGCCAAAAAATACATACCCTTGCCCCTCGAGGAGATGATTTTAGACTGGAAGATTATTGAAAGAGAACAGGGTTCTTTGGCGGCAAATCAGCCGGCTTCAGAGCCCGGGCCAAAAAAGAAGTTTTTTTTGCCGTCTTTTAAAAAGAAAAAATTTGATGAGCCCGAACAAGAGCCCTGGGACGAGGAGCAGCCAACTATCGGTCAGGAAGCGGAACAAAATATCAAGATTTTAGTTACGGCCGCTCCCAAGAATCTGATTAACAGATACTTAACCATATTCAAGGCCGTTGATTTAAAACTTTTAAGTTTAGAAACCGAAGCTTTTGCCTTGGCCAGGTCGCTAATCGGCCATGACCAGTCAACCATAATGATAGCGGATGTCGGCTCCATCACTACCGACATCTGTATTATTGAAAACAGAATACCGATTTTAAATCGGAGCATCGATGTCGGCGGCTTAACTATTACCAAAGCCATTGCCGACAGTTTAAATATTAATTTAGACAGGGCCGAACAGTTTAAGCGCGATTTTGGAGTAAAAGCTAACAACGAAGCCAATCAAAAAGGCATTTTAAAAACCATCACCGCTTCTTTATCGCCGATTATCAACGAAACCAGATATGTCCTGGATCTTTATCAGGGCCAGGAGAACAGGCGGGTGGAAAAAATTGTGCTGGCCGGCGGTTCGGCCTTTTTGCCAAACCTCGCCCCTTATTTTACTGAATTATTTAATAAGCCAACTATTATCGGCAACCCTTGGGACAGAGTTATTTATCCCAAGGAGCTGGAGCCCATTTTAAACGAGATTGGGCCCAGATTAACCGTGGCCATTGGCTTGGCGATGAGAGAGATATGACTAATTGACTAATTGATTAATAGGTTAATTGTATAATTACTAAGTTCGTTAAGTCTGTTAAGTCCATTAAGTTTTAGGTCTTGGGTCCTAAATACTCAATGACAACAATAACTTAACACTTAATAGACTTAAGTGACTTAATTAATTCAATATCAAAAATAATTAAATAAAACAATGTCCGATATTAATTTATTGCCAGAGGATTTGCGCCGGGAAGAAGAGCGGGAGCTTTTAAAAAGAAAGGGCCAAAAAATCTCTCTTCCTCAATATCATTCGCCTGTTGTTCAAAAACCAGGGGAGTCTAAAGTTCCTGTGGCCGTTAACAACAAAACACAGTCTGTTTTTAAAAAACGGGATTTTTCGCCTAATAACCATTCAGCTAATAATAATTTAGTTAAAGACATAGAGCAGGCCAGCCAGGGGCCTTCGCCTTTCCGGGACTATGCCCAAAAACAAAAATTCCCGGAGTCTGCCGGGCCTTTATCCAGCCCCCAAAACCAAAGCCGCCAGGGTAAAAAAAGCTTATTCAGCAAGTTGTTCAAAAAAAAGAAAGAGCGGAAATTAATTAAATTAGAAAAAATCGGCGAAGAAAAAATTGCCCCGGCGGCCAAAAAGCCCGCGCCTGCCGAAGCCAAAGCTCAACCGGAGCCGAAGTCGGCGCCGCGGGCCGCTGGAGCAGCAGAGCCGCAATCAACGATTTTTGGCAGATCTATCGATGTTAATTTGCTGCCGGAAGGCGCCGGCTTGTTATCAATAAAAAGGCTGCTGTTTTATTTTGGCCTGGCTGCTTTAGCGGGCGCGGTTTTGTTGGGAGCAATCTATTTCGGCCTAGTTTTTTATAATCAAAATTTAGAAAGCCAGTTCGAGCAGATTGATGATCAGATAGCCCTGCTGGAAAAAGACCTTGATGAGTTTAAGGGCAAAGAACAAGAAGCTTTAATTTGGAGCAACAGAGTTGAAGCCGCCCGCCTTCTTTTGGAAAGGCATATTTACTGGTCAAAGTTTTTTCCGGAGCTGGAAAAGGTTACTCTGCCCGATATTTACTATAAAAATATCGGCGCTTCCAGCGATGGCCGTGTTTCCTTAACTGCCGAAGCTCCCGATTTTACCACCCTGGCTAAACAGTATATAGTTTTAGAAAATAATAAAGATATTTTTCCAGAGATGCAGATTAGCGGCATTATGGGCAGCGGACTGGGAGTGGGCTTTAACATTTCTTTAAAGCTTGCCCCTGGAATTTATTACTCCCTGGATAAAGAATAGTTATCCCCGCTCTTTGGAGCGCGGGGTCTTCTTAAAACACAGAATTTATGGAATTAACAAAGCAGAAAATTCAAAAAGATATGGCCGCCGTTGTTTTTTTTAATAAATATTATAAGATTATTATTTTGCTTATAATTATGGCGGTGGTTATCGGGGGCTATTTAATACTTCTTTCCGGCAAAGTATTTCAGCTTAAGGAACAAAGCTCAATAATGTTGGAAAAAATGGCAGAGTTTGAGGATTTAGAACAATATAACAATCAACTAAAGCAGTTAGAAGACACGATTAAGGAGTTTCAGAAAAGCAATGCCCAGCAGGTAGCCAAGCTGGAGGAGGTTTTACCGGGCAGTCCGCAAATTCCCCAGTTGCTGGCCCAGTTAGAGGCCCTGGTTAAAAGCAGCAGTTTTAATTTGAGCGGTTTAACTCTTTCCGAAGCGGCCTTGCCCGAGGCAGCTTCCGCCAAAACTAAACAGCCCAAAGAGGCGGAGAGCCTGGCCGCAGAAGAATCAAAAAACCAGCTTTTTGCTTCTTTGCCCGACACGGTGCGGGTTTTAAAGATTTCTTTATCCGTGTCCGGCGGCGATTATTTTGCCTTTAAAGATTTGCTAAAGGATTTTGAAACGCACATCCGCCTTTTCGATATTATTTCTTTATCATTTAGCGGCGGAAGCAGCGGCGGTTCCGGCGAATATTCTTTAAATTTACAAACTTATTATTTTGTTGAATCATTATGACTGAAAAAAAATCATCAAAAAAGAGCTTGTTAATCATCATTATAATAATTATTGTCTTAGCGGCGGTTGTTTATTATGTTTTTTGGAATTCTTACGGCTCTTTATTAAATAACCAGATTGCCGCTCCTGCCAGCATCAGTAAATACCATAATTTTCTTAAGAGACTGGATAAAATAAAGGATGCTTATCAATTAAAAATATTTTCCGATCCCAATACCTATGCTAAATTTTTATCTCTCCAGCCATCTATTACCCTGCCCCTCCAGATAGGCTTAATAGGCAAAGAGAATCCTTTTGAGTCGCCTGCTTCGCCGTCAGATTTATTATTACAGGCGATCCAAAATACCCCCTAAACTTTTATGCCAGCTTATAATGCCAAGCAAATTATCGATGAGCTGATCATCAATAATCAGCTTACCGAAGAGCAAAAATTATTATATCAAAGCATTGCCGAAAAAAATCCTGAACTTCTTGAAACGGCCCTGCAGAAAGACAATGCTATTTCCAAAGAAGCCCTGGCCCAAGCCAAGGGCAAGGTTTTAAATTTGCCTTATATTAATTTAGAAGACAGGGCGATTGATTTAGCTATTTTAAAAATTTTGCCTCAAGATTTATCCGCTAATTATAAAATGTTGATTTTTGATAAACGAGGCAATGTTCTGCGGGTGGGCATGGTTAACCCCGGCGATTATAAAGCCGTAGAAGCCATAGAGTTTTTAGCCCGCAAAAGAGGTTATAAGGCAGAATACTATATTATTTCTCAAGCCGGATTTAAATCGAGCTTTAAGAATTACGAAAGCATCAAAGAGCAGGTGGGCGAAGCTTTGGGCTATGCCGAAGAAAAGTTTGCTCCGGCCGAAATCGGCAAGACCCTGGAAGAAGCCACCACTTTGGAAGAGGTGGTTAAAAGCGCGCCTGTTTCTAAAATTGTTTCGGTAATTTTAAGGCATGCCATCGAAGGCAGAGCTTCCGACATTCATATAGAGCCCCAGGGCGATAAAAGCAAAATCCGTTATCGGATCGACGGCATTTTGCATACTTCCATAGTTTTGCCCATTTATGTTCATGCCGCTTTGGTTTCCAGGATTAAAGTGATTTCTAATTTAAAAATAGATGAAACTCGCACGCCTCAAGACGGCAGAATCCGGCTGAACGTGGCCGGCAGAGATGTTGATTTCAGGGTTTCTATCATCCCTTTGGTCAATCAAGAAAAAGTGGTGATGAGAATTTTGGAATCGCCCGATAAAGCGCCGACCTTTGAAGAATTAGGGTTTATGGGCCGTCAATTGGAGTTAATGACTAAAAATTTAAGAGAGCCCAACGGCATGTTTTTAGTAACCGGCCCTACCGGCAGCGGCAAGTCTACCACTTTATTTTCAGCTTTATCTTCCCTTAATAAAGAGGGTGTTAACATTTCCACCCTAGAAGATCCGGTGGAGTATTACATTAAAGGAATTAACCAATCGCAGGTCAGGCCGGATGTCGGCTTTACTTTTGCCACCGGCTTAAGGGCTCTGCTGCGCCAGGACCCGGATATTATTATGGTGGGCGAAATCAGGGATCAGGAAACAGTTGAACTGGCCATTCATGCCGCTTTAACCGGGCATTTTGTCCTTTCCACTTTGCATACCAACGATGCCGTAGGCGCCATTCCCCGTTTTATAGATATGGGCGCCCAGCCCTTTTTATTGGCCTCCACTTTAAATTTAATTGTTGCCCAGCGGCTTATCAGAAAAATTTGCGATCATTGCAAGATTAAAGAAGAGATTAAAGGCGATGTCTTGAAAGAGATAGAGGAGAATTTAACGGCTTTGCCCGAAAAGTCTTTTTATCCGGGCCTAAAAAAAGATAGCGCCCCCGTTGTTTATAAGGGCAAGGGCTGCGCCAAGTGCGGCAACACCGGTTATCAGGGGCGGATAAGCATTTCGGAAGTCCTGCCTATTTCTCAGAGAATGAAAGAAATTATTTATCATGGATTCAAAAGCGAGGAGGTTAAAGAGGAGCTTAAAAAGCAAGAATTTATTACCCTTACTCAAGACGGCTGGATGAAGGCGCTTTTGGGCTTAACTACCATAGAAGAAATTTTAAGAGTAACCAAGACAGAATAGCCAGTTTCTAATATCTATACCCAATTGCTTTAATAAAATAGAAAATACTCCGACCTGTCCCGCGAAGTTTTAACGTAGCGGGAAGCGATGCGTTAATATTAATACTAATATTAGATAAAATAATTCAAATTATTCAATTAGCAAAATCGGAATTATTAAAGCGAAGGAGTATAATTACCAATTGCCAATCAGTATCTAAATCCCAGCACCCAATATTTAGTTTGTCATTAAAAATTGAAAATTGATTGAAAATTGGTAATTGGATATTGGTATTTATTCTCATTATGAATTCAAATATAAAAATTTTAATTGTTGAAGATGATGAATTTTTGCTGAGAATGTATGTTGCTAAACTGGAAATGGAGGGTTATAAAATTGTAACCGCTGTTGACGGCGAAAAAGGAGTGCGTTTAGCTGTTAAAGAAAAGCCGGATTTGATTTTGTTGGATTTGCTGCTGCCTAAAAAAGACGGCTTCCAGGCCTTAAAGGAACTTAAAGCCAATGCCGCAACCAGAAGTATTCCCGTGATTATTTTAACTAACTTGAGCCAAAAGAAAGATATTGACCGTTGTTTTTCTTTAGGGATAAAGGATTATTTAATCAAAGCCCATTTTGTCCCCTCCGAAGTGATTATTAAAATTAAAAGAATTCTGGAGGGCATGTAGGTTTGTTAAGCCAATTAAGTCCATTGAGTTTGTTATAGTCGGGATTTAATACTTAACGGACTCAACGCTTAATTGATTTATCCCGCACCTTCCCCGAATACCCCGCAGCTTTCGCCATAGGCGAATCTGCCTTTGGCATGATGCTGCGGGGATGAAGGGGAATTAAATAATTCCTTCCTGCGGGGTCAAATACCCC
>Ga0180007_10006381_pt1 | contig 11524 bp, 15 predicted proteins | sample MM_PC_MetaG_FD_121122 | JGI IMG/M metagenome (GOLD analysis project Ga0180007, IMG submission 121122) | Groundwater microbial communities from the Aspo Hard Rock Laboratory (HRL) deep subsurface site, Sweden - MM_PC_MetaG | ecosystem: Environmental > Aquatic > Deep subsurface > Groundwater...
ATAAAATAAGTTGCTACTGAAGAATTATATTAAGTTTTTGGTAGTAAAATCAATAGAAAGTATCTAGGCTTTATACTTTCCTCAGTAACACCCCTCCAAGGCTTTTACTTCAATAACTTTATCACTATTATTGCTAATGCGAGTGGAGCGGCAACAATCAATAATCCTCCAATTATAACCAAAACTATTCCCAGCAGGATTACTCCTACAAAGATTACTGGAACCAGTAATATCTTGAATAAGAGGCTTGGACGGAATTCAATGAATTCTTTTTCAGCCAGCTTCTTTATTTTTTGTTCTCTAACGTATAAGTAGATTACTATTAGAATGAAGTAAATTAATGCAATTATTCCTGTTGCCTGTAACCAATCAATTCCTTCAATCATTGCAAATAGAATCATCCTCTAGAAACAATTAAATTATTATTTGATTATAATAGGTTTTAGGATGCCAAAAAAAGAGGAAGAACAGAAATTCGATTACTTTTTATTTTCAGGAATAATAATAGTATTAATTGTTGTTTTAGCGATTCTTTCGGTTTATTCTTTCCTGCAGCAGGAACCAGAATACTTTTCTCAGGTTTACTTTGAACCAGAGAAACTGCTTTCAGAAGTAGAAAAAGGAAAGGAATTCCCGGTAATATTCTTTATTGACAACAGGGAAGGAAAAGACGTTGCATACACTTACAAAATCACTGCTGAAGGAGAAACCAAAAAAGAAGCAGAAATAACTGTAGCAAACGGAGAAGTAAAAAAAGTGGCAGAATTAATTTACTTTGATGAAAGACACGAAGAAAAACAAAAAGTATTAGTGGAAGTAGTGAAACCCGAAAAAGAAAAACCCTATTCTCTGTGGTTCTGGGTTGACGTTAATTAAGTTCACTTTTTCCTTTTCTTTTTTTTCTTTATTCCGCTGACCTTTATTTCTTCTCCAGTTGTTTCCTTTACTATTTTTTTTGCTCTCTTTAATTCAACTTCTTTTTCCAGTTCCCCTACTTTCAGGTGTTTTTCGTGAAGGATTTTCTTGAATTCTTCCAAGAGAGAATTCTTTTCTTTCAGTTCTTCTTCTAAGTGCTTTATTTTTTGTTGCACTTCTTTTTTTGCTTCCTCTTTTGCCTTCAATTTTGATTCCTGCAGATTCAATAGCTCTCTGCTGTAAGCCCCTCTCAGGCGGAGGGTTTCGTGTTCTATTTCCATTACCATTCTTTTTGCGTAGTCTCTTTCTTTTTTCAAGGTGGTTGTAAGGCCTCCGGCTTTCTCCATAAAACTGTAAGACAAGTCATCGCAGGAATTAATTTTCTCCCTGATGGAATTGTATTTCTGGTTTAATGCCTCTATTTCTTCCCTGAATTCAGTGAATTCCTTTGAAAGCATTGTGTGCTGGGTTTCAAGTTTTCTTGAGACTTCATTCACTTCATTCTCTAAATCAGAGGAAGTAGTTTTTTCCAGTTTTGCCCCAAAGCTCTGGCTCTTTAAGTTCTCGAATTTTTCCTTCAATTCCTGGTACTCTTTTTCCTTTGTCCTGAGTAATTGCATTATGTTTTTGGCAGTGCTTTTTCCCTCCAATGGAGTGATTTTTTCAGCAGAAGTAAAGAGATGGACTCGTTCAATCAGGAACCTTGTTCTAAGCAATAAAGCAAGAATTTTTTCACTCAAATTAGCGTATAATTCCGGAACCTCTACCTTGTCCTTTACATCAAGGATTTCTTCCTGTTTCTCAAATAATTCTTCTTCAAAAGCAATGTTATTTCTCAGAACACGAATGGTTTTATCGAATTCCTTTATAAGCGGTTCAATCTCTGGAGCTTCAATCGAGGGTTCTTCCTCTATCCTTTCATGCATTTCTTTCAGTGTATCTTCAACTTCCACTAATTTCTCAATGGAGTTATTTAATGCGTGAATAAAGCTTTTTCTGCTGTACTGCCTCCATTCAGCTGAATTAATCATTTCATGAAGAGTATTAACCTTAAACAATAGTTCTTCAATTAATTTCTCCATCAATTCCCTTTCACCCATAAGTATATTTGCACTCAAATTTATATTCTTATATGATTTACTTCTTATGTCTATGAAGATTCAATGCAACGGAGGAATTGTATTAGGGGAAAACGAATTAGTTATTGATCCATCCAACGGAAAAAGCAAGGCAGGAAATGTATTCATTACCCACGCTCACTCAGACCACGCACAGGTAAAAAACAGGGAAAAAAATTATTTCATGTCAAAGGAAACCCATTCACTAATAAAGACAAGAAATAAAGTAAAGGGAAAAATAAAGGAAATAAGAATGGGAGAAAAAATAAAACTGAATTCATCAGAGATTTACCTTCATCCTTCAGGACATATTCTTGGTTCAAGCCAAATAAGAGTGGAAGGAGACAAAACAATTGTTTTTACCTCTGATTTCAGGTTGCAGGATAGTTTATTGTTTGAAGGAGCGGAAATCCTTCCCTCAGATATTCTGGTGATTGAGAGCACTTTTGGATTGCCTGAATATGTTTTTCCTGAAAGAGAAAAAGTCTATGAGGAAATGAGTAAATGGATGAAGGAAAATTTAAGCAAAAACAGATTCCTTGTATTGGGGGGATACAGTATTGGAAAGGCACAGGAATTAACTAGAATAGTGAATGAATTTACAGAGGAAATTCCTTTAGTGCATGAAAAAATCTTTAATGCAAATAAAGTATATGAAGAAAACGGAGTGAAGTTAGGGAAATACATTAAATTAGGGCAGAACTTAAAGGAAAGCAATGTATTAATTATGCCGCCTCATTTAATGGAAGAATCCTTCCTGCATTATCTCTCTCTTTCACTGGGAAAGAGTGTTGCAGGAGGAATTGCAACTGGATGGGACTTCTATAAAAAAGGAGTAAGGGGCTTTCCTTTAAGCGACCATGCAGACTTCAATCAATTAATGCGTTACGTGAAAGAATCCTCCCCAAAACAGGTTTTCACTAATCACGGTTATGCAAAGGAATTCGCTCACTCCATTAAAAGAAAACTGGGAATAAATGCAAGGCCACTGGATGGGGGAAGCCAAAGAACTCTGAGTGAATTTGATTGAAAGGAGGAATTAAAATGAATAAATTAATCTTAATTTCACTTCTTGCATTAAGTGTATTTCTTTTGGGTTGTACAGGAACCTCAACAGAGAAAACCGTTGGAGGAAGCGCTACAGCAGATATTGAAGGAGAATGCGTCAGCCTCTGCCAACTGGAATTGCAGAGAGGAACTGATTTAAGCAATGGCCCCTGTATCAGTAATTCATTAAAGGTAAACAGTGACTGGGTGTGTGATGTAGCGCATGAACCAAGAGAATCAGCAGATGACCTTCAAGAAAATCAGTGCTCTGCATTCAGGGAAGGAAAAGCCACTCACTTTGTTGAAGTGAATGAGAGTTGCAGAGTAATAAAAAAGTATTGAAAAAAATCTTTTTTTCAAATCCATTTTTTTCTTCTGAAATAGAGTAGCATTGAGCCAGCAATAATGATTACTGTGAGCCAGACTAGGGGATAGCTCCATTCCCATTTCAGTTCCGGCATGAATTCAAAGTTCATTCCGTACATCCCTGCCACAAAGGTCATTGGAATAAAGATTGTTGCAATGATTGTCAGTACTTTCATTACTTCATTCATTTTGTTGCTGACGCTTGAAAGATACACGTCAAGCATTCCTGAAGTCATGTCCCTGAATGTTTCAACTGTATCAATTACTTGAATGGTGTGATCGTAGACATCCCTAAGGTATATTCCGGTTGTTTTTTTGATTAGCTTTGATTCCCCTCTTTGAAGGTTGCTTATTACTTCCCTTAAAGGCCATACAGACTTCCGCAGGAATATCAGCTGGCGTTTTAGTCTGTGGACTGCATTAAGTATTTCTGGTTTAGGGTTCTGAATCAGTTCTTCCTCTATTTCCTCTATTTCTCCCCCGAGTTTTTCCAGTATTATGAAGTAATTGTCTACAACTGCATCTATTAATGAATAAGCAAGGTAATCGCTTCCAAGCTTTCGTGTCTTGCCTTTTCCATTCCTTATCCTTTGCCTGACTGGATTAAATACGTTTCCTTCTGTTTCCTGGAAAGAAATGACAAAGTTTGAGCCAATTATCATGCTGAGTTGCTCGACATTAATTTCTTTTATTTTATCATTATAATCAATCCTTTTAAGTACCACAAATAAATAGCTCTCGAAATCCTCTGTTTTTGGGCGCTGAGTGGTATGGACAATGTCCTCCAATACAAGTGGATGCACTCCAAATTGTTTTCCGATTTTTTCAAGTATTTCAGTCTGATGCAGGCCACTTATATTAATCCATGTAATTGTTGGGGTATCTTTAAAGGGAAAGCAGTCCTCAATATTTTCAATTTCTTTTTCCTGGAATTGGGATTCATTAAAATCAATTAATTCAATCTTTACTTTCTTTGTTTTCTTCTTTCCCACATACACGATCGTTCCAGGAGAAAGACCGGCTTTATTTGAGGTTTTTTGAATAATTTTAGGCACAATATAATGATTTAATCAAAGAATCTTTAATGTTTTCCTTTAAATAACTTCAAAAAAAGCAGCAGGGGAATCAAAAAGTTATTTAAATTGAAGCAAGGGCATTTAGGTTAGGTTAAAAATGAATAAAAAACTTTTAAGAACCCTATTTGAATCCAAGGATTCAAAGGGCCCCTTTGAGTTGTACTCAAATCGGGAAGTTTTATCAAAAAAACATTGTATGCCGAAGGCATACAATAAAAAAATTATTTTGCTCTGCGGCTTAATTTTAGTTGGACTGCTTTTGATTGGTTGTGCCCAGTCTTCTCCACCAAATGGAGGGGAAGCAGGGGAAGATATTTTTCAGATTCTGGCAAAAGGAAAAGCCATTACTGATTTATACTACGAGACAACCAGTGAAATTAGTGGAGGCGTAATTGGTTCAATGAGCACTGAGGGAAAGATATGGATGAAGGGAAAAAAGATGAAGATTGAAACAACTGTTGAAGGCCCGGAGCAAGTAATAATGACAATGATAATTCATCCAGGCGTAGCATATGTGTATAATCCAGATGACGATACTTACATGGAGATAATGGTTACAGAAGAACAAATGCCTGAAACTCCAGGAGAACAGGCAGAGAGCTTAAAGGAAAACTTTGAAATAAAAATAATAGGAAAAGAAACCTATAAAGGAAAGGAATGCACAATAGTTTCATTAACCCCAAAGCAAACAGAAGAGCCCCTTCCGGAAGATTTTGAAATGAAGATGTGGGTATGGAATGAAAATGGATTAACCCTGAAAGTGGAAACAGGGGTAATGGGAATGACTTCAGTAATGGAAAACAAGAATTTTTCCTTTGAATCAATTGATGAAAGCATATTTGAGGTTCCTCCGGAAAAAATAGTTGAACAGCCTGCTCCTCCGCTTCCTCCAGGCGCATGAATTAATTAAAGATTAGTTATTGCACGAATTCAACGTTTTCCAGTGCCTTGAATTGCTTGTCTCCTGTGAGGAAAGGAACACGCCTTTCTCCTGCAATAATGTAGCCAATGCAGTCAATGTAGGATAAATTCTTTTCCTTATTTTTTGATTTGAACTGCATTGCCTTTTTAATGTTTTCATCAGTGATTTCAGCACAGAAATTTGAGAACTTCTGGAAATATTTTTCTGCTGCTTCAATTCCATGGCCTAAGAACAATCCATAGTAGAGTTCCATTAAATTGAGTTTTGTCGTAATTACTCCAATTCCTTTAAGGAAGGGTTTGTAATCAGGATTTCCCCTGATTATTTCATAGAAAGCATAAGTATCAAAAAAGAATGTCTTTAATTCCATCCCTCTCTCACTTCATCCTTGAATTTTTGTCCTGATTTCTTTGTTTTCAGGGAACCAAAAATTTCACTCAAATCAGCTTCCTTTACTACCTCAATCAATACTCTTTGGTTGACCTTTAACTTCTTTTTTGAAACAAATTCCTTTGGAAAAAGCACCCCAACAGAATTTCCCCATTTCTTTACTACAGTTACGGTTGCCATCAAAACCCCTCCAGTTATACAATAGTATAACTAATGTATAATCATATTTATAAATCTTTCTCCCCATTTTATCAAATAGCTATGACTCCAATTCAGTTATATAAAAAGCTTTATGCTTCTTTTGGAAGCCAGCACTGGTGGCCTGCTTCAAGCAGGTTTGAGGTAATAGTGGGGGCAATCCTTACACAGAGCACTTCCTGGAATAATGTAGAGAAGGCAATAAAGAATTTAAGGAAAGCAAAATTACTGAATTCAAGGAAAATTGCTTCAGCAAAAAAACAGAAAATTGCAGGATTGATTAAACCTGCCTTGTACTTCAATCAGAAAGCCCTCTACCTTCAGGAATTCTGCAGGTACTTGGGAAAGAATTACAACCATAATCTGAATAAATTGTTTTCAAAAGAACTTCCTGCATTAAGAAAGGAATTGCTTTCTTTGAAGGGAATTGGAGAGGAAACAGCTGATTCAATCATCCTCTATGCAGCAGAGAAACCAATATTTGTGGTGGATGCATACACTAAAAGAATACTCAAAAGAATTTATGGAAAAGGAGATTTGGGTTATGTAGAAGTTCAATCATTCTTTCACTCTGCTCTCCCAAAAAATACAAAGCTATTTAATGAATTCCATGCCCTGCTTGTAAAACTCGGAAAGGACTACTGCAAAAAGAATAATCCTTTATGCAGGGAGTGTCCTGTTTTAAATTCCTGTGATTTCAATAAACCTAACAAAAACGAAATCCTTAAATAAAAGTTAAGCTGATGATATTATAAATATGGATTGCAAGGTATTCCTTAAACCAACCTTATTCAAAGTAATTATTTTTATTGTATTGGTAATTGTATTTTATTTAATTCTTTCAAGTATTTATTTCCCTATTTTTCATTGTTACACTCAGCCGGTCAGGCCTGATCTTCCACCCCTTCCACTGAAAGAAAGCTTTTGTGGTTTACCTGGGCTTGCAATGATGATTGGAGTAAAGATTGTTTTCTCTCCTTTGGGTTATCTGACAATGTTTATAGTGCTGATTATTATTCCTTACCTGATTTCTTGTGGCGCAAATTCTTTTAGGAAAAAGACTTCAACTTCCTGAATTCTTTCAGCTACCTATTTATATAAACTTAACTTCAAAATAATTACTAATTATGGAAAGAATTCTGGCTGAAGAATTGAACCCTAAACTGCATGGAAAGAAGGTTTTGGTTAAGGGATGGATTGCTGAAGCAAGGGATTTTGGCGCCTTAAAATTTCTTATTCTAAGGGATTCAAGCGGATTCCTGCAGGTGACTGCAAACAAGAAGCAGGTGGAAAAAGAATTACTGGAAAAAATTGAGTCCCTCACCAAGGAAAGCGTGGTTGAGGTAATTGGAAAGGTTCAAAAAGCAGAAAAGGCAATGAATAAAGCAGAAATTATTCCAGAGAAATTAGAGATTCTTGCTCTCTCTGAAGCTCCTGTCCCGCTTGATATAAGCGGAAAGATTCAATCAGACCAGTCAAGCAGGCTGGATTACAGGTGCATTGATTTAAGGGCTCCAAAAAACCAGGCAATATTCAGGATTCAATCAAAGCTAATTGAAGGAGCAGTGGAATGGCTGAACAGGAATAAGTATCAGCAGGTATTCACTCCCTGTTTGATGGGAACTGCATCTGAAAGCGGTGCAGAGGTATTTGAAGTAAATTATTACGGCAAAAAAGCTTTTTTGAGGCAGGACCCGCAACTGCACAGGCAGTTAACGATTGCAGGAGGAATAGAAAAACTCTATGATATTGGACCGAGCTGGAGGGCAGAAAAGAGCCACACAACAAGGCATATATGCGAGCACAGAACTATTGCGGTAGAAAAGGCTTTCCTGGAAGATGAACTGGAAACAGAAAGAATCCAGGAAAACATTATTGTTTCTGCCTTAAAGAGAGTAAAAGAAGACTGCAAAAAAGAACTGGAATTGCTTGGAGTAAAGGTTGAAGTTCCAAAGACTCCTTTCCCTGAATTAAGGTTTCCGGAAATATACAGTATTCTGGAAAAAAAAGGAAAGAAGGTGGGAAAAGGAGAGGCATTGGATACTGAAGCAGAAGACATTCTATGGAAATACATTCAGGAAAAATATAAGGCAGAATTTTATTTCATTAACAGGTTTCCTTTTGCTGAAAAACCATTTTATGTAATGCGTGTAGATGAAGAACCGGAATATGCGAGAAGCATTGACCTATACTACAGAGGCGTTGAGCTTTCTTCCGGCGGGCAAAGAGAACACAGGCATGAAAAAATAATTGAACAAGTAAAGGAAAAAGGTTTAAGCTTAGAGGGAGTGGAATGGTTCACTAAATTCTTCAGGTATGGTGTTCCCCCCCACGGCGGATTTGCAATCGGGATTGAAAGACTCACAAAACAATTGCTGAATTTAGAGAACATTAGAGATACTGCTTTATTTCCCCGGGATCCAGAAAGGCTTAATCCATAGGAGAAAAGAAAATGCAATTCATTTCAATTCAGGAAGCACTGAAAAAAAATAAAGGCACAGTTGAAGTCAGGGGATGGATTAAAAGAAAGAGGGAAATCTCTGATACAGTCTTTGTTTTACTCAGAGACTCAACTACTGAAATGCAGTGCGTAATAGAAAAAGAAAAAATCGGGGAAGTCTGGAAAGAACTCCAGCATACTGGAATCGAGTCCTCAATTGAATTAAAGGGAGAACTTAAAGAAGACAAGCGTGCTCCAAACGGTCTTGAATTAAGAGTGAATGAATTAAAGATAATTGGTATTAGTGATAAATTTCCCATTTCCAGGGACTTGAGTGAAGAATTCCTTTTGGATGTAAGGCATTTATGGTTACGCTCATCTAAAATGACTGCACTGAATAAAATCCGTTCAACAATTCTTTTTGCTGTAAGAGAATACTATCAAAAAGAAGGATGGTTTGAGGTCAGCCCAGCAATAATTACCCCGAATGCATGCGAAGGCGAAACCACTCTTTTTGGATTTGATTATTTTGGAGAGAAACGCTACCTTTCCCAGAGCGCTCAAATGTATTTAGAGGTAATGATTTTTTCTCTGGAAAAAGTCTGGGGATTGACTCCATCCTTTAGAGCGGAAAAGAGCAAGACCGCCAGGCACTTAACCGAGTACTGGCATTTAGAGGGAGAGGCTGCATGGATGGACATGCATGAAATGATGAATGAAATAGAGAAACTGGTTGAATTCGTATGCCACAGGGTTGCGGAAAAGAATGCAAAGGAATTACTCTCTCTTGGAAGAAAGCCAGAAGAAATTAAAGCAATCAAGGCTCCATTCAAGAGGATTTCCTATGACGAGGCATTAAAAAAATTAGAGAAAGAATTCAATAAAAAAATCAAGTGGGGAATTGATTTAAGCATTAAGGAAGAAAAAAAGCTTGGAGAAAAAGAAAAAACTCCTTTTTTCATTTATGGTTATCCTACTGCAATAAAGGCCTTTTACGCCAAAGAAATGCCGGAAGATTCAAATAAATGCTTTTCCTTTGATTTGATTGCGCCGGAAGGTTTTGGTGAAGTGTGCACTGGCGGGCAGAGAGAAGACGTAATAGAAAACATGGTGGAAAAACTAAAGAAAGAAAAGCTTCCATTAAAGAACTACGAATGGTATTTAGACTTAAGAAGATATGGGAGCGTGCCTCATTCCGGTTTTGGTCTGGGAATTGAGAGAATAATGAGATGGATATGCAAACAGGAATCCATTAAAGACACAATCCCTTTCCCCAGAACAATGAACCGAAGCTATCCTTGATATGCTTCTTCCATAAAATGCTGCCTTAACTGGCTAGTGTACTTTGAGAGAGCTCTCTTTTTCCTTGGATTCAATGCATATTCAAGGAACTGCTTGTATACATAGTAGTAATGTTCTGCTTGATCACTGTAATTGATTCTAGTAATTAATTCAATCAGTATTTCCTTTTGTTCGGCGCCTAACTGCTTTATTAATCCCTCAAATCTTTTGGGGATGATTCTACTTATATGCGCATCATGGTCATGAAATATCATATTAAATCTTCCTTCTTCTCTCCCACTTAAAAATGGATCAAAGCTTGCAGGAATTTCAGCCCTGCTCTTTGAGCCTTTTGAGGTTGATTTTACCAGTCCATGCCGTAATTCAGCTTTTGTCTGCCATCTTCTTATTTTTTCTGCCTGTGTTTCTGGAGCCATTCTCTCCAGCCCTGAAATTCTGGCTTCTCTTGAACTTACCATTCCTCTGGGGCTGTGGGCAAATCTTTCAGCTAATTCTCTGGCTCCCGACACTCCTCTTCTAAACGCTTCATGTGCCACATATCTTCCAATCATCTGGCCCGGATTAAGCCTTGGTCTGACAGAAGGAGGCTTTAAACCAAAAAAAGCAGCTTTTTTTCCGGTAAGATTATGCCCTTTTTGCATAGGCATTCCTTGAAAAGGCACTTTTCTCTGCCCAGGTATTCTTCTTGCTCTCATATTTCCCAGAGGCATAACTAAATTGTGTTTATTCTTCTTAATAAAATGAATAGTTTTTTTTGGGGGCAATTTATTCTTAAGAAATGATTGAAATAAACTTATACTTTAAAGGATTATCCTTTTTAATTATCCTCAGAGGTGAGGAAATTAAATGCCTGAAGAAAAAAGAGCTGTCTTGGTTATAGCTCCAAACAATTTCAGGGATGAAGAGTTGTTTTATACAAAGGAAGAATTGGAGAAGGCAGGAGTCAAAACAACCATTGCTTCTCTCTCTACAGAAGAAGCAAATGGAATGCTGGGGGGAAAAGCAAAACCACAGATTACTTTAGAGGAAGTAAAAGAGGAAGAGTTTGATGCAATAGTGTTTATTGGGGGAAGCGGTGCAAGCATTTACTTTGAAAACAAGAAAGCATGGGAATTAGCAAGGGAATTCAGTTCAAAGGGAAAAGTAACTGCAGCTATTTGTATTGCTCCAAGCATTCTTGCTAATGCCGGCTTACTAAAAGGAAAAAAGGTAACTGTTTTTTCAAGTGAAGCATTTGACTTAAAGCAAAAAGGAGCTATCTTTACCGGAGTGGCAGTTGAGGTTGACGGAAACATTGTTACTGCTGAAGGGCCTGGCTCTGCAAGGGAATTCGGCAAAAGGATAGCTGAGGTACTGAAAGCGGGGTAGTTTTTAAAACAATTCCTGCTTTAAGTGGTAGTTGGTAGTAGAATGGATTCAGATGAATCTAATTATTCAGTGGATAAAAAGCTTACTGCTTGGTTTGACAAGAATACCTTTCATTTCAGGGAGTTCAAGAATATACGGGAATTAGTTGAATTAAAGGGAGAAAAAACTATTTCTGTCGGCATCCCTACACTCAATGAAGAAGAAACAGTGGGAAAGGTAATTGATGTAATAAGGAGAAGGCTGGTTGAACAGAGGCCTTTAGTGGATGAAATAGTGGTAATTGATTCTGGTTCAACAGACAACACTAAACAAGTGGCAAAAGAACAGGGAGCAAAATTCTATACTGCAAGCAAATACCTTAAAGGCTATGAGAAAAATAAGG
>Ga0180007_10006382_pt1 | contig 11522 bp, 9 predicted proteins | sample MM_PC_MetaG_FD_121122 | JGI IMG/M metagenome (GOLD analysis project Ga0180007, IMG submission 121122) | Groundwater microbial communities from the Aspo Hard Rock Laboratory (HRL) deep subsurface site, Sweden - MM_PC_MetaG | ecosystem: Environmental > Aquatic > Deep subsurface > Groundwater...
CTTTGATTTTTGCTTGTTTCGGTTTTTTTAGACTGAAACTCCAAAAATCTTTGATTTTTGCTTGTTTCGGTTTTTTTAGACTGAAACTCCAAAAATCTTTGATTTTTGCTTGTTTCGGTTTTTATAAGAAAACCGAAGCCCAAAAAATAATTTACTTTTAGAAATCCTCAATGTTTTGTAACTCACCTATTGCCTTAGATATATCTCTTAAAATATCTCCACCCCACTCTTTATTATTGTAATTATCATAATCTTTGACAGGAATAACCATTGTTCCCGGTCCTGCAGCCATACCAAACTCTTTAACTGTTTCTCTTTCATATGAACCACCACCTATAAGGACTATTCGAAGCTTTATATATGGGTGTTCTGCAAATAAAAGCGCGGTTTTCTTTGTAGATTCCGGATCATGCGGTAATCCATCTGTGACAAGATATGCAATTGATGGTCCTTTATCAACTAGTTTTTCAAACATCCAATTTAAAGGGTTGGCATAAAAAGTGTGGTTTCCGCGTGGCACGTTTATTTTGTAAAGGTCAGCGGTTGTAACTTCTTTAACATCCTCATCAAATGTTGACAGATAAGTTTTATTATCAGGATTTAATTTTCTCATAAGTGCGTTTAAAGCAAGAGTTGTTTTCTTTGCGATATCAAAACGATTGCAGCTTTCCATACTGCCGCTTGTATCTATTGATATTGCTGTGTCAATTGATGTCTTTCCATCAACCATTGACATACCATACTTTCCAGCAATATAATAAGGAAATTGTGGCCTTCTAAAGCCTTTCGTCATTGAGTAAACTGTTGATTGAATCCAATCAACATTATTAATTTCCGATATGTCGCTTAATTTATCCCAATGATCGATCGTTCCTTCAAATTTTGCTTGAACTTTTGACATGAAACCGCTGCCGTCTTCATTTTCTATTCCTGAAACAATTTCTTTCAAAAATATTTCTTCAAGACGACCCATAAGATTATTAACATTATATTCTGTTCCTCCAGTTCCATCATTCTGAATAAATCCAGTGCTTGTAATACACTCTGTAAATTTTTCATTCACTAGTTTGTTTAAATCAAATTCTGAAACTACTTCTTCTGAAAGTTTCTTTTTATCATTTGTTATTTGTTGTTTTTTATTTTCGAATTCATCAAATATGATTTGTTTTTTTTCTTTTTTTTCAGTTCCTATTTTTTCTGCTTCTTGTTGAGTTTTTTCCAATTCAGCACTTGTTGTGATGACTTCTGTGGTGTTTTTTAATAATTCTTCTTCTGCTTTTTTCAGAGCCAATAAATCCTTTTTAATATCTATTGCATATTTTTGTTCTTCATATACTTGTTCGGCATAGACATTTATCATATCATTTGTTTGTTTTTCATATGATTTCTTGAAAAATTTCTTTTTAAAGTTTAATCCAAACATATTCCAGCCTGTTAGTTCTAGATATTGATGAACTAAATTCTTAAAGTTACCTTCTGATTTGTATCTGGTTGTAAATTGTTGAATATACTTTTCTAAGCGGGGTAATTCAGTGTCTTGAGTTTCAGCATTATCTTTTGGAATGTTTAAAGAATTATCTTCTGAACTAAGTTTTTCTTCAATAGTTTCTTCTTCCGGTTTTTTTGGTTTTTCGTTCATTTTTTATGTTTATATAAAAATCCAAATGTTTTTCTGAAAATAGCGTATATTTTGCTGTGTTTTTTTGTTTTCTTTTTTGTTTTGTGAGCTTTCACTACTTCATCGATGTTTTGTCCTTTTAACGGGTCTATTTTTTCTTCGACTTCTGATAGGTCAAGAGCTCTTTCTAAATCGCTGCTTTCTGGTTTATTTTGGTCTAAAAATGAGAGGTTCTCTTTATATTTATCTCCAGACATCGCACTATTTATTTCCATTAGTTTTTCAAATTGTTTTCTGCCGCCTGAGTTTCTTATCTTTTTTCTGATTCGTGCTCTCAAGTCTTCAAGTTTTTGTTGAGAAGCACTATAAGAATTTGTTGATTCGTTTAATTGAGAATTGTAGTTTTCAGCCTCTTGTATTTTTTGCTGTACTCGTGTCCCAAGATTATTTTCAAGCTGTTGTAAATAACTATCTTTTTCTAATTCCTTCGCAGCAATTTCTTTTGCTGTTTGAGAATGAAGTTTTGATAATGCGTGATTTCTTTGGAATCCAATGCTTTCTTTTAATTGGTTTTCGATTTGTTGCTTTATATTACTGTTTCTACCTATTGCGTTCATTGCATCATTGGCAGAGTAGCCATTCTTAAATGCTTTTGCTAGGCTTTCAGCTATTATATCTGCAAATTTATCATAACTAACAACAGGTGTTCGGAACAGGTTACAATCAGAATACCTGTAGTCCTTGATTTTCATAAGTCACCTCTTTTTATAATTCATCTACACTTGCAGTAGTTCGTTCGTGTGTTTCCATAAAGTACTCTATTGATTTGACAAGTCCCTCTTGACTAACTTTGTTTATTCCTGGTTGTTCTCTGTATAAGAAATCCATGAATGGAAATTTTATTCTTCCTTGTTGTAGTTTCACGTTATCCGGATTTTCATAAGCGCTTTTTATCAGATTAAAGGTGCTTTTTGCTTTAGCAGAGTCAACTTTATATTCTTCAATTTCTTGTTTAAGATTAGAGTTTATTTCTGGTATTTGTGAAGCTAATGGACTAATTGCATCTTTATAGAATTTACACCAAAAATTGTTTTCTTCTTCATTTAGATTGTTCGGGTAATTTTCAGTAGCCCACGTTACAAGTAATTTTTTAGTTTTTATGTCGTCTTCTTCTTTTTCTATTTGAACTCTTGTTGTAAGTGCTGTTGCAATTCCTCTTATTGCATATTCCATAGTAACGTGTGCTGGTACATCGGTATAGAATATTTGGTCAAATGCAAGCTCTGCTTGTGATGCTGCTAGCGCGTCTAAAAGCGATCTGTTACTTTTTGTTTCGTCTGTTTGTCCTGAAATATTATGTGTTTCTCTAAATTGTATGTATGTTTTACTAATCGCTTTTTCTATTGGTAGTGGTATTAAAAAATTTTTTATTCCATTTACAGGCATTTGATGTACATCTCCAACATCATAATGATTTGTATCTTTTACTTGTCCATAAAATGCTTTGAGTGTTATTGCATGGCTTACATCAACATCTTTTGTATATCTTATTGCTATTAGAAACATTCTATCATTTATCGGACCAGTTATTTTTCTTTGTTCGTTTGCTGTTCCTATTATTAAACTGTTTGTTGGACAGCTGAATTTAAGTTCATTTGGTCTTATGGATTCATCGTTTAAGGCTGCAAGTAAGTGATCCATTGTTGTTGTTTTTATCTTATCTATTTCATCAAAGTGCAATACCCCATTGTTTGTTCTTACAAGCGTTCCTGCTCTAAATCCTTTCGGGTTTGATTCATCCTTGAATTCTTCTTCTGTTGCGCCGTCAAAGTTTGGTAGTTTATATCCTGCAAGAGTCTGTCCGTTAACATCTGTTGTTCCGTTGATTTTCTCTATTCCGTGTCCTTCAGCGTATTTTGCCATTAAGACATTTACATCTTTTGCTTTTGGCATTTTGAAAAACCCTTTGTCCTTAAAGTCAGGGTCATATGCAATTTTACATGCAGGGCATGCAGGCAATTTTTTTGCAAAGTCTTTGTCAAATAAACTGTAAGGGTTACAATTATTTTGGCAGGATTGTCCACTATCAGGTTTTATTACTTTGAATATTACTCCTTGTTGTTGAGCAATGCTTACACAATCTTTTGCAGCTTGTGATTTTCCTCCGCCTGGTGCACCATAAAATACTAAATCTTTCCCCATTATTAATGCTGTTGCTATGAATTCTGCTTTATCAGTTTCAAGTTCTGTTGTTGAGAAGAATTCCTTAAGTGTGAGTTTTTTTATTTCTTCATCTCGTTCTAATGGTTTTTGTTGTCCGATGCTAGAAACCTCCAAGCATTTATATATTTCTTTTGCGTCAAATTGAAATTTTGATTCTCCATTGCTGAGTGGCTTTTCGAATTCTATTATTATTTTATGATTTGACTGGTCATATTCTATTAGTTTTCCAATATTTTTTTTTGTTACTTCGATTTTATTAGAATATCCACTTCGACTTTGTGCGTTAACATTTATGTTGTTGTTGAATCTTACAAAGTGTCCTCCTTGTTCATCAGCAACAGTATCTTCTCTTAATTGGAATGCTTTAATTATCGTTTTTCCTTTTGTAATTAATTTCAATGACTTATAGTTGTCTATAGTGAGGCCGTATCCATCTGCACATAAACCGCCGAGTGTGTGTCCTCCTTCGAATGGTTGATTAAATTTTACTTTAACAGTAGAAGAGTTGTTTTCTATACCCATAATTGTTCCTTCTAATCCTTTTATTGGAAATTTTCCATAGTTGTCTGTTGCAACAACTTTTAATCCTTCTGCTGCAATTTTTTTGATTTCATTGACGTCGGTAATTTCTGAGGGTAGTTTTTCTGTTATTGTTTTTAGTGCTGGAACCCATGCTCCAAGCATATCATCTGTTATTGTGTCTAGAATTGATTGTTTTATCACAGTTAGTCTTTCTTTAGAAATTGCTGATAATGATTCGCTGGATGTTTTTGGGATAATCCCTGCGTTGATCATATCTTGTCCTGTTTTTATATTGGAATATTTTTTTCTTAATTTTTCTATGTGTTCGTCCGACATTTGTAAATGCCTCCTTTTTTTTTAGATTTTTATTGTGATTTTTTATTCATAGAAATGGTTTGAGTATTTAAATCTTTCGATTATTCATCACTAAACAGTAACAAATCAATTTGTTTGTTGTTTTTTGCTCATAATTAATTCAAATAAATTCAAAGAAATAAAGTGTATTAAAACTCATTCTTGTCTTGAGAATACATCTCGATGTATTGTTTTGCAAGTTTATATGGTATTTTTTTATTTCTTTCCAAAACAACACTCAAGTCTTTTGCAACGCCTCTGAGTTCAGAGTCATCAGATTCTGTGTTATCAAAAATACCATTATTGTTTCCATATAGGGGGTGTAATCTTGAGTTATCTGCAATAACCATTACTTGTTGTTGAAGGTTTTCTCTTAGTCCAATTTGACTTTCTAATTCCCTAATAAAGTCTATGTTTTTGTGTACGATGCATCCACTAATTGTACATATTCCTACAAACACACCTAAAGTTGTTATGCCTGCTAAAATAGCTGTATCCATTTTATTATGGGAAATCAACGCGACTATTTAAATTTTTCCTTTTTTTACCACTAAACAAGGATAACTTAATTTATCTGTTTTTTACCAACAGTTAATAGATTCTCATAAAGCTTTTTTTCCAGCAAAAACTCCAAAGAAAAAGGATTAATAGGGTAATTTTCTTTTAAATCAACAGAAAGAGCCTTAAGATTATTGATAGATTTGTAGTTACCATTAATACGCTTTCTTAACCATTGATATTCAGGAAATTTTTCATAAGGCATTGTAATAATAGGAAATATAAAAATGTTTAAAAAGGTTTATTAATAGAATCGAATCATCATAAATTTAGTAATGAAAAAAAACTCAAAAATTGGAAATATAGTTTATGGAAAACCAGCAAAAGGTTGTGAGCAATGCATCAAAGGAGAAAAATTAGTTTTGTTTGTCACAGGTCTTTGCGATAATAGATGTTTCTATTGTCCAATATCGGAGAAAAAATTCGGGAAAAAAGCAGTGTATGCGAATGAATGGAAAATAAAAAATGACGCTGATTTACTGACTGAAGCAAGATTGACTGATGCAAAAGGTGCGGGCGTAACTGGTGGAGATCCGTTAATTGAAACAGAAAAGACTTGTAAATATATAAAAAAATTAAAAAAAGAATTTGGGAAAAAGTTTCACATACATCTTTACACGAGTCCAAAGCCCGTAACCGAAGAAAAACTAAAACAACTTTATTTGGCAGGACTTGATGAAATAAGATTTCATCTTAATCTAAACAGACCAAAAGAATGGAATGTTGTTTTGCTTGCAAAAAAGTATCCATGGGCTGTTGGAGTTGAAATACCGAGTATTCCAGGGACAGAAACCCAATTAGTTAAACTAATTGATTTTTTGGAAGGAAAAGTTGATTTTTTAAATCTTAATGAATTGGAATTTTCAGATACTAATATTGCACATTATAACTTGAAAAGATTTGAAGAAAACACAATAACTCATTCTGCAAAAGGATCATCTGAACTTGCAGAAAAAATAATCAGATGTGCTGAGAAGAAAAAACTAAACTTATCAGTTTATTTTTGCAGTACAAAATTAAAAAACAAGGTTCAGATGGGGCAAAGGATTAAAAGAAGGGCAAAAAATGTTGCGTTACCTTTTGACAAAGTCACAAGCGAAGGAATGATTAGAAGAGGAATTGTTTACTTGAAAGAGCTACAGCCTGGGTTTTCTTACAGGAAAAAACTATTGTCCGCTAATAAAAAAATCGTTCTAAAAAAACTTCTTGCTGTAAAAAATCAACTAAAAACTTTGCTGAAAGAAGTCGTTGTCGATGATGAAAAACTGCGACTCATTGTTTCCCAAAAAGAACTAAAAATTTCAAAAGATAAAGTTAAAGCTTTGGGTTTTGTTCCTGCAATTGTTGAAGAATATCCGACAAAGGATTCTTTTGAAGTTGAAATAGATTTTTTATAGAAACAAAACTTTATAAAAGAAGAAAAATTATTTAAAAAATCAGGGGTGTTGGAAATTGATAGATTTTTCAAAAGTAACAGATGTGATTCTTAATAGTTTTTGGCGTATATTAACTGTAATTATAATCCTGTTTTTCACGGTTGTAGTTTCAAGGGTTATTCGCATAATTCTCAATAAAGCATTTAAAAAAACATCAAAGCGATTAAAGATTGATGAGACCAAATACCAATTCATAAAACACGCAGTCTCAGCAGCGATATACTTGATAGGAATCGGACTTGCAATATATGCCATTCCATCACTTAGAGCAATATCTGTATCAATGCTTGCAGGAGCAGGGGTCTTGGCTGTCGCAATAGGTTTTGCGTCACAAGAAGCATTTGCAAATATTATAAGCGGGATATTCTTAGCTATATTTAAGCCATTTAGCGTTGGCGACAGAGTAACTATTGGAAATAACATTAGTGGAATTGTAGAGGACATAACCCTCAGGCACACAATTATTAAGAATTATCAAAATAAAAGAGTGATAATACCAAATACTATTATGAGTAATGAGACCATAGAAAACGCAACTATAAAAGATGAAAAAATCTGTAAATGGATAGACATTGGAATAAGTTATGATTCGGATATAGATAAAGCGAGAAAGATAATGATTGATGAAGCCTTAAAACACCCAAATCATTTTGATAATCGTTCAGTTGATGAAAAAAGCAAAAATGACCCGATTGTACGAGTAAGAGTTATTGGTCTTGGTGACTCATCAGTAAATTTAAGAACTTATGTTTGGGCAAAAAATTCTGCAGAGGGATTTGTGCTTGCATGTGATTTAAATGAAAGCATAAAGAAACGATTTGATAAAGAAGGCGTTACTATACCATTTCCTCACAGGACAATTGTTTTCAAGGATAAAAGAGCGCGATTCTAACCAAACATCGAATTATTTTTTTTCTTTATTTTATCGCAGTAGAATAAAACAATTCATAGAAAACATTATTTACTTGATAAAACCTTTAACCTAATATGGTTTTTAGATTAATTTAATTGTTCGAGAACATTACCTAATTTGTCAAAGTTTTCTCCAAACGAAGTCCAGTTTTTGCCCATTGATGCAAGAATTAGATTATAGTATTCTTGTGCTTCTGCGATAAGCTCATCGCTGGTTTGTTCGGGTAATTCTTCTTCATCAGTTATTTTTACTTTTGATTTTCCAAACATGGCTTTTAATGCGATTTCTAATGAATCTTCCATGATAACTCTTTCACCATCAGACACTAAAACTTTTTTTAATTGTGGTAACTGACCTTTTTCTGCTTGAATGTATAATGGTTCTATGTATAGCAGACTATCTTTGATTGGAATTATCAATAGGTTTCCTCTTGTCACGCTTGAGCCTTGTTGAGACCAGAGAGTTATTTGTTGTGATATTTCTGAGTCTTGGTCAAATTTTGCTTCTATTTGTAATGGTCCGTATATTAGTTTTTCTTTTGGAAACTTATATAGAAGAAGTTTTCCATAGTTTTCACCATCACAACGGGCAGCCATCCATGCAATCATATTATCTTTTTTTATTGGAGTAAATCCGCTCATAAGAACGAATTCCCCTTTTTCTTCACCAGATAGTTTTATGATTATGTAGTAAGGCTCAACAGGCACTTGTTGGCCTACACCGTATATTTCGTATGGTGTTTGCCAAGCATCTTCTTTATTGTAAAAAACTGTCGCGTCATTCATATGATATGTGCTGTATATTGTTGATTGTACTTTGAATAGGTCAACAGGGTATCTTATATGTTTTTTTAGGTCATCAGACATTAAATCATATGATTTGAATTGTTTTGGAAACATCTTCGCGTAGGTTTGTATTAATGGATCTGTTTCATCTATAACGTAATATGATACATCACCCTCATAAGCATCAACAACGATTTTTACTGAGTTTCTTATGTAATTTATATTTCCGTATTTTTCAGAGTATGGAAATCTGCTTGCAACAGTATATGCGTCTTGTATCCAGAATAGTTTACCTTCACTTATTACGAGATATGGGTCTTCGTCTAGTTTTAAGAATGGTGTTATTGTTGAAATTCTTGTTTGAATTTGTCTATCGTACATCATACGGCTTTCTTTTGTTATATCTGAAGATAAGAGGATTTTGATGTCCATAAATTTGAATGCTAAAAATAGTTTTTTCACAAATGAGTCAAGAATTATTCCTCCGTGACCATCATATTGGAAGTATTCATTTGTGTTGCCTTTTGGGTAATCGAATTCCTTTGTTTTAGAGTTTACTAGTACGAATGGATTGTCTTTTTCACCATAATAAATTTGTGGTCGTTCAATCTTTAAGTTTTCTTCATCAACAGTTAATATGGGTGGAATGTCTTGAACAAAAAATGTTGGTAATCCTTCTTTTGTTACACTATTTACTGGGCTTACAACAACTCCGTACCCGTGAGTATAAATCATGTGAAGGTTAACCCAGGTTTTTGCATTTTCGACGATTTGTTTTTGATTCATTTCTCTTGCTGCAAGCATCACTTCTGTGTATTTATTTTCTACATAGTATCTGTCTAAATCTACTTCTGATAAATCATAATACAATCTAATTCCTTGGGTTTGTTTATAGGTTTGAGTTAGAGGTCTCCAGTCTAAGATTCTTATATTGTCCATTGTTTCTGATGCTTCAGTTAGGACTTCTTGTGTGATTGTTTGACGGACTTCAAAATCTTTTTCTTCAACATCTGATAGTCCATAAGCAATTTTTGTGAATTTGAGATTGTTTTCAATAAATGGTTTTTCGAGGTTAATTTCATTTGGAGATACTTTTAAGCTTTGTACAATTCCAGGTATAACTGTGGGTCCTATAAAGAATACTAGTGCGTATATGATTATGAAATATGATAGTATGTGTCTTTTTTTCAGTTTTTTCTTGCCTGATATAAAAAATATCCAGACATAAAAGCAAATAGCAACAATTATTGCGAGTATCATAAGAAATTTAACTATTGGCAAGAACACAACTACATCTGTGTATCCTGCACCTATCACTATTCCTTTTTTAGAAAACATTATGGAAAATCTTGAAAAGTAATGATTAATGGATAAAAGCACAAATACGAATGACCCTAATATTGCTAAGTGTGAAAGAACAGCTTTTTTTGGTTTGGGAATCATTCCAAAGTTTAAGTTTGAGCCTGGCGGTCTTTGTATTAAATACGCGATGAATGATTGTAAATAATCTATTGCTACTAGTATTAAAGATGTTATAACTGTTAGCATTGCAAAGTTCCAGATAACTGTTATGAATGGTAATGAAAAAATATAGAATGAAACATCTTTTATGAATATCGGATCTAAAAGGTTAAAGGTTGTTTTGTTCATGTATTGCAACACTACAAACCATTTTTGAGAGTAAAATGCACCTATAAAGTAAGCTATTATGATTGATATTAATAATTTTAATTTGAAGGGAATCATCGATTTTTGGAGTTTTGTTGATATCCAAAGATTAAGCAGTATGAATACCAGACAAATTATAAATGATGCTACGAATAGAACTATTTTTGTTTCTAATGATATCAAGAATATCTTTTCAAAACCGAGATTTTTAAACCACCAAAAATCTGTTATCAAATGGATTATTTTAGAAAATAAGAATATTAAGAACCAGATTATGGCCACAATTACTAGTCCTCTCCAATTCTTTTGATCACCCATAAAATTAGGAAAAGACGCGGGGGTTTTTAAATGTTGTTAAGGGTTTCGTTTTTTTTTGATAAGTATTAAAAAACGCTCTCATCAGGGAAATATTTATATAATCTTATGAATAATGATAATTATAACAGCAAATGATTGAAATAACTTATTTTGACAGAGGAGTTAAGAATGGTTTAGTCAGTAAATTATCTGAACTGATAAGATTCCCTTTATGGATTGATGTAACCAACATGACAAAAGATGAGTCTAAATTACTAGAAGCAGCTTTTGGTTTACATCAATTAACGTCAGAAGATTTGCTTAATTCTTGCACCAGAATAAAAAACGAGGAATTTCCTGAATATTTATTCTCAGTGTTTTATGGGATAAAAAACACAAAAAAAATCGAATTAACTGAATTGGATTTTGTGTTAAGCAAGAAGTTTTTAATAACCAATCATAAAATTAAACTAGATTCATTTGAAAAGCTTAAGCAAAACAATGCTCGATTAGAGGCTTTATTCAAAAAAGGTCTTGACTTCTTATTTCACGACTTATTAGACCAAGAAATAGATAATTATTTTCCTGTTCTGGAAACAATAGATGATCAGCTTGAAAAAATCGAAGAAGAAGTTACGAAAAAACCAAAACCTGAATTGCTTAATAAAATATTGCAATTGAAACGACAAATAATTTTCATTAAAAAAACAGCTATTCCACAGCGAGAAAAAATATCATTCTTAATGAAAGAACAATCTCGCTTTCTTTCAAAAAAAATCACACCTTATTTTAGGGATGTTTATGATCATTCAATAAGAGTCTCTGATTCTATAGAAAATTATCGTGAAGCGATAGGCGGAACATTTGATGCATATATGTCAGCAGTATCAAATAACATGAACGAAGTGATGAAAGTCTTGAGTATTATTGCAACAATTGCACTTCCGCTAACAGTCATCTCAGGTATTTACGGAACTAACTTTACGAATCTTCCTGGCGCTGGTTTTAAATATGGGTTCTTAACGATGATACTATTAATGATTCTAATGTGCTTCGGGATAATCTATTTCTTTAAAAAGAGAAAATGGTTTTAATATTCATAATGATTATGATGTTTATAATACTTATTTTGTAACACTTATGAAAAG
>Ga0180007_10006383_pt1 | contig 11521 bp, 8 predicted proteins | sample MM_PC_MetaG_FD_121122 | JGI IMG/M metagenome (GOLD analysis project Ga0180007, IMG submission 121122) | Groundwater microbial communities from the Aspo Hard Rock Laboratory (HRL) deep subsurface site, Sweden - MM_PC_MetaG | ecosystem: Environmental > Aquatic > Deep subsurface > Groundwater...
AATAATGACGGACGTGAGTTTATTTACGCCGAAAAATCAATTGCCTGCCACGCCTATGGTTTCTATAATTCCCTCCCTGGCAAAGATGGCAAACCCCAAACACTGGATGAATATATCAACTGGTTAAATGACAATACCGTACGCGCTCTCGAAGTCGGCGTTGAATCACCTTATGAGATGCAAGATGCAACAATCGATGGCCGTCCGGCAAAGAGAATTTACTCAAGCGGTCTTAATTTCGCCGAAGATGCGGTCTATACTCTGGATAGCGAAGTTGGATACGGATTTTCCTGCACTTACCCCGACGAGCAAACGAGGCAAGATTATAAAGACATTTTCGATCACATGCTCGAAAGTATGCAGATCGAAACACCGTCCTAGAGATCACAAATCGTCCGTTCTCGACCTGCCTGCCCTGCCTGCCGGCAGGCAGGGCAGGCTTCGCTCGAACAATAAGCAAGCTAAGGCTTGGGCTCCGTTTTTGGAGACCACGATTTATCGTGTTTTTAACAAGCTGAAGCTTAGGCTCCACACCCAGGAGAACACACTTTAGTGTGAAATGCAGGTTAAAACCTGTGCTCCGATGGCAGTTCTCGACGGAGTTTATCTCGAATTTATCGAGAGGCTCGAACAGTAATTATTCTTCGAGCGAGTCCCGCCCTGGCGGGACGAGTCGAGAAGTTCCGTAATTCTTATTCTTCGACCTTGTGGCGCTTCGGGAGAGCTTTTGCGAGGTGGAATCGCAAAATTCCTAAGCCCGAAGCTATCCCCCTCTGCCTTCTCGACCCAATCATTGATTCTTTATTTTCCACCTGCTAGGATTGAGTCAATTTAAAATAGGAGACAATATGGGAATTTATTATGTTCTCGGGCTCATAGGACTGGTGCTTTTAATCAGCATCAGACAAGTTAATCAATTCGAGCGAGGAGTTAAGTTTAGACTTGGAAAGTTTGTGGCTATTAAAGAACCGGGATGGATGTTAATTTTTCCGATATTCGAATCGATAATGAGAGTTGATATTCGCGTTAAAGCAGTTGACGTTCCAGATCAGGAAGCCATTACTAAGGACAATATCTCAGTTGGCATAAATGCAGTGATTTATTATAAAGTTGACGATGTTAGTAAAGCGATTCTGGAAGTAGAAAATTTCTTTTATGCAATTTCTCAGCTTGCGCAGACCACTATGAGAAACATCGTCGGATCGGTTGATTTAGATACCCTTCTATCTGAACGCGACAAGGTTTCTGATCAAATCAGAGCTATTGTTGATAAATTAACTGATCCGTGGGGCATCAAAGTTCAGAATGTCGACCTCAAGGATGTATCGCTTCCGCAGGAAATGAAAAGGGTTATTGCAAAACAAGCGGAGGCAGAACGAGAAAAGCGCGCTGTTATTACCAAAGCCGAAGGTGAAGTAATTGCTTCCACAAACTTAGCCAAAGCGGCAAAAACGCTCTCGGATTCCGATGGCGCCTTGCATCTTAGGACCTTAAACACTCTGAACGATCTTTCCTCAGACCAATCAAATACCGTGATTTTTGCCATTCCGCTTGAAGTCTTGCGCGCATTTGAGGGCCAAACAGGAGCTAATATCGAGAAGTTAGCAGCCAAGTTCCTCAAGAAAAAATAGCTATTATATTTCAAATCCTATTGCGCAGTTGACTGATTTATGGAGTACGGATTTTTTAAATCAAAAAAGATTCTGGGCTTTATGCAGTTCTCTCTCCCAAATATTCAATATGAGATTTTTTTTCTTTATGGAACTTCTCTTTATCAAAACCATGCTTTTCAATAATAGATGCGACATGATGCCCGCCTATCAAGTGAGGAAGGATAACATAAACAGCACCACGATCATATAACTTGATTGCGTCTTCGATGTTCTCCGAATTGACAATGACAAGCGAATTCTGATTTTGCTTAATAGCCTTGTCAACTAAAAGCGCATTGGTTTCAAATTCGTGAATGGTAGATACAACCAACTTTGTATTGGAAAAGTCAATTTCCGATAGAAGCTCGCTGTCGCTAGCATCGCCGTAAACACTGTGATAGCCCTTGTCGGATAATTCCCGCACAACATCAGGGTTGTAATCAACGATCAGCACATTATCGCTAATTTTTTCTATACTCTTTATAACTTCACCGCCGATTCTGTTAAATCCAAATAGAACGATCTCCGGCTTGTCCAGAGGCACGCGAGTAAGTTTCATAATTTTACCGCCCTTTCTTTCGAAAATACTTAAGAACTTAGAAACAAACGGGTAAATCTTATTAGAGTAAGTTATAAAATAGCTCGATCCTGCGATAGTAATTATCCCTATGTAAGTAACCATGGATACAACCTCTTGGGTTAGATGGCCAACCTGCAAACCCATTGCCACCAGAATAAGTGAAAACTCGCTAATTTGAGCAACAGTCAGACCGGAGAGAAAACCTGTTTTTTTGCGATATCCCAATATACCCATCAAGATAACAACAATAAGCGGATTTCCGATCAAAATAAAAAGTGAGAAAATAACAATTGGGACAACCATTGAACTCGTATCGACTAACATCATTTGAGTGCCCAAGGAAATAAAAAATATAATAATAAAAAAATCTCGAAGCGGCTTCATTTTCGAGATAATTTCGTACCTGAATTTAGAATAAGACAAAGCAACGCCGGATAAAAGCGCCCCGATCTCAAGCGAGAAGTTCAATGAGTAGAAAATATACGAAATCAGCAGACACCAAGCAATAGAGAATATCAGCAGTAATTCCTGGGATTTTGCCATCAAGTCGACTGCCTTATTCATCAAATGCTTGCTTACAAACATAAGTCCGATTATTAAAAGCGAAGCAATAAAGAACATCTTGAAGATTGCAAACGTGCTGATACTGTCCTGACCGGTGAAAGAAGAAAGACCAACTAGAATTGCTACCGCGACAACATCCTGAACAAGTAAAAACCCTATCGAGATCCTGCCGTGTAAGCTTTCAATCTCATTCTTGTCCGACAGCAGTTTCATAATTATTATCGTGCTGGAAAATGTCAAGGCAATAGCAATATATAATGACGTAATTGCGTCAAAACCAAATCCCCTTGCAATAAAAAATCCCAGTATCGACGTAAATAATATTTGACCCAGTCCGGTGATTAAGGCGGCCTTCCCCATTCCCTTTATCAAACTTGGGCTTAAACCGAGGCCAACTACAAATAACAAAAGTGCTATGCCTATTTTTGAAAAAACCTCAAAAAACTCATTTATTTCGATTATATTTAATACATAAGGTCCAAGTATTAAACCAACAATAATATACCCAATGATCAAGGGCTGTTTTAAAAATCTCATTATGATAGAAACTACGACAGTAAAAACAACCAAAACTGTCAATTCGCCAAATAAAGTTAACTCCATACTGTCTCCTTATTATCCATTCTAGCAGATATACAGCTCAAGAAAAAACAGGAAAACATTGAGCGAAGCTACGATTTTGAAGACCTGTCGCTTATATCTTGGAAAGATCCTAAAACAAAACTTGTCCTGATGTATATCTTGGATCCAAGATGACAACAGAACAAAGAAATGTCATGCTGAACTCCCGCCTGCAGAAGCTTGCTTCAGCAATTGCCTACCCGAAGTTGCTACAACGCTGTAGGCAGGCGGGCAGGTATTTCAGCACCTAGATTTTACCCCAAATAATCTTTGAGTCGATTTGATTTTTCGTGTTTTTTGAGTTTTTGCAACGCTTTGGCCTCAATTTGACGGATTCTTTCGCGGGTTACGCCAAACTCTTTCCCCACTTCTTCGAGTGTGTGGGTTCGGCCGTCTTCAAGTCCAAATCTCATTTTGAGAATCTTTTGTTCGCGCGGAGTTAAAAATTTTAGAAAATCGTCTAAATCCCATTTCATCATCGAGCGAATAGTAACTTCCTCAGGCGAGAGCGACTCTTTGTCTTCAATGAAATCCCCAAGCTTTGAATCTTCTTCTTCTCCCACCGGCGACTCTAGCGACACGGTCTCTTGGGAAATCTTCATGATGTGCTCTACTTTATTTTTCGCCACGCCCATTTCTTTGGCCACTTCATCGACGCTCGGTTCGCGCCCCAGTTCCTGAACTAGCTGGCGCTGCACTCTAATCATTTTATTAATCGTCTCTACCATGTGCACGGGGATGCGAATTGTCCGAGCGTGATCGGCAATGGCGCGGGTTATCGCTTGACGGATCCACCAAGTGGCATATGTTGAAAATTTATAACCTTTGCGATGGTCAAATTTTTCAACTGCCCGCAAAAGTCCGGTATTTCCTTCTTGAATTAAGTCAAGAAGCGAAAGCCCGCGGCCGATGTATTTTTTGGCAATCGAAACAACCAATCTTAGGTTCGCTGCGGCCAGTTTTTTCTTGGCAACTTTATCACCCGAAACAATCCTCTTGGCTAAGCGCATCTCCTCATCAGCAGATAAAAGCGGTACTTTTCCGATCTCGCGTAAATACATCCTGACTGAATCGTCCGATATTTCGGGCAAATCAGGTGCCTTCTCCACTTCCTTGTCGGTACTCAAAAATAATTCTGTATCAAGAAGTTTCTTTTTTTCTAGTACCTGAATACCTTTTTCAAAAAAGACGCCGTAGAGTTCGTCTAGATCCTTTATGCTGGTTTCGGGACTGGGAATGACCTGCAAAATTTCCTGCTCGGTAACAAATCCATGCAGTTCCCCTTTTGAGATCAGCTCCTCAATTTCCGGAGTCATCCTGATCCGATTATCAACCGGCATTTTAATAGCCCTTTTTGCCATATTTCTCTCCGTTATCTGTCATCCTGAGCGTCGGCGAAGGATCCCTCGGCTTGTCCGAGAAAACCCGACATGCGTCGTTGATTCCTCGTTACTCTCGGAATGACATATGTGCGCTTGTTAATTTTTAAATTCGTCTTGTAAAGCTTTCATCAACTTTTTGACTTGGTCCATATCCCCCTTGGACTCCGCCTCGGCGATTTTTTTTGCAAAATCATTCTTGGTAACTTCCCGGCGTTTTTGTTGCAAACGCGTTTTGATTGCCAGAAACTCACCTTTAGCTATTTCTTCATCTTCTTTAATTTTCTGATCCCACGCTAAACTAACAACGTCGAGCCGCTCTTTGTCTTCGCGGCTCAAGCTTTGCTTCAGCTTGTCCAAACACGCCTTTATCTGGTTAGAATTGTAGCAGTTTAGAAGCTTCTTGTAAATCGGTAAGTTTTGCGCCTCTTTAAGCTCCGCTCCGGATATATCCACATCCTTGATTTGATCAGGAAAATTAAGCAAATATGCAATAAAATAGTCCTCGATCGAATCACTGCTTTTCTTCTCCTCCTCCTTGGCAACGCGAGAGGTAATATCGGTTTTATCAAGTATTTTCAAAATTGTGACTTCCGGTACCGCTAAGCGCTTGGCCAAAAAAGAAACGTAATGAGCTTTTTCGACTTCGTCCTGAAAGCGCTTTATAAAATTAATTGCCTTGCGAGCTAAAGTTTTCTTTTCATCAACGATCAAGACTTTATCCTTATCGCCGACCTTAGCGAAAAGCCACTCAACCGGAGGAAGTGCCTCGTCAATCACTCCTTTAAGCAATTTCTTATCTTTCTCAACCAGTTCGCCCACGTCCTTGTATTTTGCAATTATGGTTAATTTTACGTCGAGTCCCATCTCAAGCGCCATTTCAACCGCGCTATTGGCTGCCTTTTGGCCCGCTTCATCCTCATCAAAACAAAAAACAATGTTGCGTGTTAAGCGCGAAAGAATTTTGAGATGGTCGTAAGTTAACGCCGTTCCGGAGCTTGCCACCACTTCCTCAATCCCCGCCTCATGCGCGAGAGCTACATCCATCTGCCCCTCGACAACAATGACGCGATTATTTTTTCTAATTGCATCTTTGGCAAAATTAATTCCGTAAATCGCCTTTGATTTATGAAAAACGTTAGTTTCGGGAGTATTTAGATATTTGGGGTGAGGCGAAACATTGCTCGGCAAACCATCTTCGAGAATTCTTCCCGAAAAACCGGTAATAAGCGAAAAGTTATCGAAAATCGGAAACATGGTCCGATAGCGAAATCTCTCCGGATGACCGGCCAGGGAAAGATCAGAAAAGGAAATTTTTCTATTCGCGATTATCCTCTCTAAAGTTTTGTTGTCCGCCGGAGCAAAACCGATTTTGAGCTTTTCAATTGTTTTTGCGCCGAGTCCCCTCGAAGTTAAATACCTAAGCGCCTTTTCGCCCTCTTTCTTTGAAAGACTCATTTTGAAAAACTTGGCACAGAGCAAATTAATATCGAAAATCCGATCTTTCTCATGCTTTGTCTTGGCAAAATCTTCGCCTTTGGAAAATTGGACTTGCACTCCAACGCGCTCACCAAGAATTTTGAGCGCCTCGGGAAAACTCAATCCTTCGATTTTTTGAAAAAATGTAATAACGTCCCCACCCTCCCCGCAGTTCGCAACAGCAAAACTTGGAGTCAAATATGAATGATCACCTTTAATATTTAGATTATAGACATAACCAGAAAAAGATGACTTTTTTATAGACCTGACGGGCAATGTCCAGTATTTTGTGCCGTCTTTTTCAATAAAATCACTGAAATGTGACTTGTCATTTTCTCTCCAGTTAATTTTGTAAGACGACTTATGACAAACCCCATCCTTAGAAATGTAAGCATTGCTAGAAAGGATGCTTGGGCGCTGGTTCAAAGATATAAGAATATCTTTTAATTGATGCGCAAGGATTAAAGAGATTGTCGTTATGGATTTTCGACCACCGCTGTTATGTCCAGTCTTCTTTGTAATTGTTCCGTCACCCTTCAGAATAGCCTCTACGAGAGATGTTTTTATCTGATCGTCTTGACCCAACAACACATTCGGAATTTGCTTATTATTTGCTCCCTTGCCACATAAACTAGCAAACACTTTCGCAAGTAGCGAGTTACAAATCGTTACTTCTAGGCCGTTTCTGTTATCGCTGCGAAAATGTTTACTGCCTTCTAAGGCGAAAATTTCATTAGCTAATTTTAAGATCCTATCGGCCAATTTTACCTCAAAACGACTCAAGCTAAATCTTATATACGCTCGATTATTGCTCCCCTCGGCAATATAATACCCAAGTAATTCGGCGAGCCTACTGTCAATTCTTATAATCGGATCAAAGACGAACGCTTTTTTTGATCTATTTGGAATTTCACCGATATAATCAAGAATATTTATTTCCGCCAAACAATTAATTGACTTTTTAATGGGATATATAAGAAAATCATTAATCTTTAATTCTCTAGCGGAAATTTTTTCTATTTTGTAATTGTTAAAAAATTTAGTTGGACAATTTTGTCTGCAGTTTTTTTGACAAATCCGGGTTGTTCGAGCTTTCTGTTTGCAGTGTTGCGTTTTTATAACAAATACCTTGTGATCACCAGTAATTGAGATTTTATGATTTACCATTCTTGTCTGAATTTCCACTAAATCTCCGCTATATCTTCTTCCAATAATTGCATCGACAGATGATAAGGTACCTTTGTCAGTGAATACTCGGTCTCCTTGCTTGATTTTTTCAATTTCTAAAAACCCATTCTCGACTTGAATTAATTCTCCCCTGGGAAAACACCCAAAACATTTAAAAGTTTGGCGTTCGGCAGAAACCATAAATGAAGGGGTTTTTTCGCTGTGAAAAGGACAAGTGGCCGAGAAGTTAATTCCGGCTTTCTTTAGTGTCAGATATTGCCTCGTAAAATCAACAATATCAACCTTGGCTTTTATCTCTTCGACCTGATCCATAGCACTTTCAACATATTGAAAAATAGCTTAAAACGCAAATCATAAAACCAATCGTCGCGAAGCGACACTAAAGTTTTGATTTTTTGATTTTGATTTAGACTTCTACTTGTCAGTCGCGGAAACGTAGACAGAGAGGAGACCAATAACGATCTTGACGATCGCTAGCCATTGTGGCGTCACGGCCCAAGTCCAAGACGGAATCAATCCAGCAATTCCCATTAAGATCGCTAAGATACCAACGATCATAAGGACTGTTTTTGACATACTACCTCCCAGGTAGTGAAAATTTGACTATTTTCACCAACTTAGTTGCTAAATTAATATTCACAATACTCTAAAATATATAACAATTCACTACAATTAACATTTGAAAATAAATATCATTTGTCAAATTTATACTACCTGGCTTCACCGGGTTGTGTAAATTTACTAATTTCTACTACCCGGCTCCCCCAAATTTAGTTGTTAATCTAATTAAAAACGTGATGTTTGTGTTTGTCAACCGTTAATATCTGAGACTGTTGAAAAGGTTTTTATTGTTCGAGCTTGTCGAGAACTCTAAGGTTGAATCTTCTCGACTTCGCTCGAAGAATAAGTTATTTGGACAATTTTTAGCGTTTCTCAGCGGCCTCAATATCTTTGTGGCGGATGCTCTTCGGGATTTGTGGGTTCGTCGCCATTATCAGTTTTGTCTGGTTCTGATTCTTTGAAATCACTAGGATCGTCTCTTAAGCTGCCATCGCGATCCATGATTTCAGCCGGAGATTGACCTGTTTCTCTTGCCTGTTTATCGAGCAGTTCGCGAGAAGTTGGTTCTCTTTTAAGAGTAGGCAACCATTCGCTACGAATTAAGCTAACTCTATCTTCCACAACTTCAAGAGAAGGCAAATTCTCTTCTGAGACCACTTCTCTTTTGCCAACCTTGTAAATCGGCCCCGTTCTAACCTTGTAATATCTATGATCGCCGCTTTCCAGCTTGCCTTTATAGCTGAATGAAACGCCGCCGGTTTTGAGGCCGGCTCCATGCTCGCTGTCATATTCTTGATCTGTATATCCTTTGTAAATTCCGCTATCCGCATCAAAGCGGTGAAGCCGGCGCGCTTTGCCGTCAGGAGTTAATTCTTCAATACAAATCCCGATGCGCCTTGAAGGATCTTGTTTATCTGTTTCAAATTGAAGCTGACCGATCAATTCAACATTATCCAAATCTATCATGGCTCAAATATAACAAAAATGGAGCCACATGTGGAGCCCACTTATTACTCATCGACTTTCTTACGAACATCCCGCACCAGCTAACGCTTGGTGCGGGGAAGCCACGAGTGGCTATTTTTTCAACGGCTCAACGGTTGAGGCGTTGGTTTCGTCCTTCGACTGTGCTCTCTTCGAGTCTGAGCGAAGAGGCTCAGGCCTCAGAGTCGAAGACAGGACATTCGACTTTCTTCATCTTGCTCACGGTCGAAGACCATGAGCGAACGAAGTGAGTCGAATGGCGGAGAGAGTGGGATTCGGTCACCATTTGATTGATTACTATTTTCTGTAACCCTTCGCACAAGGCTACGGGTCACACCCCTCTTCTTTACTTTGGTGGCCGAAAGCCATCCGAAGCTTCGAGGGAGCGAAGGATGGCGGACATTCGGGTCTAGAACCTTCAGTTATTTTTTGTTTCCCTTTTGTACCTTTATAATATCACATTGTCACTCTTGGCATTTTTTTGATGATTTTTTGGCCTGCCTGCAAGTCGCAGACAGGAAAATTGCTCTATAAAAGAAAGGTCCCAGCTGCGCTAGCGTCTAGCAGCTGGGACCGGTAAGGTCGCGTTAATCACATTGGTCGCTTCTGCGACCTTGTAGCATTGATGTGATTAGGGTTATTGCGACTGGGGGGGTGAGATTGGGTTGTGGTGCGGATGGATGGCGGCCTACTTCCGCGCCCAGAAGCTCCCGCGTGGTATATTCTGGAAGCTGTACCACTTCGCGTGGCCATCCGCGAACCCGATGTTCGAGCCATCGTTGTGCACCCGCATGCGCGGATGGCACTCGTCCGGGTAGACGCCGGTGGTATTTGTCCCCGGTCCGATGTACAGGCAATTGCGGGGATCGGTCCCCGTTGCCTTCAAGCCTGCACACACTGAGTCGGCGACCATCGGCACTTCAGCTGGACGGCCGATGAGCGCCATGGGATAGTAGGCGTTGGTGCTTCCCCCGAGGGCGCAGAAGTTATACCCCATATTCCCGGGAATGCTTTTCCGTACTCCGCCCTCCCAGGCGTATGTTGTGTAGCGCACGTCGTAGCTCGGGCACTTGAAGATTTGTACGTTCTTGATGTACGGCATGATGAATCCGGGCCAACAGATAGTGGCTCCGGTCGCAAAGTCGTGTGGGTAGACGCCGTAGGCGCGCCCCGGGAACGTCTCGTCATAGTCCTGGGCGTACATCAGCAGTCCAAGACCCAACTGCTTGGTGTTGCTGATGCAGCTTGCCTGCCTTGCCTTCTCGCGGGCCTTGGCGAACACCGGGAAGAGGATCGCTGCCAGGATCGCAATGATCGCGATCACAACCAGTAGCTCTATGAGTGTGAAACCTCTGCGTCGCATTTCCTTCACCTACTCTTATGGATCCAGACCTTGATACCTTCCCCAAAAAGAGGAAAGTATCATAGGTTTACCCCGTTGAATTGCTTCGCACCCCGCTTTGCGGGGATTCAACAGGGTTTACGACTATCTGAACGCTTTACCCCGACACCAAACGATTTTGGTGTGTGGGTTTATCTCCTTAGTTAAGTCAATTCAAGGAGAGAGCGATGTTTGTCAAGGAACTTCCCTAACTGCCAAAAGAGGAAGTAGTTTCCCTCCCTCTTTGATTATCTACAACATCAAGGTCGCTTGGCGACCACGTTGCAGGTAGATTTTCAAATCTGCTTGGATTCTAATCCCCCCCTCGAATTTGTCAAGTGCTTGGGGTAAAAATTAAGAAAATAGCTTAATGAAAACAAAAGACAATTCGCCTCAGGCAAGCTGCCCCAAATGAATATGAAAAAATTTCTATATTAGCCGATTTATCTGAAAAAGTTCCAGAGTATGGGGATTTATGAGGTTTGTAAGAAAAGTTCAAGACCCGAGTGCGGTCTTTGAGATAGCTGCCAAAACAGGCCTATTTACAAACAAAAAAGACCAAAAACGATCTTTTTCCTTCTTGCTCCCCCTATTACCTCTTTTTACAACATATAAAAGTCCCAAACTACAACTGGCGGAGAGAGTGGGATTCGAACCCACGGAGCCCTTGCGGACTCACAGACTTTCCAGGTCTGCCAGTTAAACCACTCCTGCATCTCTCCAACAGCAAAATCTTACCATTTCAGGAGTAATTTCTCAAGATAAAAGGAGACGGCCCCGCCTGCTCTGCAGGCGGGGCCGTGGTACGTCGGGTCGTCAGTGGCTCCGTGCTTTGTGTTTCGGCGAGCGCCGTTTTGGTGTGGGTGATCCGCGCTCCTGGACACTACCGCCGTTAGTGGGCCGATAAGCCTGTCGCGCGGGACACTTGCTCATCTGCACCGATGACTTGGTGCAACCCTTAAACAGCACTTTGCCAGAATCGATCTTTCTGGCCACACCATCACACTTGTTGCAGGGATTCTTGCCATTAGCCACTTTGCGACCTCCTTATGATTAAGCCAGATTATCAATAAGCCCCCTCCAAAGGCCTATCTCAATCTCTGGCTGTCACAAAAAAAGAAGGTACGAAACA
>Ga0180007_10006384_pt1 | contig 11520 bp, 7 predicted proteins | sample MM_PC_MetaG_FD_121122 | JGI IMG/M metagenome (GOLD analysis project Ga0180007, IMG submission 121122) | Groundwater microbial communities from the Aspo Hard Rock Laboratory (HRL) deep subsurface site, Sweden - MM_PC_MetaG | ecosystem: Environmental > Aquatic > Deep subsurface > Groundwater...
CTGTATCATCTTAAAACATTTTTCACGCTGGCAAAAATACAGAATTTTACAAAGACCGCTGAGCTTCTATTCATTACCCAGAGTGCGGTCAGTCATGCCATTAAAAAACTGGAAGCCTCTATTGAAACCCCGCTGATTGACCGGAAGGGGAAACGCCTGGCACTGACACCGGCCGGCAAATCACTGTACCGGTCCTGTGAAAAAATTTTTTATGAAATTGAAAAGGCGGACCAGGATATCGCCCGGTTCAAACAAGAGGCCAGGGTCCGTATCCGCATCGGCAGCACCGTGGAGTTCGGCACCAGCATCCTGATCAACCATATCAAGGCCTTTCTGGATGCCCAGCCGGACATTCTTCTGGATTTTTTTTTCTCCCACCACCTGGAAACAGCCCTGGTTCAGGACGAGGTGGACCTGATCATTGATTGCAAGGACCATCTGCTGCCCAATATTTCAAAAATCTATCTTTTCCAGGAACAATATGTCACCATTGCCTCCCCCGCCTTTGTCCGGGAGAACAGAATCCGCTCCCTGGAAGACCTTGAGCGCATCAATATCCTGTCCAACGACAAACGCCTGGAATGGTGGCAAAATTTCATCTCGGCCATTCCGACAAAAAAAAGAACCTGCCTGAAAAATGTGGTCCAGATCAATCACATAAGGGGCATCATCAATGGCGCAATTGCAGGCCTTGGTATCGGGTTTGTACCCAAGTACACTGTCCTGCGGGAACTGGAAGAGGCTGTTTTGATCGATCCCTTTCCCCGGATCAAACCCGGGGCAGACCACTTTAATATTTTTATTAAACAAGAAAAACTGGCCTTTAAAAAACACAAAGCACTGGTGGACTACCTGAGCCTGCTCAAGCCCTCTGAATTTGGTGTTGATTAAGGGGAAAAAACATGGCACCATGAACAAGTGTCGTATGGGTTTATGGTTAAGGATTCAGATAAAAATGCAAAATTTGCTTTTTGTGGATGATGAAAACAACTATCTCAAGGCAATGGAAAGAATGCTCCGCAAACAAAAAGCCCGGTGGAATATTTTTTCGGCCCAAAGCGTGGACCAGGCACTGGCCCTCACAAGGACAATCGCCTTTGATGTCATTATCAGTGATATCAACATGCCGGGAAAGTCCGGCTTTGATCTGTTAAAATCACTCCAGACAGCCAGGTCCACCCGCACCATTCCCGTTATTATCCTGACGGCAAACTGTGAAGGCGCACTTAAACGAAAAGCCCTTGAATTGGGTGCCACCGATCTGCTCAACAAGCCCGTGAGCTATGAGGATCTGCTGGCGCGTATCACCAGTGCCCTGCGCCTGAAGTCATACCAGGATGAACTCATCTACCACAACTTAAGCCTTGAAACCAAGGTCAAGGAAAGAACCCTTCAGCTGGACCTCCTTCACCAGGATCTGGTCTGGCGCCTTGCCAAGGCCGGCGAACTCAGGGACGAGCAGACCGGCGACCATGTGGTCCGGGTGGGCCACTACAGCCGGATAATCGCCCAGAGCCTGGACCTTTCCCAGGAGGAAATCGATCTCATCTTCCTGACCGCTCCCCTCCATGATTTGGGGAAGATCGGAATTCCGGACACCATCCTGCTGAAAAAAAACAAATTGACCAGGGACCAATGGACGGTCATGAAAACCCATTGTAAAATAGGGGCTGACATTCTTCTGGAAAAACCCAAGGGGATGAAAGCCTTTTATGCACTAAAGGAAGATGAACATCCCCTGACCGGGATACAGGATCCGTTAAAAACATATGCCGCCATCATTGCCATGACCCACCACGAAAAATGGGACGGATCCGGGTATCCCGGGGGACTTAAAAAAGAACAAATTCCAATCCAGGGACGGATTGTCGCCTTTGCAGACGTTTATGACGCCCTGAGATCGAAACGGCCTTATAAAGACGCCTGTTCAGCCAGGGATACCTGGCAGACACTTGAACAAGCGGCAGGCACGCATCTGGACCCGGACATATTTAAATCCGTGCGAACGCTTCAGCCCGAATTTGAATCCATCCTGACAAGGTATAATGACCTATAACCCGAAGCCAGGGGGCCTGGTATGTGGAAGCTGACAGATCTGAATGAAAAAAAGGGTCCGGGGGATTTGTTTCAAATCTTTGAACACTATGTCCTGGAAAAAAATCTCAATTTTATAGTTGCCCGGGAAAAATGTATCAACCTGAGACAAAAGGACCTGGGACCGGACAAAACAGCAACATATCTCAAGGCATTTGCAGCCTGCGATTTCTCCATGATCTCCCTTTTTAACGGAAAACCGAAAGCCCCTTTTATCTCAGCCAATATGGCGGTTGACCAGGGGCTTGCCAGGGTCCAGTTTCTCATTGATCTTACTGACCAGGCTTCGGCAGGCAGAGCAAGTCCGTTTTATAGTAAAATTCTGGGCGCATTTGCCACCCATTTTTTTGCGGCCCAGCCCCAAATAAACAAACTCTGGTTTCCCTTTACCATTGAGGATATTGTGGGCAGCAAAATGGCGGTCCACCCCATGGGGTTTGGAACGGTCATCTTGCGATAATAAAAAGACCTGGCAGGCCAGGTCTTTTTTGTAAAAAGTTATCTGCCCCACCAAAGAGCCCCTAAATGGTAATCGTGTCTCCGGGTGCCGGGATAAAGGTATCATACCCCAGGGATTGTAAGCGTTTTGAAAAAGCCTCACTTTGTGCGGCCTCTCCATGGACGATCCCGATTCGTTTGACATTGAGATTGGACCCTGCGATGATGCGTTCAAGCTCATGCTTATCGCCATGGGCGGAAAACCCGCCTATTTTCTCAACCCGTGCCCTCAAGGGGTAGCTTTTTCCCAAGATCTTTACTTCCAAAGGTTCCTGGGAATCCTCCCCATTGGCAATGCCGGTTCCCAGCTCTTCAATGCGCCGGCCCAGGGTGTGCTGGGCCATATACCCCACCAATAAAATGGTGTTTTTGGCATCATGGATTTTATGCCGCAAATGATGAAGAATACGGCCGGCCTCACACATGCCCGATGCGGAGATGACCACATGGGGGGACTCATCCCGGTTCAGGCGCATGGATTCCTCAACTGTTTCCACAAATTTGATCTTGTCAAAATAAAAGGGATTCAGGCCTTTTTCAAGGAATGTTTTATGGGTATCCTCGTCATAGCTTTCCGGATGTTCGCCAAAAACAGTGGTCAGGTTGGAAGCCAGGGGGCTGTCCACATATATGGGTTTTCGGGGCACCTGTCCTGATTCATACAGCTCGTGGAGAATATAGATGATTTCCTGGGTACGGCCATAGGCAAAGGAAGGAATAATCACAGACCCCCCCCGCTTAAAGGTTGAAATCAGCACCTTTTTAAGACTGTCTCCCAGGTCCTTGACCGGATCATGTTCCCGGTCCCCATAGGTGCTTTCCGTTATCATCAGGTCAATGTTCCGGTCTTCCTCGTCAAAGACAAGGGTGGGATCCTTGATAATGGGCTTGTCAAACCGCCCCACATCCCCGGTATACAGAATCCGGACGGTTCTGTCCGCCTGTCTCACCGTGACCAGGGAAAAGGCGGACCCCAGAATATGGCCGGCCACATAAAATTTTACCGTGGTATCCTTACCAATGGTTACCGGCGTGCCAAAGGGGTATCCGTCGATATAGGTCAGGGACTGCCGGGCCTGCTCCATGGTGTACAGGGGGGTAAAGGTCTCAAGGCCATGGGCTTTCTGAAGTTTATCAATGACCAGTGTATCCAGCTCATAGGGACTCTTTTTCAAAAGCTTTTTAATGCCGGCTTTCTCTTTGTTGGTCATACCCTGTTGCTGTTTGTTCTGTTCCTGGCTGTAGAGAAAGGACCGCAACGATTTATAGTTCAGGTATTGGGCGTCGGACTCCTGGATGTGACCGCTGTCCAAGAGCATATACTCCAGGGCACCCTTTGTGGGCCGGGTGGTCACGATCCTGCCGGAAAAATCTTTTTCCGTGAGCATGGGAATCCTGCCGGAATGGTCAATATGGGCATGGGACAGGACCAGGTTGGTGATCTTGGACCGGTCCAGGGAAAAATTCTTATTTTTTTCGGCGCTTTCTTTTCTCCGGCCCTGGTACATTCCGCAATCAAAAAGAATCTGATCATCGCCCGTGTCCAAAAGATGCATTGACCCGGTTACCTCGCCCGCTGCACCGTAAAATTTCAGTTCCATGCTCACCTCATTTTCAATTCAAATCAATTAAACAGCTTTTTCAACAATCGGGTGGTCCGATTGACCGGGTTCTGCCGAATGGCTTTTTCCTCCCGGGCCATATAATGGAAAATACCCGCCATGCCCTTTTCCACTACATGTCCTGTCAGGTTGGATTTTACATCCGGCACAAAAGGAAGTGCCTTGTACTTCCCCATCATCTCATCATAGGCCTGGACCGCCCCCACCTGGGACAGGGTATTGTCTATCACAGGTTCCATGGCCTTGGCCAGACCCGGGGACATTTTTTCTTTGAAATATTGGGTGGCAGCATCATCTGCCCCTTTATAAATTGCATGGACATCCTCAAAGGTCATGGAGGAGATGGCATCCTGAAACAATTTTTTTGCCTGGGGCGTGGCCGCTTCTGCTGCCCGGTTTAATTTCAGCTCCAGGTCATCGACCAAAGCTCCATACCCGATCTTACCCAATGCAAGTTTCACCATGGACAGGCTTTTGGGCAGGGGAATGTGAATGGCCGGATCCGTGTTAAACCCGTTGGTTGCACCCAATTGTTTGACCACCGTATCCGATCCCATGGAAAGCGCCTCTTTTAAGCCCGCTGCAATCTCACCCACGGACACCCCTGCCCCAGATGCATTTTTTACAGCTGTATCCTTTGGCAAACCGACGCTTTTAAGGGTATCGGTCCCTTTTTCAAACCAGAAATTTGTGGCATAAACCGGCCCCAACATCCCAAAAAAGACACCCAGCATCATCCAGACACCTGTATGCTTTCCCATCTTTTTGTTTCCTTTGTTCCAAAGGCCCCATCACTCTTTGGTTCCTGGGAAAAACCCCTTTAACAGACCCTTGGCTTTCTCTTCAACAGACGTCCCATCGGACACCCCTTTTGTACTCAGGCTCTGTTTGATACTCGCCGCATCCGGCACCCCCCCCCGGACCATGGCCTTTAAATCCGGCCGGATCCTGGGGGCGTCAAAGGATCCGGTAACCAGAAGGGGAATCAGCAGACCGGACCTGGCCTCAGTGTCCCCCTGACCCTTTAAGGTGGCCACAAACTTGGGTTCCACCTTGAAATCAAGGGTTTCCTTCACCAGGTCGGCATCTCCCCCGACCCCGAGACGGATGAGCGGAGAGACAAGGCTTGCCCCCGGAATGGTAACGATTCCCTTTTCTGCTGAAAAAGGAATCGTCAGCTCGGCAAAATCGGTCCGGGGTTTTTCCGAAGGCTTGCTCCCCAGGCCCAGAGCCGATGACGCATTCCGGACCGTGCCGGCAATGTCGATGCCCACAATGGCACCGTCAATAAATTTAAGCTCTCCCTTTCCCTCCAGGCTCTTTTTGATCATGTCCGGGGTTTCTCCGGCCAGGTCCAGGGTCATGGCCGCCGACAGGGCTCCCTCAATGGTTTCTTTTCCAATGGCATCCTTGAGGAAGGGACCTGCCTGTATTCCATCGGCATCCAGGGTCACCTGGGTAACAGGTTCGTTATTGCGCACATCCAGACGGGTTTTGGAGACCAGGCTGCCGCCATAAAGCTTTAAGCTCACGGGGTCCAGGTCAATAACCCCGTTTTTAGCAGTTATCCGGGCCAGAAAATCCCCAAGCGTAATGTTTGCGACTTTCAGGCTTCCCACCCTGAGGTTGCCGTCCAGCAGAAGTGTCCGCAACGGCCCATAATCTTTTTTTTTTCCGGGAACGGATTGGGCTCCGGCACTCTCCTGGGCAGATGACGTACCGGCCGGTTGCGGGTCGGATGTTTGCCCGCCCGCCCCTTCTTGTTTCGGGGGCAGATACCGGTCCAGATCAATGGCATCCAGGGTCACATCAAACTTGAGATCCGGCTTATCAAAGGCCGTGATATCTGCCAAAAAGGTAAAACCGGAATCGTCCAGAATCAGGGATCCGTTTGAAAGGGACACAGCCTTGGCATTGCCCTCAACCCGTGCTTTCAGGGACACCTTGTCCAGAACCTTTGGATCGGCTGTTATCACGGGAAAGTCCTGTCCCAGCCCGGAAAATAGTTCCCGGGGTGAAAACGAAGCAACCTCAAGGTCCATGGCAATCCTGGGCGCGCCCTTAGGCTGGCTGATCGTCCCTGTAAGGTGGAGACTCAATTGCTTAAGTACCGTAATGGTCATGTCCAGGTTCACATCCTGCTTACCCGGCTTTCTGCCCACAGGACCTGCCTTTCCTTCCAGTGATAGGGGGTTCCCATCCAGCTTTGCACCCAGCTTCACCCCGACAGGCTTGTCAAGGCTGATATCCGTGAGGTTCAGGTTAAAATCAGAGACCTGTTTTTTCAATCCCGTACCCTGGTCCACATAGGAAACACCTCCGTTTAAAATAGAAAAATTTTCCACAAAAAAAGACTCAATGGGCAGCTTCCCATTTCCGGGAGCTGGGGTGTTGCTTTTTTGGCCGGGCTCTTCTTTTCCTGCTGCCGCATCTTTCATGGGAGGATCAGCCGGGCCGATATTTTCCCAGTTTAGCTTTCCGTTCTTGGTTTTTTCCAGGAAAACAATGGGCGTATCCACCACAAAGGCGGCCACCTCTATTTTACGGGAGAGCAGGGGCATGAGCCCTAACCGTGCTTCAAATCGTTTCACGGTCACCATGTCCGGATTTTTAAACCCCTTTGGATTGCCAAGGCGAAGGTCGGACAGACTCACCCCCACCCAGGGGAAAACAGAGAGCTTTATATCGTTTCCCATGGAAAAAGAACGACCGGTCTGCTCTGAAACCAGGTCTTCTATCATGGGCTTATAGTGTTGAATGTCAACAAGTTGCGGGATCAGGACAATTGCCCCGGCGATCAATGCCAGAACCAGTCCTGCTCCCATCACCATCCATTTCATAAGCCCTTTCATTGAGGTCCTCCCTTCAGAAAGTTGATCTGCATCTGATTTTCGGATTTAAATCAGGCCAGGGCGGCCAAAGCAGCCTCATAATCGGGTTCATGGGTAATGTCGTCCACCAGCTGGACATAAAGGATCTTGCCGGCTTCATCCACAACAACCACGGCCCGGGCGGTCAGGCCTGCCAGGGGTCCGTCTGTAATCAGTACCCCGTAATCTCTGGCAAAACTCTGGTTGCGAAACAAGGAGGCCGTAATCAGGTTTTTGATCCCTTCGGCACCGCAAAAGCGTTTATGGGCAAAGGGCAGATCCGCAGACAGACAGATCACCTGGGTATTTTTAAGGGCTGCCGCCTGTTCGTTGAACTTGCGGACCGAGGTGGCGCACACCTCCGTATCAATGCTGGGGAAAATATTCAGAACAATTTTTTTCCCTTTAAAAGTTTCAAGGGAAACAGGTGACAGATCCTGTTGAACCGCTGTAAAATTTTTGGCAACAGCACCTTTGGCGGGAAAATCGCCGGACAGAGTAATCGGGTTGCCTGCAAGTTTGGTAGTGGCCATGGAATATCTCCTTTTTCTGTTTAAAAATTGGCTGGTTTTTTACATGAACATATCTCAGCCGCCAGGATGTCCAGAGGACTGAGACCGCTTCTTTTACTTGGTCAATCATCTCTTTAAGTATAGTAATGGCTTCATCAACTTTTTCAAGGTGGATCCTGAAAGATAATGGGGCCAGACGAAGCAAACAATTCAACCATGGACCAGGGGTGATGACATGGATACTCTACCACGATTCCTTCTTTTTTCAATGGGTTTTTCATAAAGGACATTGGGTTTTCCTGTTTTTTAACACAAAGACATTTTAAAAAAGCGTCAAGATCGCCCCTCGCCAGGGTGATCCCCGATAACGCCTGATTTGTTTTAAAAAAATGTTGACAGGACTGCTGAGCAAGAGGTAATAGGATTTCAAGTAATTCAGGTGCCGATTAAGGCTGAAAAGGGAATCCTGTTAAAATCAGGAACGGGCCCGCCGCTGTAGTTGGTGACGAAAACTGCAAAATGCCACTGCTAATTATCAAATTGGTGGGAAGGTGCAGTGACTAGGATGAACCAAGAGTCAGAAGACCTGCCTGGATGAGATTGACAACCCTCCGTGGAAAATAGGGTTAACAATATATTCGAGGCGAAGAAAAGGGATACCCCGAATCGATTTATTAAGTCGGTTCGGGGTTTTGTTTTTTTTGGGGGGGCTTCAAAAAATGGGAGAACATCAAACAATGAAACATTTGCTAAAGAAAAAGTTTATGGGCATTCTCATGGTGCTGCTGTTCTGTACGACCGGTTTTTCATTGGACAGGCAAACCCAGTCAAAAGCGTTTTGTGAAATGGATACCATGGTCGTGACAGCCAACAGAACCCAGGAAAATCTGAGAAATGTAAGTCAGAATATTACCGTGTTCACAGAAAAAGATATCCAGCGTTCCGGAGCGGTATCAGTGGCCGCTTTGCTGAAAAAAGCCGGCATCCAGGTATACTATGATGGCGCTGAAAGCTATGGAAACGAAGGTGTGGTCATTCGCGGGGGACGTACCTCCATGCATGGATTTGATGTTGCCGGAGATATTCTGGTCTTGGTGGACGGCCATCGTACCGGCTCTGACTTTTTGGGAAATATCGGCCTGGAAAATGCGGAGCGTATTGAAGTGATCCGTGGCCCGGGAGCGGTTCAGTATGGGGCTGCCGCCATGGGCGGGGTCATCAATATCATCACCCGGAAAGGGGGCAGGAAGCCTAAAGCCTTTGTTGAGGCCGGTGCCGGCAGTTGGAACGAACAACGGTACAAGGCCGGTGTCTCAGGGCAACAAGGCCCTGTGGATTTTGCCGTATCCGCTGCCTACTACTCCAGAGACGAATATGATCTGGGGAATGGTGAAAAATATAACAACAGTGATGTGGACGGCCGGACGCGTTACAATCTCAATACCGGCTGGAATATCAACGACGGCAACCGCCTGGGCCTGATTGTCCAGGGATCGGATACCAATGATGCCGGAAAGGGGGAAGATGCCGCAGGCGCTTATAACTATTTTACCCGCCAGGACCGGGACAACCACACCATTGACCTCTCCTACGAGGGAAAAAATGAATCTGGTTCCACGACCTGGCTTGCCCGGTATTTCAGAGGTGAAGTCAATTACGATCTGAAGCGGTTCACCAAAACCAGCATCACCCAGCTGCCGCTGTCCGAGAACAACAACGAATTCCAGGGCTCCCAGCTGCAGGCGAGCCGGGAGTTTGGCTCATTTCGCGCGGTTTCAGGTATGGATTGGATGTCCTACCGGTTTGACCAGAGCCAGGATGGTGCGGCCGCAAGTTCCCCAACCCAGAACACCGCACAAAGCGATTTTGACAATATCGGCGGCTTTCTGCTGGGAGAACTCCACCTGCTGGAAAAAAAGAACCTTATCCTGTCGGGCGGTATCCGGTATGATGGTTTTGATATTTCGGTAAACGCCCGGAAAATACGAGAGGGTCTGACCGTGACCAGGGATGTGGTCAAAAACAGTTGGACCCCGTCTTTGGGTATCGTCTACAACCCCACGGACACTCTCAAGCTGCGGGCCAATTATGCCAAGGCCTTTAAAATGCCGCTGCCCCGGCAGATGACCGGATATACCGTCATGATGTCCACCCCCTTTGTGGGCAACCCGGATCTGGAACCGGAAAAAAGCGATAACATTGATATCGGATTTGATATGGACTGGAAGTCCCTGTTCATATCTGCCACCTGGTTTCACAGCGATTATAAAGACAGGATCGGGTATGAGACACACAATGGGGCGGATGACCATTACAATGGCAAGCATTATTGGTATTATAATGTGGATTCAGCTCAAATCCAGGGGATTGAGCTGGGCGTGAAATATGATATGATCAAGTCTCCGGCATACAATTTCCAGCTGGAACCCTACATCTACTGGACCCACCTGCTCAAGTTTGAAGACGACAACGCCTGGAAAATACCGGATCGTACCCAGGACAGTCTGTCCGCAGGTCTGGTCTTGACGTTCGACAAAATCGGCCTTACCGCCAGTCTGGACGGCACCTATTACGGCACCCAGTATACGGTTGACCGTATATCCGGAAGCAGCGAAATCAAGTCCCAGGATACGCTGGAAGATGTCGGAGATGTATGGGTTGTGGCCTTCAGATGCAGCCAGCGGCTTGCCCGATTTGAAAAGGGAGGGGAACTCAGGCTGAAGGGCTCAATTGACAACTTGCTGGATGAAAACTATTCCACCGACCAAGACAGCTGGATGACGGGCCGTTCTTTTTATCTGGGCCTGGAATATCGGTTCTGACCCATGGGGTAAAACCGACCAGGCGCCTTGAGACACCCCGTAAAGTCCGGACCGACGTCTATCCGCTTTGGGCCACAGCCATTGATGAAAGTAGGATTTTTTAAAAAAAAATGGCCGCAAATCCATGACCCGTGGGAACCATATCACCCCCCATAATACAATACGGTCAACTGTTATTGTCCCTTGACACAAAACCACTGGCCACAGTATAAAATCATCTATGAAAAACATCTCTCCCATTCAGGATATCGGCCGCCGATCCCCCCGTTTCGATGCCCCGGACAAGACAAGGGGAAAGGAATTATTTGCTTCGGACCTATCTCCTGAAAACCTGCTCTGGGCCGGCGTGCGCCGGGCCGGGATCGCCCACGGGCAGCTCCGGTCCACCCTAACCGACCGGGCCCCCAAGGCCCACGCCCTTAATACCGGGAACATCCTCAAGGCTGCCACCATCATTAAGGGCGACCCGAGTGCCATTTCAACCTGCGATATCCTCCTTGAAGAACGTTTTTCCACCCCGGTTCAAGAGCACGCCTATATTGAGACGGAAAACGGGGTGGCCCGGCTGGATGGGGCCACGGTTCAATGCCTGCTGGCCCTGGCAGCCCTTAACACAAAGGGCAGGACCGTTAAAATGTGGTGGGACCGGGAAGAAAGCATGGTGGCCGGGTATAAACGCCATGCCGCCCGCATGCACTATTGCCTGGGGGCGAAAAAAGACGGGGAACTGGTTGCCCTGAAATGTGAAATAGACTACGACACCGGCGCCTATGCCCATCTGGGCGTGGAAATCATGGCCCTGGGGCTTGAACATGCCGCAGGCCCCTACCGCATCCCCAACATGGAAGCCAAAGGGCGGTGTATCTACACCAACAACCCCATTGCCGGCGCCTTCCGGGGGTTCGGGGTGGCCCAGGTCAGCTTTGCCTTTGAGGGCATGATGGACCGCCTGGCACTAAAACTGAACATGGACCCCCTGGCACTGCGGCGCAAAAACGCCTTGATCCGGGGGGACAAAAATTGTAGCGACATCACCATGACCCATTCCACAGGCATGGTAGAATGTTTGTCCCGCCTGTCTGACCACGATTTGTGGACTGAA
>Ga0180007_10006385_pt1 | contig 11520 bp, 9 predicted proteins | sample MM_PC_MetaG_FD_121122 | JGI IMG/M metagenome (GOLD analysis project Ga0180007, IMG submission 121122) | Groundwater microbial communities from the Aspo Hard Rock Laboratory (HRL) deep subsurface site, Sweden - MM_PC_MetaG | ecosystem: Environmental > Aquatic > Deep subsurface > Groundwater...
GCAATGGTTGCAGGTGCCCTGTCTGTCGGTATTGGCTTCGGTTTGCAGAATATCGTCAACAATCTTGTTTCCGGCCTGATTCTACTCTTTGAACGGCCTATCAAGCGGGGAGATTGGATTACTGTGGGTACCACTGAAGGGTATGTGAAAAAAATCAGCGTGCGATCCACTATCATTCAAACCTTTGACCGATCTGACGTCATTGTCCCTAACTCGGAGTTGATCTCCAGTCAGGTGACCAATATGATGTTTCAGGATACTCGCGGCAGGGTTCGGATATCGGTAGGAGTTGCCTACGGCAGCGATACCGCACTGGTTAAAGATCTTCTCCTTGAAGTGGCAAATAGCCATCCGGAGGTGATTACCAATGGCACCGCCCCTTATCCTGTCGTCCGCTTTCAGGCCTTTGGCGAATCCTCCCTGGACTTTGAACTCTTCTGCCATCTGAAGGATGTTGATAGACGTATAGACGTGCGAAGTGATATGCATTTTGCCATTGATCAGGCTTTCCGGGATAACAACATAGAAATTCCCTTTCCCCAGCGTGACGTGCATATTAAAAGCGGTCTGTACAGAGCAACGGAAAATGAGAACGTGGGCCACCAACAAACCGATATAGAAAAGACAGCCAAGACAGATACACTATGATGTTTTCCTGCTATAGCAGGTGGGGAGTGGATATTCCGGTGTAGCTGAGAGAGGAGCGGGGGCGCGAACAACTTCTTCAGGACATCGCACTCAAGAGGTACTTCAGAATCGGATTGCTTTCCACGTTCATTTTCCAGGCCCGGGGCAGGTGAATCGGGCTGGTCACCACTTTCCGGTCGAGCATCTCTTTCAGGGTGTTAAGAAAAGCGATGGACGTCTTGCCCACAAACAGGAGCTGCAGGTCTGTGCCGGAGCTGTACAGCTGCAGGAGTTTGCGCAGTCCTGTAAGATAGAGATAATCCTTGGTAAATCCGCCCCCTCGATACACCCGTACGCCCATATTGAAAGCATCTTCTTTTGACATACCGAAATCATCGGTCAGGGCCTTGTATGTTCTGCTGAAATCGTAGTTCTGGACCATCATATGGACAGCCATGACGCGATGGGCCAGCATTTTTATCCGGGCCAGGGTCAGGTTGCCGGACAAATGCTCACTCAGGATAGCCAGACCTTCCTGGGTTTCCGTATTGCCGCGCAGGCCAAGTTTGAATATTTTCAGACCTTGCTGGTTCGCATTGACAGTGGTCACCATATGCACCCCCAGTTCATGGTGGATCAGGGCCTGAATTTCTGTTTCTGTGAAATGGGCAGAGCGATTGACCAGGACTTTGCGCCGACCGCTGCTGACCATGGCTCTGGCTACAATGCGACTGCTTAACTCCACCCGACAGTCAAAGCCATAGTCATTTATTGCCTGCTGGAATGCCTTGGCGCACTCTTTGGCACTGAATTGCTCTTGACCCTCTTCATCCTCAACAGGGGGAGCAGCGAGAAAAAAACGGGCCAGCTCAATATCTGCTTCTCTCGGTTCTCCATGAAACCGCAAAGAATTGTAGAGGAAATGTTCAGTGCCAATGGTGGCCAGCAGGTCAATTTTCTGGGCAAGCATGTCAATGGTGCTGCGATAGAGCTGCCGGATACTGACGTCCTGGATATTGTCCACAGGAATGGCATAGAGTTTTTCACGAAAGGCAAAAGGATCGATGTGTAACTGTCGATAGCAGAACTGCGGCGTATAATTGCATTGCTTTGCAAAAAAAAGGTTACGTTCATGGGCAAGATTAATGGGATTGATATAGCGTAATGTGTCTACGCCTTTTGCCACTTTGTAGAGTGCTGCATCTATCCTCCTGATCACCTTGCTGCTTTCCTCGGCAAAGAACAGGGATCGCTGTATTATTTTACCGGCAAACCTTCTGCTGAAGTATGATGCGTTATAGCTCAGCGCCTGCTTCAGGCTTTCGATGATTGCCTCAAGGATAAGCGGGTAAGCTACTCCGGAGGTTTCATCCATATACACTTTTTTTATTGCCAGGGGGATACAAAGGCTCTGGGGATGATTCTCATGAATAAAAAAGGCTTGATACCCCTTGCCTGTAAAAACCTCATCACAGGCTGCTCTGTTCTCAATATTTGGAAAATCTGCACCCATCAGCCGTCTTCTCAGATTATCTAATACCGGGCGATACGTTTTTTGATCGATGTGATGGGTGCCGATATTGAAGAGTGGTGTCTCAGTTGTAATGCGTTTATAGTTAAAGGAGTGCAGATCATAGATGATGCAGCGGGAAAATTTTTTTTCAAGAACTGTGAGAAGGGCAGACAGTACTCTGTAGTAGCTGTCGTGCAGGGAAGTATTTTCCTTCCGTTCCTTGGCTGTAAGGGGACGGCTCCAAATCTTTTTCCCCTCGGCCGCTTCATAGGTAAACTCTCCGGGCGGACGGTTCAGGTCGTACAGATACCGTGAACCAAGTCCCAGCAGAACAATAGGAAATGAGGACAGCATTTCACCGGTAAAGGGGTCTTCCTTATATCGTCGCTCTTCTTCATTCAGCAACAGCCTTTCTGTGATCTGTTGAGGAATCGTATGACCGGCGTGAATTGCTGTGTAGACGGCAGGGATATATCGATCGACTTTGATGCTGAAGGCACCTGTGTCAACAGTTGCCGTAAAGGGTTCCTGCCGTTTTATATGGAGAAGGATTTCTTTTTCAGATAAGTTCTGCATTTGCGGTAATCTTACGGGTAAGCAGATAGAAGTGGCAGTTTCTCTATTCCTGGTCAGTTTGTGCCCAATTTGAAGCGGCTGTTTTTCCCCTAACTCTTTGTTGCTTGATTGAGGAAAAACTCTCTCATTTCTGGATGGACAGTAACTCATCAGGAATGGAGTAAAAAGAATATTCTCCAGCACTCTCTCAGTACTCGGTAGGAGCCGGTAAGTCATACGCGGCTTTGTGATTCTGGAGGTGGAGCCTGATTGATTGTACACTTTACAAATTATATGTTACACTACAGACCTTGCAGAAAACAATAGCATTCTTTTGGTGATAACTGAAAATTTCCAGTGTCATTGGTGCTTCCGCAGCGGTTGCAATTCCGAATCTGGTGGGAAAATGATCCGATTCGTTTTCTTTTACCCCCTGTCGAAAAAAAAATATCCAGTGAAGTTCCTTTTGCTCTCTTATTGATTATCCTTCGCTGTCACTGGTTCTGTCATGGTGCAGAGCTTGATTGTCAAAAAGAGTATGCTGACTATTGCTGTTGTTATTCTGATTCAAAAAAACGTCCTCATTCCTCCGCGAGCATTAGGCAGGAAATGAATAGCTAACTCGTTGTTCCGATTGGTTTCCTCTCGTTATGGGAACTCTTTTCCTTTGAATAACCAGAGGTAAGTCAGTCTGCAACGCCTGCTGGAGCAGGAGGGCGTGAAGAAAGAGCTATGTTCTCCCTTATGGTCAATGCAGGTAAATAAGAGGTAGACAGTTTCAGGAATTGGGTCTATTAACTCGGTCCCGGCATGACACCAATGGAAACTCTTTTCCAGCTAAGATGAGAATACACTCAATGATTAAAGGAGTTATGCAGATGACAGTTGGCAAGAGTGATAAGAAAATGCTGGGGTGGCGGGAGTGGTTATCTCTTCCTGATATTGGTATCCCGGCTATCAAGGCCAAGGTTGATACAGGGGCAAAAACCTCTGCCCTCCATGCCTTCGCTGTTGAACCCTTTGAGGAAGGAGGGATCGCCAAAGTTCGATTTAAAATTCATCCGCTGCAGAAAAAAACAGGCGTTGTTCTGACATGCGAAGCACCCATTGCAGACCAACGCGTTGTCAGTGACTCTGGCGGACACAAGGAACTGCGCTATATCATATTCACAACTATAGTCCTGGGTGGTATCACCACCCATGCGGAACTCACCTTGACTGATAGAGATAGCATGCTGTTTCGCATGCTGCTGGGCCGCAGTGCCATGGCCGGAACGTATATCGTTGACCCCGCTGCCTCTTACTTGGCAGGACGCAAGTCCCCAACCATTTATAATAAAGTGAAATAATATGAAAATTTGTATTTTATCCAGAAATAAAGACCTTTACTCCACCGCCAAGCTTGTGGAAAGTGCAGAGAAACGGGGGCATGAGGTCCAGGTTGTTGACCCCCTGCGCTGTTACATGAATATTACCTCTCACAAACCTTCGATTCATTTTAAGGGCGAACCCTTAGAAGGCTATAGTGCAGTTATTCCACGAATAGGGGCCTCCATTACTTTTTATGGAACTGCTGTTGTCAGGCAGTTTGAAATGATGGGCGTTTATTCCGTCAATGAATCTGTGGCCATTTCCCGTTCCCGTGATAAACTCCGTTCCCTGCAGCTCCTGGCACGTAGGGGAATAGGTCTGCCCGTAACCGGTTTTTCCCATTCAACTATGTACACCCAGGATTTAATTGATCTTGCCGGTGGCGCACCACTGGTAATTAAACTGTTAGAAGGAACCCAAGGGATTGGCGTTGTTCTGGCCGAGACCAATAACGCTGCGGAGAGTGTTATTGAGGCTTTTCGGGGATTGAAACAGAATATTCTGGTCCAGGAATTTATCAAGGAGGCGGGTTCCAAAGATATCCGTTGTTTTGTGGTTGGCGGCAAGGTCGTTGCAGCAATGATGCGCACCGGCAGGGAAGGAGATTTTCGCTCGAACATACACCGAGGCGGAAAGGCGGAAAAAGTTACAATCACTCCGGAAGAACGCTCCACAGCCGTTCGCGCTGCCAAAATAATGGGCCTGAACGTGGCCGGGGTAGACATCTTACGTTCAAATCATGGTCCATTGGTCATGGAAGTGAACTCTTCACCTGGTTTGGAAGGCATTGAAAAAGCAAGCGGGAAGAATGTGGGTGACATTGTTATTGAATTTATCGAGAAAAATGCGCAGCCTGGAAAAACCAAAACGCGTGGTAAGGGCTGATTATTTCAGCGGATTGCCATGGTACCACTGCTCTTGCCGCACACCAAAGATATCTTTTTTACCAACTATTCAGACATGGCTGTTTTGTTCAGTATAATAGCGAGATACGATTCATGGTCTGAAAAAAAACTGATCACAGCTTCATGATCTTCGCAGGAGGGAGCATAATGGTATCGATAACTGAAAGCTCGAGCTTTGTTTTTGTAATTATTCCGCTGCTGATATTTTTCGCTCGAATTCTGGACGTTTCTATCGGCACACTGCGAATTATTTTTGTGTCCAAGGGCTTGAAATACTATGCTGCCCTGCTCGGCTTTTTCGAATCTTTGATCTGGTTGCTGGCAGTGGCTCAGGTCATGCAGAACCTTAATTCATGGCAGACTTATGTCGCATTTGCTTTTGGATTCGCGGCAGGTAACTATGTCGGTGTGGTTCTTGAGGAGAAAATAGCTCTGGGCAAGATGCTGATCAGGGTCATCACCCGCAGGGAAGCGGACGACTTGGTTAAAGTGCTCTGGGAGGAAGGGTACGGAGTGACCAGTGTTGATGCCCAGGGTGAGAGCGGGCCTGTTAAACTGATCTTCAGTATTGCGAAGCGGAAAAATATTACAAAGATCATTTCTATTATCAAAAAATACAATCCCAATGCCTTCTATACCATCGAAGACATGCGATATGTCAACGAAACCTATCCTCTTCCGCTTCCGTTGACTAAGCGTGGATTGTTTCCGCATTTGATTCTGAGGAAACGAAAGTAAAACGGGGCAGGAGGCCAAATCAGCGAAGGCAGAAAATGACTTCATGGGAAACAACTTAAAACCATTTTTTCTTTTTAAAGTAGAGGATCATTGAGCCGGCGGTTGCCAGCATCAGGCCGATGGCAAAAGGATACCCGTAGTACCAGCTGAGCTCCGGCATATTGAGCGGACTTGCAGCTGTATTGAAATTCATTCCGTAGAGACCGGCTATGAAGGTGAGAGGGATAAAGATGGCGGCAAAGATGGTCAGAACCTTCATAACCTCATTCATGCGGTTGCTGATCGAAGAAAGATAAATATCCAGCATGCCGGATATGATATCGCGGAACGTCTCAATGGTGTCTATAATCTGGATAGTGTGGTCATAAAGATCTTTCATGTAAAGGTAGGTGGCCTTGCTGATCAGGTCGATTTCTTCATCACGTGCCAGACTGTTGATAACCTCGCGCAGAGGCCAGACTGACCTTCTCAGTAGAATCATCTCCCGCTTCAGTATATGAATCTTGCCCAGGGTCTCAGGAAGGGGATTGGCAACAAGTTCTTCTTCTATGGACTCGATTTCTTCACCGACCTTCTCAAGTACTGAAAAGTAGTTGTCTATGATGGAGTCCAGCAGGGCATAAACAAGGTAGTCCGCCTGCATCTTGCGGATACGGCCTTTGTTGCTGCGGATGCGCGTCCGCACTCCGTCAAAGGTGTCTCCTGCTTTCTCCTGAAAGGAAATAAGATAATTTTTACCAAGGATAAAACTGACCTGTTCCATATCGACTATTTGGGTTTCGCTGTTGTAGGTCTGCATCTTCAGTACCAGAAACAGGTAATCATCGAAAATATCCAGCTTGGGGCGCTGAGTGGTGTTGAGGATATCTTCCACAGTGAGCGGGTGGAGATTGAAACAGGAGCAGAGCTTCTCGATGATATTGACCTGATGCAGGCCATCAACGTTGACCCAGGTGACCGTAGACTTGTCCTGATAGGTGGAGCATTCTTCCGGATTGTCAGGGGTTACGGTATGACAGGATGTTTGGTCGTAATCCATGACAGTAATGGTAATGTTCTCGCTTTGCTGCTCACCGACATGGATCGGGGTGCCTGGTGGCAACCCGGATTTAAGTGATGATGTTTTGAGAATCCGGAACATGGAGCCCGCTGTTTCCTCAAGATTACTGTCGGGGAAATCGATTGTTTTTTTCATGGAGTACACTTCCTCAAAGGACACTTGAAAAATCTCACATCTTGAAGACCGTTATCCTGGCTAATTTCAAAATACTTGTGATAGTTAAGCAACTTATTCTTGGAAAAACAAGGGGTAACTGGTTTGAATTGGCTTTGTCAATAGCTTGGCTGTGGATAATAAGCCTGTTGCTTTTGGGGGAAGACAGCATCCCTCAACTTTCTCGGTCGGGTTATCTGACTCTGTTTGAGGAAGACGGCAGGCGGATCCGGAGAGCATTATCAGTATGCCCTTTGAAAAAAACTGGTCCTGATTTTTTAGAGGTTGGCTGCAATGGAGCTGCCAGCCTAACCACCAAGTATCGGAAAGAGTTGTTTGAGACCGTTGGCAATAAATTCCACGCCCACTGCGGCCATTATTAAGCCCATGAGGCGGGTCACCACATTGATGCCGGTTTTACCGAGAAGTTTGGCAATGAGGGGAGCCAAACGAAATGCCAGTGCTGTCAGGAAGACCAAGAGTCCTATTTCGCAGAGCAGAATAATGTAATGCGAAATGCTCGAATATCGCTGCGCATAAAGGATAACAGTGCTTATCGCCCCAGGTCCGGCCAGAAGCGGTGTCGCCAGTGGTACCACGGCAATGCTGTCACGTTCGGTTGAATCCTGTTTTTCCTCTTCTGTCTGTTTAACCTGGCTCATTCTCGCGTGCAGCATGGAGATGGCCATCAATAAAATCAGAATGCCACCACCAACGCGGAAGGAACCTACAGAGATACCAAAAAAATAGAGGATTGCCTCACCGCTGAATAGAACCACGATCAGGATCATTCCCATGGCGGTGGCTGCCATTAAACCGGTCTTGTTGCGGAGCGGTTCTTCCTGATCCACGGTCAGATTGATAAAGATCGGGATGGCCCCAACCGGATTGATAATGGCCATCAAGGCGGCAAAAAATTTGAGATATTCGCTAATGTTTCCAGTTTCCATGACTTCGTGCTGGCTGATGTCCTGAGCAACCTCTTTAGAAATGTCGTTATTGCTCTTTTTTGTCTCTGCTAAAATTCATTTTACGGTGTGAGCCATTGAATCCCTCTACGTTATGACCTATACTCAAGTTTGTGGATCGGATCAACTTGTTGTTATGAGTACTATCAGCCTATCAGTAGTTATGTCGTTCGTCTATAGCCTGGGAGAGAAAAATAATTTTCTCATGCTTTTTTGTGAACTTGCTTCTTGTTCGAGTCGCTTCCCTGGTGACACCTTCGCTCCTGCAACGCATCCTGGCCTAAACTCCGGCCAGGCCATTTGCCAACATGGAAGGGACGTTTCGTTGCTATTCTGTGTGTTCTCCATTACACGGTTCTTTGTATTGGTTTTGTCATGCAGAAGATAGCCAGGGATTTTGTTTCAGGCATTATTCTGCTGCTGGAAAGAAGTGTTAAACCGGGTGATATTTTAGAGATGGAGAATTCTATTATTTTGAACCTGTTAAAGAGAGTTCGTTATGATCCTGCCTGAACATTTTTCCGATTTGTATAATCACCTTGCCCACTGGCAGGTTCTGCTTGATATTTTGATTTTTGCCCTGGCAGTCTTTTATTTGTCACGAACCCTCAGGGCGTCAGGAACCTGGAAGATCGCCGTAGGCCTCATCGTGGCAGGGGTCGTGGCCATGATAGCGACAATGATCGGCCTGCGTGGGGTGGAGTGGATTTTTTCCAATCTCAGTCAGTTTGCCCTCATTGTCCTTATTGTCATCTTTCAGCCGGAACTGCGGAAAATTCTTGAACGGACGACCACTCTGCTTCGTAATCAGACTCAGGCCGATCTGCATAGTCTGCCCAATCTTATTGAAGAAACACTTTTCGAGCTTGCCGGTCGCAAGTGGGGGGCGATTATTGTTTTGCCCGGTAATGATCCCATACAGCAGTGGATAACCGAGGGGGTCAAGGTCGATGCCATCCCCAGTTTACCCATGCTGGTAAGTATCTTTGATCCGAATTCTCCCGGTCATGACGGGGCATTGATTATGGAGCAGAACCGCATCTCCCGAATCGGTGTGCACCTGCCGCTGTCCGAGAGCAAGAAGCTTTCTGATGCCTTTGGCACCAGGCATCATGCCTCCCTGGGGCTGGCCGAGAAAACCGATTCCCTGGTCCTGACCGTTTCTGAAGAACGTGGGAAAATTTCCATATTCCGTGACGGAGAAATGGTACCGGTAAGGGAAAAGGGGGAGGTGGCAGCTCATATCCTGGCTCACAGTAAGAATTCCGGATCAAACCTGTCGATCATCGGGCTCGGGGCTGGGAAAAAGTTTTTGCCTCTTTTGCTGGAAATCGGGGCAAGCCTCATGGTGGCCACTCTGTTTTGGACCCTGGTCATCATGAGTAAGATCGAGACCAGGGAGATGATTTTTACAGTTCCTATTCAATATACCGGTCTGCAGGAAAATCTGGTTCTGGACAGGGATATCCCTTCAGAGGTCAAGCTTTATCTGGAAGGTTCCTCTTCGCTTCTTTCCACCATGGATCTCTCCCAGTTGCGGGTTCAGGTCAACCTCAATGAAGTAACGGAAGGGGATCAGGTCGTGGCCCTGACCGGCCAGAATGTGGTCGTTCCAAGGCGAGTCAAGGTGACAGATATCAATCCCTCTTCCATAAAAATTTCGGTGAAGGCCCTGCATGAGGCTACCCTGCTCATCAAACCACAACTCCTTGGTAAAGTGCAGGAAGGAATGATGATTGAGTCTGTAAACGTTATCCCGCCAAGTATCCAGGTGCTCATGCCCAAAAAGGGAGCGTCTTTTCAGGTACCAGGTTCCCTTCTTACTACGCCGATCTATCTCCACGGTATCAAGGAGAATGCAACAGTTTATTGTAAAGTCATAGTTCCTGGCGGAGTGCAAAGCCCTGACCGGCGCTGGCCGGATGTGGAGGTACGGATTCAGGTCAAACCTCAAAAGAATTAAGGGAGCATTTCCCTCAGAAGGTCAAAGCTGTAACTGGGCGCCCATCTCGTTGAAATAACTGTTGATTCAACTGGTTCTGATGGGTTTTCTTTTCGTCTCTTTTGAAACGTACTGAAAACAAACTGTTTTCAGTACGTTTCCGGCTGATAAATATCGTATATTGTTTTTTCACCTATGAGTGAATCAACTTTTCCCTGCAACTTCTTCGTTTTTTCTTTTGCCATCCATTTTTCCCAAGCACCAGCAGTTTTCCATTTGCTGATGACAATGGACTCTCCCGGATTGCTCAGACTGGTATAGGTCTTTCTACTGATAAATCCTTTTTGTTTTTCTGCGTGATTACGAAGAGCTTTCAGCAGTGGAATGAGTTTGTCCCCATTTTTCATGTTGAATACCCGTTTACTGATTACCGTAATAGTCATAATTTTACCTCGTCTCACTTGATAAGGGAGGCAACAGAAGAACACTGTTGCCAGGAAAACTGAGCAATTGTCACTCCAATTTATCACATCCAGAAGGATATTGCCTGACAATCAACATTACGTAAGTCAATCTTTGTTCTTGTCAAATCAGTAGTCGTTCACCGATACCTCTCCGGTAACAGATTGATACGCGGTCGTTTGGAAACAGGATTTTCATCAACCATTAAAGAACATTCATAGCTGGTCTGCAGCTGCTCCTCAGTCAAGACCTGTTCTGGTGAGCCGAGACAGGCCACCTCACCATCTTTCAGGAGCACTAAGGTGTCACCATACACTCCGGCCAGATTCAAGTCATGGGAGACCATGATCACTGTCACGCCCTGATGGCGCAGGCGTTCCAGGAGATCCATTATCTTGAGTTGATGGGCTGGGTCCAGTGAGGCGGTTGGTTCATCCAGTAAAATAATCTGCGGCTGCTGACAGATGGCCCGGGCAATAATGACCCGTTGCCGTTCACCGCCACTCACCTCATCAAGACGACGCTGGGCCAAATGGCTCACATCGGTAAAATCCATGGCCTGCTGAGCCAATTCCCGGTCGTGACGACTCTCAAAGGCAAGCAGGTCAAGATGAGGTGAACGACCCATGAGCACGGTTTCAGCCACTCTGAAGGGAAAATCCAGGGCGACCTGCTGCGGTACCATGGCCAGGATACGAGCCAGCTCACGGGCAGAAAAGCGACGTATGTCTCGTCCCTGAATGGTGATGGCGCCCCTGTCCGGCTTGATGAGACCGGATAATGCTTTCAGCAAAGTTGTCTTGCCGGCGCCATTCGGGCCTATGATCATGTAAAAGGCACCCTGCTCCACATTGAGGGACACCTCATGCAGTACTTTGTTGCCACCACGGGTGACCGTGAGTTTGTCCACTTCCACCATCTTCATCGTTTGGACCTCCAGAGCAGGAAGATAAAGAGCGGCGCTCCCACAAGGGCGGTGATAATGCCCACCGGCAATTCCCCGTTGCTTGCGATGGTTCGGGCCAGCAGGTCACAACCGATGAGATAAGAGGCCCCTCCCAGTACGCAGGCAGGAATGAGCAGGCGATGATCGGCCCCCAGGAGCATACGGAAGATGTGGGGAATGGTGAGTCCGACAAATCCTACCAGGCCGGCCTGGCAGACTACCAGGCTCACCATGAGGGAGGTGACAGAAAGTAAGATCAGGCGGATCAGACGGACATCTA
>Ga0180007_10006386_pt1 | contig 11520 bp, 11 predicted proteins | sample MM_PC_MetaG_FD_121122 | JGI IMG/M metagenome (GOLD analysis project Ga0180007, IMG submission 121122) | Groundwater microbial communities from the Aspo Hard Rock Laboratory (HRL) deep subsurface site, Sweden - MM_PC_MetaG | ecosystem: Environmental > Aquatic > Deep subsurface > Groundwater...
CTCGTAATAAATGGCGGTGATGGAGATTTGGAAACCTCTTTTTCTTCAATTGAATGGATTGAGAAACGAGCGCTTTTCAGTGCTTCCAGATGTTTTTCAACCTCATCCCGATTCGAAATCGCCGGTTTTTTATTATCAATTTTAATGCACTTGGCGGTAAATTTTTCCCGGTGTTCAGTTTCAAAATCAGCACTGAGATCCCAGTATTCACGGGGTACAAAAGCGACAATTTCCGCTTCCCGTTCGCAAATGATCCGTAAGGCAACCGACTGGACCCGGCCGGCGCTGAGTCCCCGGTACAGGGTTTTCCACAGGAAAGGACTGACCTGATAACCAACCAGGCGATCTACAATCCGGCGGGCTTGCTGGGCATTGACGAGGCTGAAATCAATTTTCCGTGGGTGTTTAATCCCGTATTGAATCCCGTTGTAGGTAATTTCATTGAACAGGACCCGTAAGATTTGGCTGTCGGGGACCTTCAGTGAATTGGCAATATGCCAGGCAATCGCCTCCCCCTCACGGTCAGGGTCGGGAGCCAGATATACCGTCTCAGCGGATTGAGCAGCTGTTTTGAGCTGCTGGATAATTTTAGTTTTACCAGTTATGGTCACATATTTCGGCTTAAAATCTTTTTGAATATCGATCCCGAGTTCCTTTTCCGGCAAATCCTTGATGTGACCTACCGAAGCAAGCACCTGAAAATCTTTTCCCAGATATTTCTTGATTGTCCGGGCTTTTGATGGAGATTCTACAATTAGTAAATTTTTTGTCATACTTCCTTCCTCTCGGCGGGGAGAATTTACAAAGGTTATCCAGAAATCCAATGATTTTTACACGATTAACAAATTTTATGCAGCTTGCCATTCTTGGCAAAGCGTTCCTCTTTCAGGGATAGCCGGGTCGGGGAGAGAACCGGCCTGTTTTTGATCGAACCCTGCACAAGGGAGAAACTTTCGCCGGGTTTTCAGATGCAATTAAGGCTTGACATGAGCCCCACTGATGGATACATTTAAGCGAAATGGCAAAAATCCTGAAAAATGCGACTCAAAAAGCGGGGATACGCAAAAACGTTACGCCACATACGCTAAGACACAGCTTTGCCACACATTTACTTGAACAAGGCACTGATTTAAGGTATATTCAAGAGTTGTTGGGACATAACAGTTCAAAAACAACGGAGATTTATACTCATGTGTTAAAAAAGGCAATTGGTAACATTAAAAATCCAGCAGATGATTTTGTTAAATAAGAGATTTGTAAATGGTAAAAGAAATATAACAACAATGAGTATACACATACGTTGGCAACAATTATAACCAAAAACTAAAATAGATGAAAATCAAAGAATTAAAAGCAAATCTTCAGACGATTAGAGAAAATTTGACCTTTAAATATGAAGAAGGAAAAAATCCGCAAGGTCAACCTACTGTATCAGTATTTTTGAATCTTATAAACTTTAGAAATGGGATTAATTCCCTTGAGACAACTAGTCTCCTTAAAAATGAAATTAATCAAATTAAAACAAGTGGAATATTCTCTACCGCAAAAGATGAATTGACATTAAATGTTACTGAAGGACGTAGTATAAAGCTTCCAATGGATTCACTACTAAAAATAGTAAATGCTTTAAATGAATCGTTATCACAAATTACTGGCGCAACGCGAGAAAATAGTATAAGTATAAAATTACCAAATGTTAATGATTTTGAAGATTTAGCTAAAACTTCAAATACTTTTCATACAATCTTATCCCAAACGATTATAAATGACGAAATAAAGGGGCAGATTAAAATTGATAGCGTTGAAAATGGTTCAATTTGGCTGGATATTTATTTAGGTTCAGCTACTGCTTTGAGTCTAGTTGGTGGGTTAGCATGGTCTGGAGCAGTTGTATATAAAAAAATACAAGAAGGCAGGATAATTGAAGAACATGTGAAGAGTTTGAAAATTAAAAACGAAAGTTTAAAGGAGATAAAGGATGCTCAGAAAAAAGCAATTGATTTAATGATTGAAGCGGAAGCAAATCAGCTTTATTCTGAAAATTTCAAGACAGATGATAATCATGAACAAATTGAAAGATTAAAGCATTCGATTAAATTATTGGCTGAGCAAATTGATAAAGGTGCAGAGGTTCATCCTGCATTAAATACACCAGAAAAAGTAGCAAACTTATTTCCTAATATGAAACATTTGGAATTAGTAGAATCAAAAATAAAGAAACTAACAGAATAACTGTTGCCAACATCGTGTATAAGTAATGGCGGGGTTTGTAGGGTATTCGTGCGTTCTAACTCACATCAAGTTCAGTGTATCTTGATAGGAATGTGCCACGAAGTCCGCCATTACTCATACACGCAAACGTTGACTACGGGTTATTTCCTTAACGCAGCCTTGGTGAATCGATAATCCGGAATATCGACATTAAAATCGATGGAATCAATGATATACTCGGTGCCGCCGCCACGGGACAGCATATCCTTGAAGGTCATGCGCTTCGGAAGCCAGCGCCCATCCTGCTGAAAGACTTCACGGATTTCCGTCATTTTTAACAATTTGCCACTTTTAGCAAAGCGTTCCTCTTTCAAGGGCAGCCAGCGTCCGGCGTCCACCCAGATTTTTCGGGAATAGTAGGAAACTTCTTTGTTGTTCGCCGTTAGTTCCAGTACCCAGCACTCACGCTCGTTATATATTTCCTTGCCTAAAACATTCGCATCATAATTGGCGCGTAGTTCATCACTTTCCATCATGTCCTCGTAGGACATGTCGGAACCCATGACCGATTGCTTGAGGAGATGACCTGAGATCGTAATGACCCGATCGCTGGGTTCTGGAGTATAAATCCAGAGGCTTTTCTCCAGCTTGAGCATTTTCTTGCCCTTTTCCCGGGCGGGCGCAAGATACTCTACAAAGGCTTTATCGTTACCCGATGACCAGGCTTTGGACTGAATTGTACGGTCACCGGTACGGCTATGGACAATCATCGTAGAGGTGCTGATGGCCTGATCGAAGACCTGGTTGCGGTCGATTTGTTTCAGGATTTCTTCGCCGCTGGGCGTCTGTGCATTCACGGGAATCAGCAATGCGAATATGATTATAAACAGAAGTGTATTTCTCATGTTTCTAACTCCTTAAATAATGAGGCTGTCTGGCGTCGGTATATGCCGACTCCGGCCAGGGCTGTACCAAGCATTGTGGCACCCAATCCCGGAAAAAAACCAATATAAAAAGTAGCCGGAGTAATCTTTGACTTAAAAACCAGCGGTATCATCATGTTAACATTTTTCATGGCCCCACTGAGATCAAGACCGTATTTTTGCATAAAATAAGCTCCGGTAAGCCCGATTGTTGTTCCGATTACCGTACCCACCAGACCGATGAAAACCGATTCATAGATCAGGGATAAATAAATATGTCTTTTTCGCTCACCAATGGCCAGCCGGACGCCAACTTCACCGTATCGTCTGAGTCCGCCCAGAAGTCCGGCATTCCACAATACAATTGACATAATAATCACAAATACAAAGGCAATCGTAGCCCCCATATTATTTGCCAGATCGAGATAATCGCTAAGACCACTCACGCTTCTCAGTGTTGCCATAACCGGCGTAAATTCATTTTCATCATTTGTGTATTTGGCATTAAAAGAGTCGACGATTTTCTGAGCTTCAATATCGTTGTAGGCACCTTCCGGCAGGTAGCCTAAAATTTCACCAGTCGCATCTTCCATATTTAAAGCCAGTTGGATATCGCCAATATCGGTAATTATTGCGCCACGATCCATCATTTCAATTCCAAAACGAATAGTGCCGACAATTGTAAAATTATAGATTGCCATGCTGCCGTACATACTGGAACTGATTAAGGTTGCGTTTTCACCCAGATTGACGCCGAGTCTTTTTGCCATATCATCACTGACAAGGATTTCACCCGGATTTTCCGGCAATCGACCCGAAACGACGGAATTGCTGATATTCAGCGTTTTCAATTCCGAAGACCCCGGCGAGAGCAAATCAACACCCATTCCGGCAACAGTAGCCTGGGAACGGGTTTCTCCGTTTTCGTCCGGAATATCCAGCAAACCGCCATATTGAATTCGTTTGACCCAATCCATTTTCGGATAGTCACGCTTTAAATCATCCATTATTTTATTTACACCGGTCAGCGCCAAATCATTAGGCACCTGATCTGAATTATCCGCATAAGCCCGACTCATGATCTTCACATGACCCGACGAAAACCGCGCCGTTGAATCTACCATATCGGTCAGAAATCCGCCCATAAACGCCTGAAAGAATACCGTAATGAAAACACCTATCGTTACCATAATAATGGGGAACAGGCTGCGATGACGGTCCCGCATCAGACCTTTAATAATAAAACTAATCATTGTATTTTCCCCCTGATAGCATCTGTTGGATTCATTTTCGCGATACGACGTGCCGGGATATAACTCACAATCGTTGTAGTAATTAAAACAATCATAGTCGATCCCAGTACTAGCGCCAATGAGTAGGCCGGATAGATCGTTTCGGCAATTGTTAATCCAAAATCATCAGTACCCGCCGGCATTGACCAGCCAACAACCGCCTGAAGCCAAAGTAGCGGCGCACCGTATATGGTCGCCAGGATCGCCGCAAGGACCGAATGCATGGCCCCTTCAACGGTAAACAGCGTGACCACCTGCCGCTGGGTCATTCCCAGTGCTATATGTGTACCGATCTCTTTCTGACGACGAAATATCGATAAAACCTGCGTGTCAAAGATCGCCAGCATAGCCAGAGACATCAGGACAACGAAATAGACTGAACCGCCAACAGATTTCATTTCGATCATCTCCCGGATTTCAGACAACAGAAAATAATGGTCCTTGAAATTCCATCCCGGAAAATCTTCCTTGAAACCAGTTTCCTTGGATGTTATTAAAATGGTCGCCTCTCCTGGCATGCCCGCCATTTCCTGATGTTTTTCAAGCGGAATCCAAACAATGCTCAAATCCATCACCGGTACATTGGTCTTGAATATATGCACTATTTTAACCTCATCGGCATCAAAGATGCCGTTCACATCACGCCAGCGGATCGTTACATAATCACCAACAGCCAGTTTATTGTTACGGGCAGTGCGCTCGCCAATTATGGCTGGAATTCCATTTTCATCATTGACAAGATAGCTTGTTGGTAATTCAATAACTTTTTGATCCGGACTAATTCCTCTCAAGGAAATACTCTGAATGCGTCCTTCCGGGTACATCGTTGCCTGGCTGATCAGAATCGGTGCCAATTCCCCCTGCTCTACTGATTTCAGGATAGTTTCGGTCATAGGGGCATGGCTGTCTTCGATAGAAAAGGGATCGTAGGGATCGTAGTTTTCCTGCCAGTACTGACCGCCGCCAATCTGCCAATCGATTGTGTCCCGCCGGGCCTGCTGATCCCAGCCATTAATGACACCTTTGAACCAGATGATGACCACAAACGCCAGTGACAGCACGATCACATTCAGCCATGTTCGCAACCGGGCGCCCATTAAATTTCGATAAGCTAATTTTAGAGCTAACATGATACCCTCCCGTTTATTGCTTTTTTATCTGTTCATCATTGACCACATGGCCGTCGTCTAAACTGATCTTACGATGCAGGTACTGGATGACTTTGTCATCATGGGTAGCAAAGATAAACGTGGTTTTCAGTTCTTCATTCAGCTTTTCCATAGTCTGCAGGATATTATGGGAATTCTTAGCATCGAGATTTGCTGTCGGTTCATCAGCCAATACAATTTGGGGGGATTTGACCATGGCGCGGGCAATCGACACGCGCTGACACTCGCCACCGGAAAGCTGGGGTGGACGGGATTTGCGCTTGTCCTGCAAACCAACCCAATCCAGGGCCTGGTCGACCAGTTTGCGCCGTTCATCCTTACTCATTTTGAGTAATAGTAACGGCAGTTCGACATTTTCAAAAACATTGTACACCGGCAGCAGATTGTAGGTCTGGAAAATGAATCCCAGCGAATGGTTCCGCAGCTTCGCAGACTGACGGGTATTGAGATTACCGATCGATTGCCCCAATACTTTGGCTTCGCCTTTTGTGGGCACATCCAGTGAACCGATAATATTCAGCAATGTTGTCTTTCCGGAACCACTGGGACCGATAAGTCCGGCAAATTCACCCTCTCCGATTGTCAGGTTAATGTCGTTCAAAGCCCGAAAAAAGCCTCGCCCGACCGGGTAATCCTTGATCAGATTTTGAATCGTGATTAATTGACCGTTTTTCATCATTCTCATCCTCTCTTAATTATTAAATAATTGATTTCTTCTTTTAACGCAGAGACGCGAAGTCTGTCGCTAAGTTCGCTAAGGATCATTTGAGTATTTTGTTCTATCGTTATCATTTCTTCTTTGCGTCCTTGGCGTTCTTTGCGGTTATTCTTTCTCATAATTCTATAATTTATTAACAACCCTTTTTATTCCATTTTTGATGAGTGCTACATTGAAATTTATTAACAACCCCAACTTACAACCGGATAGTTTTAAATAAGTTAATATCTGGGCCATATGGACATCGTTTAACATTTCAACCGCTTTGATCTCAATGATTACCTTGTTGTTGACTAAAATATCGACTCTGTAGCCAATATCTAATTTTACTTCTTCATAGATCAAAGGAAGCGGCTTTTGCTTTTCTATGTTTAAACCTTCTTTTTGCAATTCGTAATATAGACATTCCTCATACGCTGACTCTAATAAGCCGGGACCCAAACCACAGTGCACTTTGTATGCACAATTAACGATTACTTTTGAGATTTGGTTTTCAGTCAACATTTTTAATATTCCTTTACCGCAGAGACGCGAAGCCTCTCGCTAAGTTCGCTAAGGATCATTTGAGTATTTTGTTCTATCGTTATCATTTCTTCTCTACGTCCTTCGAGGTTATCTCTTCTCTTTACCGCAGAGGCGCAGGGTTTTACGCAAAGTTCACTAAGAATCACTAATGTATTTTGGGGTATTGTCTTCATTTCTTCTTTGCGTCCTTTGCGCATTCTCTGCGCACTTTGCTGTTAATTCCTTCCTTTTAATGATTGTAAATGATCATCAGCTGGGCGCCGAATCCGCCACCAACTGAATTTATCATAGAGATTTGTGATTCAGGAAAATGAAACAGCGCCATATTTACAATGATCGAATCGTAGGCGCGCTGCCAGGACGCATATTGGAACACGTCCTGTGATTCCCAGGAATAAAATCCCATCAGCGAAAGGCTGTCAAACATGCCCAGTGGATAACTCAGCATCAGGGCCGAAAGTTTGGCGTCAGCATCAGATTTTGCCAACTCATTTGATAATTGACTGACCATGTGTTCGCCGAGTATGTACATACCATTTCCGATACCAAAAGTATAATCCAGGCCCAGGGTCAGCATTTTTGTATAATTAAACGGACAGGCAATCGCCTGATGCTGGACTGTTGCCTCAAACCAGGCTCCCACAATAACATCCCAGCGACCATCCAGCGCAAACCGGTTTTCACGAAAATCTTTGGGTGTACCATTTACTGTCCTTGAATGAAATGACATTGCCATTTCGCCCTTCGGCACCGGTGTTTGAAACCTTCCGCCGAATTCCGGCTTGTTCCGGGCGCTGCCATAGGCCTCATACCCTTTCGGGCTATCGTTTCCATATAGTCCCCAGAGCCAGATATTGGCATTGTTCAGAAAACCATAACGGTAGCGCAATGCCCATACACCTTCGGCGATATTCATTGGGTCTGTAGGACTCTGGCGATCAAACCACATCAACGAACGCAACAATTGGGCCGGTCCGAAATTGATTTTCTGTAAACCAAGCTGGGTTTCCGACTGCTGAGTTGTATATCTGAGATTAAACCGATAGGGACGAAAATCATCACTTGCTACTCCGGCTTCCTTATTTATATATCCATAAACAGATACTTCGAAATCGACCGAACTTGCCAGAGATATCTGTTTTGAAATTTGCAAATTTGGAATGTACTGGACTCCCATTCCGCCATACCACACATTATTACTGTTCCAGCCGCTTCCCCGCAATGATAATTGACCCTTGAAATCCTGTTCCGCTGCAAATCCCAGTTGCATGGCGATAAACAAAATGAAATAAAAACGGATTTTCACTGATCTGCCTGTGTCCCGATTTTCGGGACAGACAGGCACGCAGACAGGTTCTCCTCTTCCGGTGCCGGCATAAGCCCGTAATAGAGAAAATTATTTATCTCCAGGGCAAAATCGGTATAGTTATCGTAAATGGCAGCCAGTTGATCATTTTTAGCCAACTCCATCATCATGTTCACCACCGCAAAGAAAAATTCCGGGCGCATACTCCGACGAACCTCTCCCTTTTCCTGGGCATGCTTAATAATTATCATGAATCGTTGCATACCCTTCGCAAATGCCTGGTTATAAAATTCCTGTAATTCCGGCATCAGGTTGAGATAATCCCGGATATATTGATTCCCCATATTCGTCGTGGATTCCTCTTTCATCTTTAAAATCAGTTTGACCTTGTCCGTAAATGGTGTGTTCTTCTGTTCCAGTTCATCCAGTTTCGCCATACTGTCATCAACTTTCTGTTGCCACATATATTTCACCAATTCTATCTTATTGGGAAAATACTTATAGAAGGTCATTTTGCTGGCGCTGGCTTCCCGGCAGATTTCTTCAACTGTTACTTTTTTAATGCCGAATTTTTGAAACAGACTTTCGGCGGCTTCGATTATATGTGTTTTCTTTTTGGGTTCTCTTTTCATCTTTCTTTTCTCTATAATCTTACTAATACTCATTTATCAAACCAATTCCGTACATATTCTACAACATCGCAAAATAAATGTCAAGATATTTCTTACGAATCTCAGTATATATTACATATTTCGTAATATATACTATATATCGTCATTTCAATAAGTTTTTACTGTTTATATTTCTGCTGAGGTGTAGATTTGATATTAAAGCATCTATTGACTTGTGAAAAAAAGCAATCCGAACCATCCCTATATTTTTTCTAGGTATTTTTATCATGCTGGTTATCACCGGCGTTTATCTCAGTTCAAAGCCGGGAGAGAAACAGATTCGTCGGATTGATGGAAATTAATTTCATCGAGAGTAATCCGATTCCTGTTAAAACAGCAATGGCAATGATGGGGCTGATTGAAGAGAATTTTCGATTACCACTATGCTGCATGTCATCAATAAACCGGGCGAAACTGGAAGTCATACTGCCTGAAATCAATTTAATCTAATTAGGGGATTAGGACAAATTATGGATACGGTGCGTTCAACAATCGAAGCGATTTATGACGGGAAGCAGAATTTATACCATGTCCGTAGTTTGTACCTTTTTTCAAATTATCCGCTGAAATCATAGTAGGCCTGATTTTCAATAAGCTTATGAAAAAGTTTCCGGTCAGTTTTCGCTCTCTACCGGTAATATTCGGTAATTATATTGCAATCTGATGGAATTTACACCAGTGTTAATTTGAGTGTGTTGTCGACGGGAAAAGGGGTGTGGGCGTTACTGGATTCCCTCATAGAGGTCCCTAGGGAGAACCAGTGACCCCCTGCTTGTAAGAAAGAGGGTGTGGTAGTTTTGTCGACGGGGACGGATGAGAGATGGGGAAACTTACTGGGGAAACTCTATGAAATCGGACAGGATGGCAGAGTTTAAATCCGATCCAAATCAGATCGTAAATCGCTTCATTAAATGCCCAACCGCATACAATGGAACGTACGATCGCAATCCGAAAACACGAACATTATTACCACTGAAAACAAAACTATGCTGGGGCTGATACCGTTCTTCATAGACCTTCAGACTCTTTGACTTGGTCACATGCCCGGATTTAACCTCTATCGGTACGATTTGATTATCCACTTCTATCAGAAACTCAACTTCTGATGTACGCCCTTCCCAACAGAACAGATCTTTGTACCCTGCAGCTACTAATTCCTGGGCAACGAAGTTCTCGGCGATATATCCTTTGTACCTTCCGAAGTCGTAATCGATAAAAGTAGCCGGCGAAATCCCATTCATCGCTCCCAGCAGTCCGATATCTAAAAGATACAACTTGAAACGGTTATCAATTCTATTTCCATTTAGTGGGATTTCCGCATTACTGATGACAGACGTTCTTAAGATTAAACCAGCACTTTCAAGCCAATCAATCGGAGTTGCCAGTCGTTCATATCCGCGATAGCCGGGTATAGCATCTTTGAATTTGTACTTTGCAGCGGAACCGTCTAATGATCTGGCAAGTTGGGTCGGCACATTCCGCAAGAGCCGTTCGATATGCATAGCATTTGTTTTACCACTGTGCTTGGCAATATCGGCCATATAGGTATCAATCAAATCAGTTTGTATGGTTCTTACACCCTGGAATGCCAGGAATAAGTTATCCTGCTGATTACGGTAGGACTCTACGACTTCGGGCATTCCACCAGTAATCAGGTAATGTTTCCACATATCCCACAACTTTGTATGAGCGATTTCCGGTAATGGTTCTTTCCAGGTTTGTTCCCGCAGAAGATCAGCAAATTGCGGCTTTCCGATTCCTGTTAAAAACTCCATAAAGGTCATGGGATATAAATCGAGAAAGGTAACTTGTCCGACTGGGAATGAATCCCAACTCATATACACTCCCAATAAAGAACCAGCTGTACATAGGGCCAGCTCCGGCATCTTTTCCCGGAAGTATTTAAGACTTGTTAACGCTTTAGGACAACGCTGGATTTCATCAAAAATCAACAGATCGGTCTTTGGGTCAATCGGTTTCTCCAAATACAACTGCAAGTCATTCAGAATCCGCTGAGGGTCCAGATTCCTTTCAAACACTTGCTCCGCCTGCTGGTCCGTTTCAAAGTTGATATAGTGATAGTTGGGAAAGTCTGCTTCACCAAATTGCTTGAGGAGATATGTCTTTCCAACCTGACGGGCACCACGTAATATCAATGGTTTCCGGGCAGGATTTACCTTCCAGTCTTTTAACTTGTCTGTCGCTAAACGCTGCACTTATTATTACTCCTTGTGTATTTATTGCAGGGTAATAATACACAACCTGTGTATATATTACAAGGTATATCTACACAATTGTTGTATTTATTACAGGGACTTCATGCAATATGTGTCAGCAAGGGACACGTTATCAATACGTGGGCATAAAATGGCAAATAAAGGACACGTACTTCAATGTGTCGACGCAATCGACATATCAGTTAAACGTGTCGATAAATCGCCAAATAATCGACATATTAAATAAGATGACAAACGTCATTTTACAGCAATTTGGGGTTCTTTCGATTATAAGTTGCAAGTATTAGATTTAATATATTAACCCAAGTTTAACAGAGTAGTAGTTTAACTCCAATAAAATCAATATAAGCATTAGTGCATATATATCTATAAATATTACTTTTTAAATTCAGATTCATATTGTATATTCCTCCATAAAGGAGGATACCATGATTAGAGTAATATTGAGTTATGAAGAGAAAATGAAAC
>Ga0180007_10006387_pt1 | contig 11519 bp, 9 predicted proteins | sample MM_PC_MetaG_FD_121122 | JGI IMG/M metagenome (GOLD analysis project Ga0180007, IMG submission 121122) | Groundwater microbial communities from the Aspo Hard Rock Laboratory (HRL) deep subsurface site, Sweden - MM_PC_MetaG | ecosystem: Environmental > Aquatic > Deep subsurface > Groundwater...
CATTTCTTTTTTACCCTTCTAATAACTCCTTGTTCAATCATTTTTTTCATAGCTTCATCCGATCGATCTACGATCTGTCCTTGCTTCAACAACCAGTCCCTATATCCCCGAAGGGATGTTTCTAAACTAACTTTGGGTTCCCAGCCTAGGTTTTTCATAGCAGAGATATCAGACACAGTAGATCTGGTGTCTCCAACCCGAAAGATGCCAGGGATCTCTGGTGTTAACTTACTGCCAAACACTTTCAGCATAATCTTGGCAAACTCAACGGCTGTATAGGCCTTACCCCCGCCCACAAAAAACACTTTATTGTTAGCTCTTTCATCCTCCAGCACTAGCAAGTTTGCTTTAGCCACATCAGTCACGTTAATATAATCCCTAACCCCCATTCCGTCTTCCACCAAAATCGGAGGCTTATCATTTAAAATTCTCATAGCAAAAACTCTGGCAATACCCGAGTAAGCATTGTAAATAGAGTTTCTTGGCCCCTGCACATAGGTGTAACGCATGCACACAGTAGGAATTTCATACTTTCTGCCTAAAACATCAGCCAACAATTCAATCGCATATTTTGAAATTCCGTAAGTTGTAATCGGTCTAGCAATTTCCTCTCTCATTAGCACATTCACGGCATCTTTATTACATACTGGGCATTTTAGCTCCCACTCACCTTCTTTAAGTTGAGCAATTGGTCTCTGTTCCGCCCAAAAATCCCCATGTTGTTTACATCTCCATTTCCCGTCCCCCGCAACTGATTGAGAGGAAGCAAAAACAATTTTATTAATCGGCAACTTATGTTTGTAAATTAGCTCAAACATCAACGCCGTACTCTCTGTATTAGTATGAATAAAACGACTAAAGTCAGGCATGTAATCTTGATAAGCCGCCAGATGATAGACGGCATCGGTTCCCTTTAATGCCTTAAGCATCATTCTGGGATCAGACACGTCTCCTTTTATAAATTCTGCTTCTTTTGGAACATAATCAGGTTTTCCTTTAGGATGCACTCGCTCTTGCAAATTATCTAAAATCTTTACCCCATACCCCTTCTTAAGCAACAAGTCCACGGTATGAGAGCCAATAAATCCCGCACCTCCAGTTACTAGTACTCGATTATATTTCACCGTCCCATTTTATCATGATAAGATTGCTCCATGAGCAGAAAAACAAAACCACTAATTAGTGTTATTATCCCTCACTATAAATCAACCCATTTCACTCTTCAAGCCATTAAATCTATTCTCAGACAAAAAAACATTTCTCAAAATAAAATAGAAGTCATCGTCTCGGTCGACGGCCCCATTTCATCAGCTGACAAAAAAAAGATGATTTCTCTTTCAACCAATGTTTTACTAACACACAATAAAAACCAAGAGGGTCCAGGTGGTAATCGTCAAACCGGCCTATCTCTTGCCAAAGGAGACTACATTATTTTTTTAGATTCAGATGACCAGCTAGAATCAACCTTTATTAAATATTCACTGGTAGCACTAAAATCATCTCAAGTTGCGGCCACGGTTTGTTTATCTAAATCTTTTTTTGAACACGGCTTTTCTTTAATTGATAAAATTCGACTAATCCCCTTGATGGTCATAAGAGACTTAAGTCTCTTAACCGGCATTATTTTAAACCAAGGCTGTATATACCCATCGGCCTTTTATCTTTGTCAGTTGTCCCACATGATGTACAAATCCAGTATTTTGAAAGATTTTAAATTTAACTATGATTATCGTCGGGGCGGGGAAGACTGGGATCTAATTGTTCACACCATAAATAAAGGTAAAATCAAAATTGTCCCCAAGAGGCTTTTAAAATTTAGATACTCTCCCAAAAGTTCAACTAGCTCCAGTCTAAATCGTCAACTAAAATGGAAATCTTACTCGCTTTTAACATCAAGACTACCTGTTCAAAACAAACAAGGTATCTTTTATCAATTATTTCTTTTTTACACAAGGCTCTTTCGGGGTAATAATTAGCTTAACTTGTGTTACCATATCAACATGCCACTACTAAGCATAGTCATCCCCTGCCTAAATGAAAAGAACACCATTGCTCGAGCCATCAAGGATGCTCGTATAAATGCTCAAAAATACTTCCCTAAAAATTTTGAAATCATCGTGGCTGATAATGGTAGTACCGACGGCAGTCTTGCAATTCTAAAAAAATCAAAATCAATTCGTCTAGTCAACGTCCCAGTTAGGGGTTATGGAGCCGCTCTTCACTGGGGGATTATGAAAAGTAAGGGCAAGTACGTTCTATTTGCCGACGCCGATCTAAGCTATCCATTTTCTAACCTAAAAAAATTCAAACCTAAGCTAGCTCAAGAGCCAGATTTGCTACTAGGCTCTCGGATAAAGGGAACCATCCAAAAAGGGGCCATGCCATTTTTGCATCGTTACTTAGGTACTCCAGTTCTCACCTTACTTATCAATCTAATCTACAAAATTCCCACTTCAGACTGTAATTCTGGCATGAGAATCATCAAAAAATCATTTTATAAAAAACTTAACATGCGCAATTCTGGCATGGAGTGGGCCAGTGAACTTTTACTAAAAACTGCCATTAAAAAGGGTAAGTACCTGGAAATTCCTATAAGATTTCAAAAGGATAAAAGGGGCAAAGCCCCCCACCTTTCAACCTGGGCCGATGGTTGGCGGCACTTTAAATCAATTTTCTTAATCAAATCCTCAAGCCTCCACCCCTTGCTGGCGATTTTTCCCCTTCTTGCCTGGTATTTCTACTCAATCAGTTTTGCTCTTTCGTTTTTATTTTTAGAACTTACCCTAATTCTATCCTTAAGTTTGCTCACCCTTGAGTTGCTCAAGGCTGTAATCGAGCAAGAACCAAATAAAATGTCAAATTTTTTGGTGCAGTTTAAACTGGTTCCATATACTGCTTTTGCTTGTATTTTTGTTGGTCTACTAATTATCACTATCCCAGATAGCAAACTAGGAACCAAGCTATTTCTAGTTAGTTCGTTGGGCATAATACTTATGTGGATCTTCCTAGTAGAAACCATCAAAACCCACTTATCAAATCGCTTACCTGATGTCTAGTAAAAAATCAATAAACCCGATCGTTAGAAAAATAAAATATCTTGTTCAAATAGTTCCCTTGGTAAAAAACATAACCAATTGGTACCAGATTCCTTTGTTTCTAATTTTTCCATCACGTCAAGTTATTCTAAAACTCAAAACTGGTGAGAAGTTCAAAATCTCTCATTATCTCGATGCTCTAACAATCAAAGAAATCTTTATTGATGGAGATTACAACACTCCGTCAATAAATCATAAAACCATCATTGATATTGGAGCTAACATCGGTACCTTCTCTATTCTCCAAGCCAAGCTAAATCCATTAGCCAAGATTTTCTCATTTGAACCAGACCATAAAACATTTAGTATGTTTATCGAGAACATAAAACTCAACAAGTTAAATAACATAAAAACTTTTAAATTGGGTATAGCCGGTTCGGCGGGTACCAGAGTTTTTTATTCTCATCCAGCCAGTGGCCTCTCAAGTCTTAGCAAAAAAAGGTCGGGGATGATAAAAAATAAAATAAAGACAATAACCCTAGCCGACATCTTCAAAAATAACAAGCTAACAAGGTGTGATTTTTTTAAAATGGATTGCGAGGGAGCCGAGTATGAAATCCTTTTCAACACCCCAGGCAAAATTTTCAAAAAAATAGACAAACTCGTAATTGAGTATCACGATGCATTAACCCAGTACACCCACAAAGAATTAAAAGATTTTCTAAAACAAAAAGGATACAAGGTCAAACTGATTCCGCACAGCTTAGAAACAGACATTGGTATTATTTTTGCTAAGAGATAAGAACATGGCTTACAAAAAACACTGGACTCAAACAGCTAAATCCACCATTACTCAAACCAAACATTTATTATCCAACCTTTCCATTAAAGTGAGAACCGACCAGTTTAATTTATTCAATAAAATTTTAAAACCAATCGCCTCCGATAAAATTTTAGACGTAGGCGTATCGTCAAGTGAGTTGTTAAAAGACTCTAATATGTTCGAGAAACTATACCCCTATCCAAAAAACCTTACTTTAGCTACAATAGAAAATCCTAAAGATTTAAAAAAACTTTATCCCAAAACTAGGGTTAAAAAAATCATACCTCAAAAACCACTCCCATTTAAAAACAATCAGTTTGACATCGTTGTTTCTTGGGCCACCCTAGAGCATGTAGGTGGACACAAAGATCAGTTTTTTTTCCTGCAAGAACTTAATAGGGTGGGTAAAAAGGTTTTTCTAACTACTCCATATAGAGCTTGCCCTTACGAACCGCACTCTGGTATTTGGTTTTTACATTGGCTACCCTTAAAAATGTTTAGAAAATTCTGCAAACTTACAGATAAAAATTTTTGGGTAGATGAAAAAAACCTAAATCCTTTATATATTCGCGACATTAAAAAAATGTCACTTGGAAATGATACAAAAATAAAAATCTATAAAATATTTGGCATTATTCCCTCTCACCTTCTAATATACACGTAATGATCAACTTATCCGATTATTTCCAACCTTTAAATTTTCAGACGCTTTCAATATATTTAATTTTGTTATTTTTTTTCGACTCCCTTGGCATTCTTATTTTTCCTAAACTAAAAGACCGCTTTCTCCACTGGCTGATTGGTTTAGGTTTCTTTGTTTTTATCTGGTTTGTATTAGGTTTCTTTGTTCCGCCCAAGAACACCGCCGTCATCTTAAGTGTAGTCGCCCTTGGTTTAATTTCTTTCTCTAAGTATCTCAAAAACAAACAATATCTTTCGGTTTTACAGCAAATTTGGCAACACAAACTATTACTTCTTATAATTTTCCCATTTTTACCCGCTATTTTTATCAAAGCATCACTTCCTCCATACTACGCCGATGAAATGGCCTATCATTTTATTTCACCACAGTATTCTGAAATTATTGGAACCTGGGTATTCAATGGAGGTGTTTACCAAAACGTCCCTCGCTTGCTCAACACCTTTATGATCTTAATCTTCGCCATCACCAAAACCTACTCAGTTTTCCGCCTGTTTCACTTCTCCATCCTTGCCACCAGCTTGCTTTACGCTTTTAAACATCTAAAACAAAACTTTTCCCTTCCCTCGGCCATTCTATTCACCTTGACCTTTTTAAGTTTACCTACAGAAATGGTCCTAACCTCCACACTTGGTTACGTAGACGTGGCCACCTACTCATTTTTACTCATTGCCTGGGTCGCTGCTGTTAACTTTTATTTCAATAAAAACAACTCCTTTTTATTTACATCCACTATTTTCTGGGCTATGGCTCTGGGTACCAAGTACACTCCCTTAACCGCCGCCGCCGCCTTTTCATTACCAACCTTCTTGCTTGTAAAAAAATACATAACCCCAAAAATCTTATTCAAGCTCACCTTTGTTTTTATAATTTTTGGTGGCTACTGGTATTTTAAAAACCTGTATTTCTACGGTAACCCAACTTATCCCTTTCTTTTTCCTTGCTTTAGATACGCCGATCAATGGTGTAATGGAGCCACCTCGGACTTCTTTTATTGGACCACCAAAATAGATCTAGCTCATTTCAAAGAAATTATGGAAGGTCTTTTCCCCAAAAATCGTCTCTTGCAAATCTTGGTCTTAACCACTCCAGTCTTGGTCTTTTTCTCCAAAAAATCTAAGCAAAAAACCATCTCTCTTTGGCTACTAACCTCAATTGTTTTAGAGTTTTTACTTCTTAAAAAGTTCTCTGGTTTCTATCTCAGATACCAACAACACCTACAATTGTTACTTCTTCTCTTGCTAGCTATTCAAATCCCCAATCAATACAAAGTCAAAAATCTAAGAACCATCATCCAGGGGGTGTTTATCGTTTTATCTTTCTCTCTCATCGTCGGTTATGTTGGTCAGATAAAATACTCCAACAGCTTGGGTTTCATAAACTGGACAGAGATAAACTACGCCCGTGGCAGACTGAACATTTATGATTGGATAAACCAAAAAATGCCTCGCATGTTAGCCGGTCTTAATTGGTGTGAGCATCCTCCTTCTGGTCAACCTACCCCTCTCGCCAGATTCGATCCAGACATGGTCTGGTACGAGTACGACGGTTTTATGCGCTCCTTTATGACTAATTGTTACTATGAAAACCCACCGCTTGAAGGTACTTCTCCAGACGAAATATTAAAATCTGCTAAAACAAAACAATTAAGTTTCTGGACCATTACTCCAAATGGTTGCCTGCCTCAAGATCAGGTTATAAAACACCTGTCCTACGAAGATAACCACTCACTAGATTTAAGAAAATTAAACAACATCGTCGTTTGTAACTCTCAACAAGTTGAACCCAACCTCTATTACTTCGACTACCAGTTACTAGAATGACAGAACTAATCAAATTATCCGACTATTTTCAACCCTTAAACATCACCACACTTTCGTATTACCTGGGCCTACTCATCTTTTTTGATATCCTAGGTACATTTGTCAAAAAAAAACTTATCTCTTTCAAACAAGACAACTCAAGAATCATTAACTGGCTTATCGGTCTAAGCTTCTTTGTCTTTGTTTGGTTTCTATTGCGCTTCTTTATTCCGCCTCAGCAAACCCCGCTTATTTTAAGTATCCTAGGTTTGTTAAGTCTCTCCTTGCCCTCGTACTTAAAAAATCAAGAACACAAAAAAATTCTATCAACGATTTGGGAGCTTAAATTTCCCCTATTAATAATTGTTCCCTTTCTGCCAGCCGTTTTTGTTAAGGCCTCACTCCCCCCATACTATTCAGACGAAATGGCCTATCAATTTATCTCTCCATCTGCTCTAGTGGACATTAATACTTGGAATTTCGTAGGTAAATTTTACCAAAATCTTCCTCGAAATTTTAACTATTTTTTTACCCTTGCTTTCTCCTTAACCAAAACATACTCCGTCGTCAGATTGTTTCATTTTTCCATTCTAGTTACCGCTATTATCTTTGCCTATCAAAAAATTAAAAACCTTATTAACTTCCCCGCAGCTTTTCTTTTTGTCTTCATTTTTTTTAGCCTACCTATTTCCACCATCCAGGCTGCTACAGTTGGTTTTGTAGACGTAGCCACTTACTCATTTATTTTAATAGCCGTTCTGAGTACCTTAGAGTATTTCTCAAACAAAACCTCTAAATCCCTATTTATCTCTGCCCTTTTTTGGGCCCTAGCCCTAGGAAACAAATACACCGTTATCACCACTCTTATTGCCTTTACATCCTCGTTTTTCTTGGTTTCTTATTTTTTTCAAAAAAACCTTTTCAAAAAAATCTTAACCCATAAAATCTTGACCAAAATATTCTTACTAATGTTTATCTTTGGTGGCTACTGGTATCTAAAAAACCTAATCGTGTTTGGTAATCCTATCTACCCGTTCATCTTCAGGTGTTATCGTTTCGCTGAGATTTGCCAATCGCAAATGCTTGCCTCTTTCAACAGTTGGACTACCCCTGTTAACCTAACCAACCTCCCCCAGATTTTCAACTCACTATTCCCAGCTAACCCACTTTTGTTGCCAGCCTTAATACTTTCATCATTTTTGGTTTTACTCAATAAAAATAAAAAAACCAAGCAAATCTCCTTGGTTCTTATATCCACCGTTACAATCGAGCTTGTTTTGCTCAAATACACTTCTGGTTTTTACACCCGTTACCATCAGCACCTCCAGCTTATTCTGCTCTTATTAATTGTCACTCAACTCGCCAACCAATACAAAAGCAAACTCCTAACAGTAGCAGTTAACCTTTTTTATGTCAGTCTATTGTTTGTTACCGCCAAAAACTATATTAATACAGTCAAAAACACCAACAGTCTAAATTTTTTAACCCAACAAGAAATTAATTATTCTCTTGGTAAGCTCGATATCTACGGTTGGACCGAGGAAAAATTTCCAAATGTGATAGAGGGAATCTATTGGTGTGAAAACCCACCCCTAAGTCAACGAACCGAGCTAGTCAGACTTGATCCAGACATGATTTGGTTTAGAGATGAGGGTTTCATGCGCTCATTTCTAACCAACTGTTATATCAACGAGAGTCCACCCCTAGACGGCTTACCTCTTGACCAAGTTTTGAAGATCGCCAAACAAGACAACCTAAGGTTTTGGACAGTTTCCGTTAACCCCTGTATTCTTCAAGAAAAGGTTACTAAACGACTAGACTACGAAGGCGATTACCAACTTTATCTTCGCCACTTAAACAATATAATTGTTTGTAACTCTCAAGAAGTAAAACCCAATCTTTATTACTTTGATTACGAGAAGCTCTAAAATATGCCACTAAAAATTCTAATAATCGACCCGTACTATCCAACTTTCTTAAGTTCTTTTTACTCTAAGTATCCCGACGCCAAAAATCTTACCCATCAAAAACAAAAACAAAAGTTATTTAAGGAACTTTTTGGCACCGCCGACTTTTACTCTAATGCTCTAACCAAAATCGGTCATCCTGGTGAGGACATTATTCTAAACAATGAGTCTCTGCAAAAACAATGGCTCAAAGAAAACGGCAGTATTTTCTTGTCTATAAAAGACAGATTTCAAGACTTCACCATCAAACATTTACCTCTCGTCGCTGGTAAAATCGCCCAAAATTGGGAACTTAAAATTTTGGACCAACAAATCAAGGTTTTTAAACCCGACGTTATTTATAGCCACAACATTGGTTATCTAGACCCAGGTTTTCTTAAGACCATAAAACCTCGTGTCAAACTAATTGTAGGTCAAATCGCTTGCCCCATACCTTTTTGGCAGAATTTTAAGCCCTACGATCTTATCATTACCTCTTTTCCTCATTATCTAAAGAAATTCAAGCAGAAAGGTATTAAGGCTGAGTACTTGCCCCTATGTTTTGAAAGCTCAATTCTAAAACAAATTCCTTCTCAAAAACGCATCTACGACTTTACTTTTATAGGAGGCATTAGTCGGGCTCACCAGCAAGGCTTTAAATTATTAAATCAGTTGGCCGATCAAGTTAAGATAGATGTTTGGGGCTATGGCAAGGAGGAGCTTAACCCCAAAAGTCAATTATACAAATACCACCACGGAGAAGCCTGGGGTAAAGATATGTACAAACTAATGCTTCAAAGTAAAATCACTCTTAACCGGCACATTGACGTAGCCAAAAACTACGCCAACAACACCAGACTTTATGAGGCTACCGGTTGCGGCACCATGCTTCTAACCGATCAAAAAAATAATCTCTCTGATCTTTTTGCCGTGGGCAAAGAAGTTGTTGCCTACACAGATATCCACGATCTCGTCAAAAAAGCTAACTATTACCTAAACCACAACAAAGAAAGACAAAAAATTGCTAAAGCCGGGCAAAAACGAACCTTGAAAGACCACAACTACCAGGTTAGAATGACACAATTAGTAGAAATCTTACAAAAATACATTTAATTTATGAAAATTGGCATCTATTTTACTCCGCGTCAAGGTGAAGGAGGCGTTTATCAATACTCTTACTCAATTCTTGAGGCCTTATCCAAAATTAAAAAACATCAGTACACCATTATCACTACCTCGCCCGACGTCCCAACAAGATACAAAAAGCTTAAAAATTTTCAGATAGTTAACCTTCATTCCTCAGCTCGCGACCTAACCATTAAAACCAGAAACCTGAGCTCTTACCTTTTAGAAAAACTTGCTCCGCGCTTGCTCGACAACCTCCATCGGCTTGGCTGGTATCATTTTTTAACCCCGCTTTATAAACTGTCTCTTTCCAGGCCAATAAAAGTCATCAACAACCTTAACCTAGACTTGGTTTTCTATCCCACCTCTTCCAACCTCTCTTTTTTGGCTAAACCGGCTGCCATTGTGGCCATCCACGACCTGGAACACCGCAAAAATCCCCAGTTTAAAGAAGTCTCTGCTGGCGGTCGTTGGGCTCATCGCGAATACGGTTTTGTTAGCATTTGCAAAAAAGCTTTCAGAATTTTGGTTGATTCTGAGGTTGGCAAGGAAGATGTCTTAAACTATTACTCCGTCTCACCAGAAAAAGTTACCCCTTTACCATTTTTGGCACCATCATACCTAAAGCCAAATGTAAGCAAAAAGGAAATTAGTCAAATCAGCAAAAAACTAAAGCTCCCATCCAAGTATATTTATTATCCAGCCAAATTTTGGCCACACAAAAACCACGCCAATCTAGTAAAGGCAGTTCATCTTCTTAATAAACAAGGTGTAAATGTAAACGTGATCCTTACTGGTTCAAAAGAAGCAGACTTCTCCACCTACCCTCAGGTAATGGACTTAATCAAAAAACATCAACTTCAAGATCGGGTTCACTACTTAGGTTACGTTACTAGCCTTGAGCAATCTGTAATTTATAGACTGGCCACTGCCATGGTTATGCCCACCTATTTTGGTCCTACTAACATACCCATTCTTGAAGCCTGGCAAATGGGCACTCCTGCCATTACCTCAAACCTAAAGGGTAATCGTGCTCAACTAGGTCATGCCGGTTTGCTAATTAATCCCCACAGCCCCAAAAGCATTGCCATCCAAATAAAAAAGATCTACAATAACCACACCCTTCAGAAGAAACTAATTGCTATGGGTAAAAAACGGGCGCAACTATGGACCATGACTCACTTTAGCAATCGAATCAAAAACATGGTCGACGCCTTTGAAAAAAATGAAAACAATCAAATTTAAAAAGCAAATAATCGCCCTTATATTTCGCCGTAATATCAAAGCCAACGGGGTCAAGTTTTTGACTCCGGTAGACTATACCCTTCAGTTGGGGTTAATCGAACACTCCAAGGACCACATAGTCAAGGACCATATCCATCGTCAAGATATTACTTACAAAGTTGATACTACCCAAGAGTTTTTATATATCGAAAAAGGTAAAGTTCTTGTTAAACTTTACACCGACCAATGGAAACTCATTGAGAAAGTTGTTCTTGGTGTCGGCGATTTTATCCTGTTTGTTAGCGGGGGCCACGGCCTAAAGGTTTTAGAAGACTGTCGTATTATAGAAATAAAACAAGGTCCATATCCTGGTGATGCTCACGCCAAAACATATAGAAAAAACAAGAATGAATAAAGACTTTATTCCAGTCAACGAACCAGTAATATCCAAAGAAGCAAAGAAGAATGTCATCGAGGCGCTCGACACCAACTGGCTCTCCTCTGCTGGTAAGTTTGTCAAAGAATTCGAACAAAAATTCTCTTACTATTTGGGTCAGAAATATGGAATAGCCGTAAGCAATGGCACCGCCGCTCTTCATGTGGCCCTGCTGTCTTTGGGTGTTGGCAAGGGCGACGAAGTCATCGTACCCGCTTTCACCATGGCCGCTACCTGGTTAGCCGTTTTATACGTTGGCGCTAAACCCGTATTCGTTGATTGTGAACCAGACACCTACAACATCGACCCTGCATTAATAGAAGAAAAAATAACCAAACGCACCAAAGCCATAATTCCTGTTCACATTTATGGCCACTCGGTAGACATGACTCCAATTAAAAAAATTGCTAAAAAACACCACCTTTTTA
>Ga0180007_10006388_pt1 | contig 11519 bp, 13 predicted proteins | sample MM_PC_MetaG_FD_121122 | JGI IMG/M metagenome (GOLD analysis project Ga0180007, IMG submission 121122) | Groundwater microbial communities from the Aspo Hard Rock Laboratory (HRL) deep subsurface site, Sweden - MM_PC_MetaG | ecosystem: Environmental > Aquatic > Deep subsurface > Groundwater...
CTCGGTCTCCGGTCGCGCTGGCCGCGCCTTGGTCCTTTTCCGCGTGGTTTTCCTTCCCGGAGAAGTCCGCTCGATCAAACGTAAACTTGATTGCCGCGTCAATCATGGCCTTGAGCGATATCTCAGCCGTGATCCGCAGAGTTTTGCAGACTCGTTTTGAATCGTCTGACTTTTCTTCCGAGACTTCATCTGCTTCAACCTCTGCAAATTTAGACTCTGCCGGAGAGTAATAATTGAACACATCGAGGGGATATTCGCAAAAATGAAACCCTGAATTACAGATTTTCATTTCTCCTTCATGTTTGTGCGTCTCTCCAATTTTGTATTGATAGCCGTTGCATTTCAGGTCTTTATTGAAACCTTTAAAACCCTTAACTTTTTCCATTTTTACCCTCCGTCAGTTTTATGTGCCTCTGCAAATACCAGAGCGCCTTTTTGAGGTCCTGAACCTCTTCCCCTTTGTGCGGCGCCCGCGCCACATATTTGACGACGTTGCCCAGGTGAAACCCCAGACCCCAGTCCTCGATCACGTCAATGACCTCAAATCGTCCGAAACTGTAATGCGCCGGTCTTTCCACAGGATCGTTTTTATTCATACCAACCTCACCACGTCCTTTCCCCGGATCGTCGCCCGGATACCGTTCTTCGAGAAGTACCCGAAAATCACGGACCCGCCCGCTCCAGGCGAACACCCGAACCCGCCATCACAGAAGAAGCCCCGGAACTCCTCGTCCAAGTCAAGAACGTCCCGCGATACGATAACGGTTTTACCCAACAGGTTTTGGTTCAGTCGGTTCACCCTTGTCATCCTCCTCCGCATAAAACACGGACGTTTTCACCGCATCCGCGTACCTGTAGAAAATCTCCCTCGTCGTCGTTATGTCGGCCAGGGCGTCGTGCTTTTTATATTCGATGCCGTGAGCCTTCGCCACCGTCTCAAGTTTCAGATTTTTAACTTTGAGCATTCCGGCAACCTGAAAGAGCGCGGAGATCGCTATCAGGTCAATCCTCTGATAGAAGATGTAGCCGTAAAGGTACTGGTCCCCGGCGTTGCGAAAGAACTTGTCGAGGAACTGGTAATCAAACTGCGGGTTCTGGCCGACCATGTAAAACTTGTCGGCCTTGTCGTAACGATCCACATATTTGTCGAGGGTTGTGTAGAGGTGACGGTAGGCGGATTGCGGGTCCTGATATTGCCGAATCTGTTCGAGGGTGAGGCCGGTGATGCCCAGCGCTTCCCGGCTCACCAGTTGACCCTGGAAAAGTTGGGTTTTGATATCGAAGGTCTCTTTCACTTCACCGTCAATGTCAATGATGCCGGCGATCTGGACCACGCCGTGCTTCTCGGGGTCAAGGCCGGAAGTTTCGAGATCAATGTGAAGCAATTTCATATTGCAGTCTTTTCCTGCAATTTGTTCTCCGTCTTGAGTTGTCCGTCCTCGATCACGAATCCGATTTTCCCGGATTCATCAACTTTCTCTACCCAAATTTGAAAGTCTTTCTCCGCCGCCATGTCCGCGATGATCTTCATGGAGGAGGCATCCAGGAGCGATCCATCCCGAATCCGAATCACCTTCAGTTTGGGATTCAACGCCATGGCGATTGCCACGCTTATCTTGATCTTCTCTGCGTCCGAAGCCTGGTCAAGCGGGACCCCATTCATCAGCACTTCACCATCACCAAAGGCGATCCCCTCAACCGGCAGCTGCGCGATGGAAATGCTAAGCATCTTCCCGGCTTCGCGTTCCGCTATATTGTCCGTCAATTTTTTCGCTTCCGCCTCGATACGTTCCGCGTCGGCGAGGAACTGAGTTTTCTTCTCCTTATCGGAGATCGCCTGGTTGATGCCCTTGGCTCCCGCGATCTTCTGGCGCAGAACTGAGAGGTCAATGGGTTCGGGGAGCGGTGGAGCTGATTCCAGCTTCGCCTTGAGTTGCCCTGCCTCCTGAGCCAACTTGTCGGCCTCCGCGATGATACGCTCAGCCTCAGCTCGGAGCTGCAAGCCCTTTTCAAGTTTTGCGGCAATGTCCTGGACAGCCTGATTCCGGTTCGCTTTCCGGGTTTCGATGTTGCTGTTGTGTTTTGCTCCCTTCTCCATCTGATCAATCAGATCAGACTCGTCAATCCTCTCCGCCGGAACATCCGGCGCGACCACGATCTTGTCCGCGAGGACCCGCATCTCCTTGGCCCGGCGGTTCAGGTCGGTGCGCCTGTCATAGTCGGCCTTGTTCGCCAGTTCAATCCCCTCGAAATCCACGTCCGGGATGAACCCGCGCATGAGATCGAACTGCTCTTTGGATTCCATGCGGGAAAACTCAAGAGGATCGAAGGCAAGTTTCCCCAGAAGCCCGTCCAGCATGGACTGAGGGGACGGAAACTTTGCGCCTTCCGCGTTCTCAACAACGATCGCGGAAACCGTTTCCCCGTTTTTGCCGGGTTTAAACGTGCGGGTCACAAGTATCTCCCCCAGGTCCAGCCGGATCCGAGCTTTCTCCTCACCGTTCCGGATCGGTACCTTCTGGATGTTCCCAGTCCCGGCCAAAGCCCAGAAAATACTATCGAGAACTGAACTCTTTCCGGCGCCATTCGCGCCGGTTATCTGGACGATGTTTCCGTCCGGATGGATTTCCACCGCTACGAGTTTCTTGATGTTCTCGGCAATCAGGCTGACAATCTTCATGCGGCCTTCCCCGAAGGCGCGGCCTTCTTTCCCATCTCGACGTTGAGCGTGGCAATGATCTGCGCCGCCTGTTTCTCGGTCAACTGGTTCATGGTCTTGGCCCCGTACTTGGCCATCTCCTGGAGGAGACGCGGCCCGTTCCAACCGGCCCGCGGACACATCTGAGGGATCGCCACAGATTGCTGTTTCGTGATCATGACCTCGGATTCAGCAGCTGCCGGTTTCTGGGATGCGGGCGGCGCTTTCGTTTCAGTTGGCGGCGCCTCCGGTTCAGGTTCCGGCTGGTCCGGATTGATGTCCGTGTTTTCACCGCTGAGAATATCCTCTTTCTCAACCTCCGGCGCGGGCAGTTCCAGGAGAATTTTGGTCGAGTCAATCAGCGCGTACCGTTGGAGGTCCGCAAGGCGGAAATCCTGGTTGATCTGCATGATGTAGTGGGTCCGCTTCTTCCCCTCCTGCCCGATCTCCTGCGGGCGGCGCTCAAGCATGAGCGGGATCATGTGCGCCCGGCCCGCGACGCTCTTGATGAAGTCAATGCAGGAATTGAGATTGACGATGCTGTGGTAGGATCCGGTCGTGATCTGCCAAACCCCGGCCCCCGGAAGGTCCGGAAGAAGGACTTGAAGCGTGGCAACTTCGGAACACGCTTTCTCTTTGTAGTAGGGACACTCGCGCCCGGCGCACCGTACCACCGGATGCCCCATCTCGTTCCGGCGGATGATCTGAAGGCCCTTGGTGAAATCGTCCGTGGCAGCCGTGGCCTCAATCCCATCCCCGCGGCATTGAAGGCTCGTCGTCCGCCCGTACCGCTTGTAGTGCTGGGGGAACGTGACCTCCATGTCGGAGACCGGAAGCATGATCTTGATCTGTTTCGGCTTTTCACCGTAGAGTTTCACGAACTCGTCTTTCAGCTTCTGGTTCTCCGTCGGTGAAGGAGTCTGCGGGTCCAAGATGAAATAGTCAACCTCTGCGGGATACTCAACTCCTGCCGCTGTTTTCTTTTTGATACCGAGCCTGATCTTGCCGAGCCGGGGAAGTCTCCTGATCTCTGATAAGTTCTTGATAGCCATGTCGTCACTCTCCTTTTCACGTTTAAGATATTTGCCGAGCGAGCAGAATTCGGCAACGTCGCAATATTTTGCGCACTTGAGTCCCTGCCAGTTCTCGTCTGCCGTGCATACCTGATCGCACCGCCCATGTTCGAGAGCATCAGCCAGGGCTTTCCGCTTTCGTTCAAAATATTCCGTCACCACAGCGTCGTCCATTTTTTCGATCTTGAAATAGTAGATGTTCCGAAACACCCCACGGCTCCGGGCGATGAACGTGTTCCAATCCCGGACGATGCACTGGATCCGCATCTCGTGGACCGGGAATCCGCGTTTCTCGAATTCCATCCTGTAAAAATTTAATTGCTTATTCCATGAATCTCTGTCAATTTTAGATTCATCCTTAATCAGGACGCTCCGCATTTTCTCCTGGCCTTTGTTCTTTCCGGTTTTATAAATCTCTCCGGTCGGTTCCTTCACGATCACCATCCCGAGCGCCTTGGCGACTTTATACGAGCCGGAAACTTTGTAGTCGGCCAGAATTCCATAACCATTTTCCTGCTCGTAAACGTCCGCCATCCCCGTGATATCCCCGCCCTGGAACTTCTCTTCGAGCAGGGAATATTCGTCGTCGTTTCCCTCAAGATTTTTATGCCCTTTGGAACCCGTCACCATGAAGGCGCGCTTGTCCGGTGAGGTTGAATATTGATTCGTGATTTTTAGGAATGCCTCCATGGTCCCCTGGATGAGCTGGGTCGTGGAAGGCGTTCCGGTCCAGGGGCGGTCCGAAGCCGCCATTTGAAGATAGGATCGCGTCGCGCACCGATCATGCAAACGGCAACCCCCCTCTTTCAGGCAATCGGCGATCTCGGTGCGCTCTCCGTCCGGACAGATAAACCAGCGTAGCGGCATTTTAGCTGACCTTCAACCCGTCGAGATACCCCTGCGCCTCTTCCCTGGTTGCATACCCCTGCGCGACGTGTTCGCCGGTCAATTCGTTTACGACGGCCCATCCATTTTGGAATTCATGCAAATACATTGATCCACCTCCTGATTTTATTTACAGTCCCCTCAAAATTCTTTCCAGCCGTTTCCGTTCTTCCGACCGAAGATAAGGTTACGTTCCGGATTGGAGTGATTGTAGGCGTCTACCCGACGTTCGAGATGATGATCCTCAAACTGCCGTCGCTCTTCCGGACAGGGACCGGGATCGTACAGTCCGGGATTTGCAGGTTTTTTACTTTTGATTTTCTTGCAGAGACTGCACATAGATCACCTCCACGGGATCGTCAAAAAACTGAGGGCCATAATCGCCCAGATCGTCGCGTGCGCCAGAAGCTCGAAGCGGAGGCGGGTCATATCAGCACCACCAAAAGCCACATCATAACGACGAAAAGAAAACCTTGAAGCAAGGTTGTTTTGGATTGCCTTTCATATTGCCGTTCTCTCCAGCCCATGATTCCACCTCCCTTTCCCCGATTTCGTTGCAACTGTCGCACTCACATTTAAGCGGTGGCCGGAGCGTGCCGAGATCATATCCCACAGGTCTGTCCGGCCTTACCACAGATACCTGTCGCCTGGATGCCCGCAGAAAATCAAACAACGCTTTATGCCTCATGACTCCTGTATTTTTTGACGTAGCGGAAAAATCTTTGGTCTGGAAATTTTGGGCGGTGGGGGTTAGAATTGAATTGTCGGGTTTGCTTTTACTTAAGGAGGGATGTAAAATTGAACCGAAAAAGGAAAAGACCAAACTCGGCTTGGGGGCTTTGTTGGTCTCTTGTCGGTTCAGCGCGGCACCGGAGGGCGAAACGCTTCTGCCTATCCTTTTTCGGTCAAAATTATTTGGGCATAAAAAAAGATTCATGTCTCCGGTGCCTCTTTCGCTTCAGAATCTTGAAAAGTTCATTTTCGTTTTTGGGGCTGGTCGCGTCATGCGCCCAATTTCATGCGCATGACGTGCGTAAGTGGGGGTGACTCCCCAGCCAGCCTTTCAAATTGCTCTTTGGGTTTGGTCGCGCTTCGGTACGAAACCAGGTCTTGCCCCGAAGCGCGCGTAAGTGGGTCTTGCAAACCCGGCCAAACTCAAAGAACTTTGTGGTGCGAGTGGAAGTATAGCAGAAGTGCTGGAATGTGTCAAGAACTATTTTAAATTATTTTTATGCCTAATTCTACGACGGAAATTAAAAAATTAATTGAGGAAGTGAAAAATAAATTCGGTTGCACTTCCGCAGAACTTTCACAGCACTTGAAAGTTTCGGAGGCTGTAATAACCAGGTGGAACTGGATTCATGGGAAGCGTTCTGGGGGATGGTCGGCGGATGGCGGGGAGTGACGTTTTATATGGACGGTAAATTGGTCAATCACCGATTGATCGCCAACATGATCTGGGAAGAACGTTGCGGGAAAAATACAATCAAAAATGAACCGCCAGTCCCGGAAGAAATCATATTGCCCGACGGCACAAAACTGAAAATCAATATCCAACTCGGGCAAAAGCGAAACCCGGAACTAAACTGATGGCTATTCGGCGTCGATGGCGGGGGCCAACATCCACCGCGTCCAGCGCTGGGCCGGTCATGCCAATTTGACCACCACATCACGGATTTATACCCACGTGGTCCCGGAGGAGGGCCGGAACGAAATCGAACTCCTGACTGTAGCAGATACGTTAGCAAATTCAAAAATCATTGACGCTAAATCGAAATCTTGGTAATGAAGAGGTCGTCGGTTCAATCCCGATCCCCAGCTCCAAATTTTCCACCGTCAACAAATCTGAATGCCGTCGGAAAAGACCCTGCGGAACATCTGAAAACTTAATAGCCCACCATATCCCAACATAACCCACGATAGCCCAACAAGGCAGTAGCAAAATAGTTGCAAAATAGTTGCAAAAAAGACTTGACAAATCCTACAGAAATGCTATGCTTTAGGTGTCGGAGCAGATACCCAGTCGCCACCGACTCAGCAAAACGACTAGCTACGGACGGGACACTACAGGACCCGGACGGGAGCGGAGGAGAGCAAAGATGAAAATCCAATCCAAATACTCAGGGAGTTGTAAAAATTGCCGACGACCGTTTGTCGCTGGTGAGGTTATCGAATGGTCACGAGAAACCGGCGCGATTTGCCCCGACGGCTCCTGCCCCTCGCAATCGGAGAGACTGAACGGCGCGAACCGGTTTAATCGCGGTTGTGACGGAACCTGCGAGGCCGCCTGTTACGGCGGCTGTAATTGCTAAGGGGGGGGGCTAACATGTACGACAAAAAAATCCACATTACGGTCAGAGAAATTCGGGAACTGTTGCGTAAAAAATTCGTGCCGTCCGTTGACGGAGCGCAGAGATATCAGTTGCGCGACACGAGCGGCGGGGATTGCTACGGATACAGTTTCGCACTCGAACCGACAACCTACAAAACAAAACACGCCTACCACGAAAACGGGATCGAAAAATTCGTTTACGATCCGGTTTGGGTATTTCCGCCGACGGAACAGTCGGACGAGTCACTCAAATCGTTCAGTGTTTACGACCCGACCTCAAAAAACGTAATGGGGAATATGGGGTGCATAAGGGTTGTTTTTTTGCGAGGCAAAATAGAGGAGGTTTTAAAATGAGCAGTTGGTCAGCAGGTTGGCAATCTAGTCGAACCTATGAACACCCCGCGCCGCATCAGGCGGGGACGTTTGGGCGGGTGATCCGCTCTGATTCGGGGGCGTACCGGCTCCAAGTGGGTGCGGGCTACATGTCCTGCCCCCAGGACTGGGCGGCGCGGATCGAGCATGACGAGCAGGACTGGCAGGATAAAATCCGGCGGGCCATCGCTCTGCTGGAAAAAACCAAAACGGCGTTTCGGTCCGCTGACGTGGCGGAGGCACGGGAAATCTTGGAGGAGCTCGTAAAATAAAAAATTCGGCAGGAAAGAAAAGTCCCGCGTTTAACGGCGCGGGATTTTTTTTGCCCTGTGAATCGGATAGCCCATCATAGCCCACTATGTCCCATGCAGATTTTGGAGTCGCTCAAAAATGTTTGAAGCCCCACCTGGTCAAAGGAACCCGCCTTCTTTTTGGGGATGCCTGGGCTGGTAGGGGGAATGTACCCTGATTTGAAAAAAGGCCATTTTTGGCGGGCCTAAACGATTTCTTCCAGCTCGACTTCGGTGCTGACGTTTACCGGGTCGTGTTTGGTGTAGATCACTTTGCCGATGAACGCGGAGATAAAGGGCTCAAGGGCGGCGTTGTAGGGATCGTGGTTGAAACTGATGCTCAGGGTGTCGGAGAGTTCGATCTGGGGATGGAACTTTAGCATGATCCTTAACCTTCGTCTTTTCGCAGAAAGTCTGGTATGGTAAACGGTAGCCAAAGCATCGGCTATGTTTGTGTCTTTGTTTAGAAGCATGGAACTGGTAATTTCAAAAACCCGTTTCCCTAAAATTTCAAGGTAAGAAGTCCTGCTTCCAGAACTGGAAGTAATTTCTTTCACAAATTCCCCGAAAGATGCCCGGACAATCGGATAAATAAATTCGTACCCGTTATTCTGGTAGAGAATCTGCAAAATGTCTTTTTGAGTAAAGGTCATGTCCGGGGCGGCACTTGGAGTCCTCGCTCTTGAAAAGAAAGCCCCCTCATCATCAAGCCCCCATTCGCAATCTCCAAGTTTCTCCAATTCCTGAATGGCTGTATAAACATTCATCCCGGCGAAATTCCCCATTGCCAAAAATAGATCCGGTGAACTTTGAACTTGGTATGAGTATTTCAAAATCTTGGCAATATCGGCAAGGGTTCGAGATTGTGGGGATATTGAAATAACAAATTTGATTTTGATGTATCGTTTTGAATCTGATTCAATCGAATTGCCCGCCCCCACCGCCACGTAATCATCCCACGCCGCACCGTTGGCTGAAACGCTTGTGGTAATTGCGAATGAATCAATATCCAATTTTTCGCAGATCAAATTCACATTCCCCCAAACCGGACTTCCCATGTAAGAGTCAAGTTGTTGAGAAATATGAGTCATTGTAATGGCACTGGAATTTGGCAAATAGATGTCATCAAAATAAATAATTGCAACCGCACCACCCATTCCTGCCCAAAATGCCATCCTGTCTCCGCCTTCAAATTTGTCATCTTTAAACGTGGAAATCAAAACTCCGTCAAGGTAAATTCTAAAAATGTAATTGAAATCCCGGGTGACAGTTACGGTCTGGAAATTCGTTGTGAGAGTGATCGCCAAAGGTGTATTTTTTATTCTAACCCCATCAACCCATGTTTCAAAATTTACATCAGATACCCCGACATCAGCCCCGAAATAAATTGAATATCCCGAAAAGACGTTCACAGGATCATCTGAATCGGTTGTAAAAAGCCACCGGACTTCGCTACCGTTGGGGTCAGTATATTTGACTTTTGTTTCCCAAACTCCAAAAGATATTTTCTGGCTGTTTGGGTACATCTTTCGGAGTCCCCATGTCGTAATTTCAGTCCCATCCCCATCCTTCACCAGATATGCCCCGCCATCAATATAATGTTTCTGCCCGCCACCCGCAGAACCTCCGACCCCAACCCATCCATTGTCAGTCAAAGTTCCGGCATTAAAATCATCCGAAAGAGTTTTATTGGTGGTTGCGAAAAAATCCGGCAATATCGCCCCCACCTTTGAAGATGTATCGCAATTCGTGTTTGTCCCTGCATCATATTCAGCTTTAGAATTCTGGCTGAAATTTTGGGTGATGTCCCCATTCGTCATTTGAGCAATTGTCGAACTCGCAATTCCCGCAGAAACAACCAATTCCGAAATAAAGGTTTCCGCTTCCAGATTCTTTTTCCAATACTCGTAAGTGCATTTAATCTCCGATCCGGAAGCCGGGGCATTCAAAATTTTTACTTTCCCGGGGTTTTCGTAATCGTTTAAATCTCCGATCTCGTAATCAGTTCCCGGGTCTATGGCGGTTCCGGCTACGGTTACGGCGGTGATTTTCTTCACCCCATTGTTGGCAGTATAAAATTCAGTTGTGAGATCATCCCCAGTCCCGATCACTTCAAGGGCAACATCGGAATGCTCTATTTCCGCATCGCAATTTAAAAGCAACCTTTCCAAACCTTCAACAACAATTTTCGCAGTTCTCGTTTCCGTCTCCATCTGCAAATCGTTTAGAACCCCTGTAAACAAGGTCAATAGTTCTTCGCTCCCATAATCGCCTTCGGACTTTGATCCTTGTCGAATGTCTTTTTCTCCCACGTTGGAGAATCCCGCTTTGATCTGAAACATCATCAGGTAGGGTTCATATCCGAAAGCAGAAACCCCATCAGCCAGAAATTTTGATTCGGCATGAGTCCCTTCCTTCCATTGCATTTTGTCATTTTTAAAATACAGAGTTGTGTTCGATACCATGAAGGCATTTAAAGTTTGGGTGTCAAATTCATGGACGGGTGCATCCACTCCCAGAACTTCGTCGTCTGACAACTGAGTCCAGGCGGCCTCGTAGATATATTTTGAAGTCCCCGCGTCCCAATACCGGCGTTTGTAATAGACGTGATAAACAGGTTTGAGGTTTTCTCTTTTCTGAATGGTGAGGAATCCGGCGGAAGGATTTTTCATACTTCGGAAACTTCCATCGTCAGGTCGTATCCGTTGCCTTTATATAAAGTGGAATACTTGGCGGCGAAAGCGCTGGTCCAGTTTACCAGGAATATGTCCTCCGGACTTGAAACGGCTTCCGGCTGAAATAGAAACGGTTCGCCTTCATCTTTTAGGGAAAGCAGTTTTTCGTAATCGGTGCGGGGAATCATTTCAAAAGAAACCCGCGCTCCGTATCTGTTGATCCGGCTGGCGAGAGCCCGCGTGTAGGCGATCCCCTGGGCGCCATTGCCGAACTGGTAGGACGCCCGCTTGTCCCTGTAAATTAAATCGTAACTCGTAGCCCCGGATTCCAGGATGTACCGCAGGCGGGCGATGATGATTTCGCCGATTTGCTTTTCCCGATTCGGAAGGACCGTCTTGGTCAGGGTCAACCGGATCCGGCTGGTCGTGACCTCGCCGAAATATGTGAAGTCAATCCCATCCTGTTCCTCGTTTGAAAACAAATCGACGTAGGCCGCGCCGTTCCAGTATTCGGCCTTCAAAGCCCGGATGTTGGCGTTCAAAAGTCCGAGCGTGTTGATTTCAAATTCCGTTTCCGTACCGTTGACTTTAAAAGTGATGGTCAGGGTAACGGGGAGTGCGTCCCGCCGCGCGCCCGAGGACTCCCAGAGAAGTCCATTATCGCGGTCACACAGGTAACTGGTCGTCCCGCCGTGCGAGCTGGCGATGGTTCCGTCCGAGTCAATGCAGTTCTTCGTGTATATCCTGATTTCTTTTGTCGGGTCAATAATCATTTCACACCGCCCGCCCGGACTGTTTCGCGCCCGCGCCGGAAACGAGATTCGAGAACCTCAATGCGTTTGAAGTTTTTCTGGCGATCTCATCGCCCAGGGATTTCAAAATCAAATCGGCATTGGAAAGATCAAGGGAATTCGTGGCGACGGTCACATGGACGTTTATGGGAGAGCCGTCCCCCACTACGGGAGATTCCCCGGAGTTCAAACTTTGAAGCAGACCCTTATTCCTCTGGGCCACGTCCCGCTTGACCACGAACTCACCGCCCTGCATATTGATCGGGACATCTCCGGATCCTCCCACTTCGCCGCCGGTGTGCATACTCTGGATCATGGAGACCCTTGCCATCCCTGCCGCTATCGCAATCGCAGCAGCAGCTGCTCCGAGTCCCGGACCCACAAAAGGAATTCCAGCTAATGA
>Ga0180007_10006389_pt1 | contig 11515 bp, 12 predicted proteins | sample MM_PC_MetaG_FD_121122 | JGI IMG/M metagenome (GOLD analysis project Ga0180007, IMG submission 121122) | Groundwater microbial communities from the Aspo Hard Rock Laboratory (HRL) deep subsurface site, Sweden - MM_PC_MetaG | ecosystem: Environmental > Aquatic > Deep subsurface > Groundwater...
CCGGGCAACGAGTAGATAACAAAAACCGAGATTAGGTTCAGCATCTTTCCTCCCGTGCGTCCACTTTGGACGCAACCACACTTTATATCACAAAAAAGCCCTCATGTCAAGCCTTTTGAGCTTAAATAAGTAGCCGCCAGAGTTTATTTCGCCCAGCCGCTTAAATTATTGATGGGCGGAGGCAAGCCACGTCACTCGCGAGCGACGTGGCAAACTCCGCAGTTACTTAGTCGAAAATTATTGACAGGCCAGCTTGATCTGCTAACTTGGCTTCGTTGTGTTCTTTACACTCAAATGCAGGAGGAGCCTGGTGCACAATCAAACAAACAACTTCACCAATCTAGTCGAAATGCTCGAACAAAGCGTCGCGCTTTACCCCGACAAACCACTGTTCGGTACACGAAAGTCCGACGACTGGCAGTGGCTGACCTACCGAGAATTCGGCGAGCAGGTCATCGACCTTAGCGAAAAATTGGCACGATCCGGTCTCCGGGCTGGAGACGCGCTGGCGATCATCTCGGGTAACCGAGTTGAGTGGGCTGTCGCAACACACGCCACCATGCGACTCGGGGCAACGTTCGTTCCGCTGTACGAACAACAGTCAATCGCTGATTGGCAACACATTCTGCAAGATTGTCAGGCAAAAATACTGCTGATCTCCACACCCGAAATTCTGGGCAAGATAATGTTGTTGATCAATGACCTGCCACAGCTCAAAGAAGTTGCGTTGATTGACAGCTACATGCGTAACCTCGGCGGAAAAAAGCCGCGCTCACTATCCAGTCAACCGGTCACCTACCCGGCGGCTGATGATCTGGCCTGTATCATCTACACCTCCGGCACCACCGGACAACCCAAAGGAGTCCGGTTGTCGCATGGTAATATCGTCTCCAACATTCAGGCCATGAGAAATATGTTTCCGTTGAATAACACTGACCGATCACTGGCCTTTCTACCCTGGGCGCACAGCTTTGGTCTGACGCTCGAGTTGCATACACTGACTTCGGTTGGTGCATCCATGGCTATTTGTGATGATTTGACGCGACTCGTTGAATACCTTGGCGAAGTACGACCGACAGCCTTGTACGCTGTACCAAGAATTTTCAACAAACTATACGCCAGTATCAATCAACAGATTGCTCAAAAACCCCGACTGATTCGCTGGCTGTTCCAGACTGCTTTGTGTGGAGCTAAACGATCGCGTCAGGGCGGACAAGCCACGGCACTGGAACGGGTGGCTCTTTGGTTGACTGATCGACTGATCTTTTCCAAGGTGCGACATCGACTGGGCGGCCGACTGAAGTATGCAGCCACAGGCAGTGCGGCGCTGGCTAAAGAAATCGCCGAGTTCATCGATCTGTTGGGAATTGATATCTATGAAGGCTACGGTTTGTCAGAAACCAGTCCGATGGCCACTTGTAACTGGCCCGGCAATCATCGGTTGGGTAGTGTTGGTCGCCCCATTGAGGATGTCCGGATCGTGATCGAACCAACGGCTGACAGTTCCCGCGATGATGGTGAAATTATCATCTACGGACCGAATGTCATGCTGGGTTATCACAATCTACCGGAAGAAACGGCACGAGCCCTGACTCCCGATGGTGGTTTCCGCAGTGGTGACCTGGGCAAATTTGATAAAGACGGCTTCCTGTTTATCACTGGCCGCATCAAAGAACAGTACAAGTTGCAAAACGGCCGGTATGTGGTTCCAGCACCGCTCGAAGAGGTGCTCAAGCTGTCGCCGTTCATTGCGAACGTTATGATTTTCGGTGATGGTCAAGCCTACAATGTGGCCTTGGTCGTTCCAGATCAAACCATGTTGTCAGCCTGGCTCGAAGAACAACGAAAAAGTACTGGGTCTAGATCGGGTAATGAGGCTGATTGGTGTCAGGAAAAACTAACCGAAGAGATCGCTCGGTGTTCAGCTGACTTCCGGGGCTACGAACATGTTCGCCGCTTCAAAATTCTGACTGAAGACTTTACGCAGGAGAATGGCCTGCTGACCCCAACACTGAAACTCCGACGACAGCGAGTACTGGATCGCTATCAGGACACCATCGATCAACTCTATCGCTAAAATAATTCCGACCTCTTGGTCGGTTTTTTATTACTCCATAAAAGTGTCTGATGCTTTTTAAAAACGCGGCCTCATAAAACAAAAACCCGGATTGAGTGTCCGGGCTTTTCTCTTTTGTCGAAGTAGTGCGAACTAGCGCCAACCGCGCCGCTTGCGTTCCGCGATGCGCTGTAATCGAGCGAGATTGGCCAGATCATCTGAAGATAACCTGCCGAACGACTTGGTCGGCGACTGAACCGACAACCGAACCGTCACCTGAGACAACAACCGACAACCAACACTGAGGACGGTTACTATAATCTGTAGTGGGTGCAAAACCGTCGTGATTATTGATCGCATGGCTCCTCCCGGTTTATTTATCAGTCTTCTTGATGCGACTATCGATCATCGACAGCGGTAGCAATAACACCAACAAAAACAAATTTAAGACAATCTTGACCGGCCAGGTAACAGCGAGCCAAACTAGGTAGTCATTTTGAGCCCGAGAAATTTCTCCGGGCTGGAGAGGTAGTGTCGGCGCTTCACGGCGACGCTCCTTGAACCAATTGATCGGTCGACAAACTCCACCCCCGCCGAGCGAACCGCGCCAGCTGGCAACCGGAAAAAGCAAATACGAAAGTCTGGTAACACGACCTCTGTGCCAGCAGTTCCAAGACAGCGAACCGATCAGATACCCTATCGCGAGATAGAGCACAGCGATCGCCAAGCCGGCAAAGGTCGGAATCAATCCTGACATTTCTTCCTCACTTTCTAGCAAAGGACAAACCACTATGCCATAAAGTATCTCCCAAGTCAACCCAACCTCCTGGGTCGCGTCTTTATTTAATGTTTAGCTCTTGAAGTAAAAAACGTGCCCAAGGTAGGCACGATTAGTCGTCAAGCTGTTTAATCACGGCCATTGGTCAGTTGCGGCGGAATCTCCGGCGGATTAAGACCGTCTTCTTCGGCTTCGCAAGTAGCAGAGAACTGAATTTTCTGATCTTCGATTTCCTGCATTACACTAGCGCGTATTTCGAGCAGTGATTGAATTTTCTGATCGATGACGCGCACCTTTTGATACAAGGCCAGCAGGTCATCATTGGCTATCGGAAACAACCTCGAGCCTCGAATCCAACCAAGACTGATCTTGGGTATAACCTGCCGGATCCAGCCCGGCACACTAAAAAGTAAAATGCCGGGGGTATTCCACAACATTTTTACGGGCCACAGCGCAGTAACCACGAAGGAATAGACGTCTAAATCTATTCCTGCCCCCCCTCTCAACAACTCAACGTCAACGAAGCCATCATTAGTTCCTACTTTTTCGTTATGCGCGCTGAGAGGAAAAAATAGTTTGGCGGCCAATGACTGATTATCCCTGGATCTCCAGACTTTAATTGACTTGTGGCCAATAAAGTAACCGATGTACAGATAAGCTGGTATAGCCAAAACGAACAGTAAAGTCCCCATGCTGACCTCCTAGATGGAACTAAACAGGTGATGACAGTAGCTCCTTATTGCACCGTTGTCAATCGTTAAAAATTAATTCTTCTCTAAATCAAAACCGGGATCCTTAGGATCCCGATTTTCCAATTCTATCCTAGGTTGTGCCAAGCAAAAGTAACGACCAGCTTATTTCTTACCTTCTTTGATTTCTTCCGCCACAGAAGTTGGCACCTCTTCGTAGTGCGAGAACTCCATGGTGTACGAAGCGCGTCCCTGAGTCATTGATCGCAGCGAAGTGGCATAACCGAACATTTCGGAAAGTGGCACACTGGCATCAATCACCTTAGAATTAATCCGATCACGCATCTCTTTTATCTGACCGCGCTTGGATGATAAGTCACCGATAACATCACCCATAAAATCTTCTGGCGTGATGACTTCGACTTTCATAATCGGCTCGAGCAGAATTGGTTTGGCCCGGCGACAGGCATCCTGAAACGCCATTGAACCAGCCACCTTGAACGCCACCTCACTCGAGTCAACTTCATGGTAAGTACCGTCGTACAGCGTAACTTCAATGTCCACGAGCGGATAACCGGCCACAATACCGCGATCCATTGCCTCTCGACAACCTTTCTCAATCGCTGGGATGTATTCACGCGGGATAACACCACCCTTGATTTTGTCGACGAACGAGAAACCAACTCCCTTCTCTGCTGGTTTGACACGCAGATAACAATGACCGTACTGACCGCGACCACCGGACTGCTTGATGTATTTGCCTTCGGCCTCAGCTTCAGACTTAATGGTCTCACGATAAGCTACTTGCGGCTTACCAACATTGCACTCGACTTTGAACTCGCGCCGCATGCGATCAACAATAATATCAAGATGTAATTCGCCCATGCCGGAAATGATAATCTGCATGGTTTCTTCGTCCGTGCGCACTCTGAAAGTTGGATCTTCTTCAGCCAGTTTAAGCAAAGCAGTAGACATCTTCTCCTGGTCGACTTTAGTTTTCGGTTCGACTGCCAGCGAGATCACCGGCTCAGGGAAAGTCATCTTTTCGAGCACGATCGGATGCTTTTCGTCACACAATGTATCACCGGTGAAAGTCCGCTTGAAACCAACCGCTGCGGCAATATCACCGGCTGAAATCTCATCAACATCTTCGCGAGAATTGGCGTGCAGGCGCACAATGCGACTGACCCGCTCTCGATCGCCGGTCGTAGTGTTAAGCACATAACTACCGGATTTGATCACACCAGAATATACACGAAAAAAACACAGCTTGCCGACAAAAGGATCAGACGCCACCTTGAAAGCCAGAGCGGCTAAGGGTTCACTGTCATCTGTCCGGCGAACCAGCTCCTTGGTCGAATCATCCGGATCCGTGCCTTTTACCGGCGGAACATCAAGCGGCGATGGCATGTAATCATTAACTGCATCCAATAATTTCTGGATGCCTTTATTCTTGAGAGCCGTACCACACAAAACCGGCACGATATCCAGATTAATAACCGCTTTACGTAAAACTCGTTTGAGATCAACCAGCGGAATTTCCTCACCAGCCAAATACTTATTTGTCAGTTCCTCATCATTCTCAACAATGGCTTCAATTAACTTGTGATGCCACTCTTCAGCCACGGCTTTCAAATCAGCTGGAATATCAGTCTCCTCGATATCCTTGCCTAGATCATCCTTATAGATGAAAGCACGCATCAACAACAAATCGACGATACCGCTAAAATTAGACTCAGTACCAATCGGCAGTTGAAGTGGATGAGCATTGGGCGTGAGGCGCTCGTGAATGGTCTTCAGGTCGTAGAAGAAATCGGCGCCGGTGCGATCCAATTTATTTATGAAACACATACGCGGCACCTTGAAATCGTCGGCGTAATGCCAGTTGGTCTCGGATTGAGGTTCCACGCCGGCCACGCCATCAAAGATCACCACTGCACCGTCCAACACCCGTAACGACCGCTTAACTTCAACCGTAAAGTCGATGTGTCCAGGCGTGTCAATGATATTGACCTGATGATCTTTCCAAAACGCAGTAGTGGCGGCGGCGGTAATCGTAATACCCCGCTCGCGCTCCTGCTCCATCCAGTCCATCTCTGCTGCGCCCTCATGTACCTCACCGATCTTATGCTTCTTGCCGGTGTAAAAAAGAATACGCTCGGACACCGTGGTTTTGCCGGCGTCAATGTGCGCAATAATACCGATATTGCGAACTTTTTCTAATGGATATTGTCTAGACATAAACAATCAAACTATCTGACTAACGGGCAAAATGCGCGAAAGCACGGTTGGCCTCAGCCATGCGATGAACATCCATCCGCTTCTTCACGGCATCACCTTCACCCTCCGCTGCAGCCATCAATTCAGCGGCTAACTTTTCAGCCATGGGACGACCCTTGCGACTACGAGCCACACCAATAATCCATCGAAAGGCTAGCGCGTAACGACGATCACCACGCACCTGAATTGGCACCTGATAGTTGGCGCCGCCGACGCGTTTCGATTTCACCTCCACGCTCGGCATAATATTTTTCAATGCCGTCTCAAAAACTTCGAGCGGATCTTTACTGGTTTTTTCTTTGATGATTTCAAACGCGCTGTACATTACCCGCTGAGACGTATTCTTCTTACCATCATACATAAGGTAGTTCACAAAGCGTGCGACGACCTCACTGTTGTACTTTGGATCCGGAGTAATAATGCGTTTTGTTGCTCTTTTACCTCTCATATCTTTGCTATAAGCTCAACCAAATTAAGACTGTTTCTTCGGCTTCTTAGTGCCGTACAGAGAACGGGATCGGTTTCGTCCCTGAACACCCTGGGCGTCATACACGCCGCGAACGATATGATAACGCACACCAGGTAAGTCTTTGACCCGACCGCCACGCAACATCACAATGGAGTGCTCCTGTAGGTTGTGGCCCACGCCTGGAATATAGGCAGTGACCTCCGTGCCGTTCGACAGACGAACACGAGCGATTTTCCGCAAAGCCGAGTTAGGCTTCTTTGGAGTCATGGTAGTAACTTTCACACAAACTCCGCGCTTAAAAGGCGATCCCTTGGGGAGCTCAGTCTTTAAGCGATGCAGGGTGTCAGCCGTAAACTGCAAAGCTGGAGTCTTAGACTTCACCTTAGCGGTTCGACGACCATTTCTGACTAATTGATTTATTGTTGGCATAAATAAAAATCCCTCAGACTGTTCGGCGCGATCTTCCCCGAAAACAGGCCGATTGCCTGCTCAGGTACTGCACCGTCAGCTGCCGCCCAAGGCGGACTAAATAATTTTATAAGTCGTGCCGATAAATTAGCATGGTAAGGGTAAAAGTGTCAATGATAATGACTTACAATCCACCAAGACTAAACACTAAATTGATCGCAGTGCCAAAAATAGTACCGAGAATAGATACAGGCAGAGCAAAGTCAACCAAAATCAAAATCATTAATATCATGGGGCCGCGTGTTTCCATAGTAATAAGAAAATTGCGATATTTTGGCGCATCCAGGATAGCATGCATCAATTTAGAGCCATCAAGCGGCGGTACGGGAATAAAATTAAAAATACCCAAGACCACATTGATCATCACCAGCATGGTCAAAAACATCACTAACAGGTTGTCGCCAGATAAACCCAGGGCGGTCACGGACAAGCGCAGTAACCCAAGAAAAACCAAAGCCATAACAAAATTGGAAAGCGGTCCAGCCAAGGCGACATAAACCGATCCCCAACGACCACCCTTTCGCAGATTATATGGATTGAACGGCACAGGCTTGGCCCAACCAATCAGTGGAAATCCAGACATGGCACCTAATAGTGGCACTAAAACTGTGCCGATGGGATCAATATGAGCGATTGGGTTGAGAGTTAGGCGCCCCATACGCTGAGCCGTGGTATCACCCTGCAAAAAAGCCAATAAAGCATGACTAAACTCATGCACGGTCAAGGACACATAAAGCGCTAGAAGCGAAATTATAATGAAAGTAAAATTCACAAGGCAGTAATTATTTGAACAGTATAAATATTATTGCATCTTGTACTGCTAGTGTCGAGAAATAAAGGTCGCCTTAAAACTCTTGCTTAAAGACTCTCACTTGTCAGCACATCACTTGTCAGCACGGCAATCACATGTTAATATGCCGCCGTTAACCTGAAATACCGAAACCATATGGCCCGTAGATGCGAAGCCTGTGGCCGCGGCTCCAACCGCGCCAACAATCGTAGTCACTCCAACGTCGCTTCCAAACGTGAACAGCACGTGAATCTTCAAACTAAGCGAATTGATGGAGTAAAGGCTAAAGTCTGTGCCCGCTGTCTGAAAACTTTGACTAAATAGTCAAAAAGCACACTTGGCCTGCACAGGCAATAAAAACACAAGCCGGAAAACCGCCTATTGGCGGTTTTTGGATTGTCGGTAAAAACCATCTAAAAACGATCTGGCGCTTTTTTAAGAACGTAAAAACGCCAGACTGACTGGCGTTCTTGCGTGGTCGGGCTGGAGAGAATCGAACTCTCGACCCACGCACCCCATGCGCGTGTATTACCATTATACTACAGCCCGATCGTCTATTTACTTGGCTGATTAAACACTTTTAGAACAAATTAATCAAGGTTGATTGCGATGCGTACAGATGAAATGATTTCAAGCTCACACAATTCCACGAATTCAATATAAAAGAAGAACCCCACAACAGCAGGCAAGTTTTGGCTAATAACCAGTCGGGCCGCGCGCCGCCCAAAGGACGAACGCTTGCCGCCTCGGCAGCCTTGGACACAGAACTGACGTTCCGCATATCGGCCACCGAATCAGCTCGACCGCCGGAGTCCGCTCCCCGACCCAACAGGACCGAAGAATAAAGACCCCTTAACCAAACTTTTGACCCAAAACTTTTCTGCTTCGTGGAGTTCATTTTTAGTTTATCATCTACTCGAGATTGAACTCAATAAATAGTCAATAACCGGAGGTCTAATGTCCAAAAATCAGCCAAAAAAGAAAGCCCTGCAAATTGGGGGGCTAAAAAAGTATTTTATCTATCTGATCGGCAAAACCGCACTGTATTAGAAGGTGGCCCAAACTACGTTATTGATACAAACTTCGCATCGCTCAGCAATCAGCTGTCGGACGACTGCTCGATCCGCTGGACTGATTACTTCATGCACTTCGACCATGGCTAGATCAACTGCTGTGACCATATCAACAAAGCTCAGGCCGTAGATATACACGGTTGGTTCACCTTCGAAGACGAAACGAACCACATAACCGTCCACGATCTCGAGTGGACCACGGTAGCAGCCAGCTTGGCAAAATCCGGCATCCAACTTCATCTGTTTCACCGACATTCTCTATTGCCTCCATCAAAATAGGATGCAGCGAAAGTTTCCACAAAAAATCCCGGCCTGGTTAGACCGGGACTTTCGCCTACGCTGTTTGTTTAGCTAATTCACAGCAGGAAAAAGTCCCAGACTAATAATGGTCAGGATAATCAAGCTAATAATCACAACGAGACCGGCCAGCCTTTCCGGTGTGGTATTTATCGCTCTGAATTGTATTTTGGTTTGAGTCATGTTGAGTAATAACTTGGATTTATTTAAACGATATAATTTTTTCTAAATCGATGTCAATAAGTTTCCTTGGGCTTGTATCAGGTTGATCAAAAAAGAAAAACCTCGCATGGGCGAGGTTAAAGAATTGCTGGTGAGTCTCTTCTTTACCAAATACATCGATTGTCGAGATTTACACCCAAATTAGTTCGACGTTCGGCTGGAGACAAAGTCTTTTTAATGAGTGCTGCGACTTCTTTCGCCAACTCTGGTTGTTCGATAATGAGCTGTGTCATCTCATGACTGAGACCGGCCCCGATAAGCGCGACACCCAATTGTTCAGCTTCAGACACGCTGGAATCAGAATGATCATCAATCTTGGACATCTCTCCCTCCTCAGTTTAATCATCCACTCATCATCGCCGCCGAATATCTATTCGGGACGATAAACAGACAATAAAAAATCCCGGCGTTTTGGCCGGGACCTTCTCAAGCCACCATCAACAATCAGGTGGCCAGAAAAGGTCCCGGTCTAAACACAAAAAAGAAAAAGAAAAACCGACCCAAGATGCTGGTCAGATAGACTGGTTGAATTGTAGATTGATTTATCTTTTCCATATGCTTTCAGCATAGAACCGAAGTTGAATTGATGTCAAATATTTTCTGTTAAGAACGTTGGGGTCTAAAATTTTAGCAAACTTTGGATGGGATACGATGTGCCGAGCTGAATTGAGTGAAGACACGAAATGTGCTTTTTTGTAAAAAACCGATCTGAATCAGATCGGTTGAGAACGCAATTTTATTCCCAAGGACAGCCGCTATACTCGGCCAATTGAATGTAGTGCTGTAGACCAACAACCAGATTTCCGTCACCGAAAATCCAAGTGGGAAAGCCCACTAGATCGAGATCAGCACATTCTGCCGTTAATGTATCTGTCTCAGCATCCCAACAGTCCACGTAAGTTAGGAGTACTGCGTACTCATGAAACAAGCGTCGCTGGATACCGCAGTACGTGCACCACGGTGTTCCGTAAAGAACTGCACCTGATTCGGTTAGACAGCAGGCCAATACGTTGATCGGATCAGACAGCTTGCCCAGGTCTTCACAACTTACCGCTCCCTGATCTTCATCGATGTCGGCGTCATCTTCGGTCTCGACGTCAGCATCCTGATCGCCATCTTCGACTTCGTCGGCATCGATCACACTCACTACGTCGAGATCGACATCCATTAGCGTGTCAGCATCTGTTGATGTATCCGCATCCGGAACATCGGTCTCCGCCTCGATATCAGCGTCGCTGATATCATCCGGCTCTGATTGACAACCGCCAGATACTGACAGTAGGACAATCAGCGGGACGAAAATCGTCGATCCATACATCCACCCTGAATTACGCATGTCACAACCACCTTTCAATGACATCCTCCCCGGGCTAAAGCCCGGGGGTTCCTTCCAGTTCGCAAGCTTCGCTTGCGCAAAAGCCTCCGCTTCGCTCCGGGTCACACTCATCCCCGCACTCGGCGGCTAACCACGCCGCCTTCGTGCGGGGTTTCCTGTGAGACAGAAGCCAGGCTTGCGCCTGGCGACAAAATACTATTTCAATCAGGCTCAACAACTTTACTGTTGCCAGGTCAGTCTCTGGCTGTCAAGAACATCTGGCTGTCAAGAAATTGGCTCAGCTTGAATTTCGGTTGATCCCCAAGGACAATCAGTGCGCTTGGCAATATCCTCAAGTGACATCTCGCCGCTATAACGTGAACCATCACCAAAAATCCAAGTGGGGAAACTATCAATCTCAGCCTGTTTGCAGGCCTCGGACATAAGATTGCGCTGGCCGTTCTCGGTACATTCAACATAAGCGATGTATTGAATAGCTTCACCAAACAATTCTTTCTGTCTCTGGCAATGCGGACACCAAAAAGTTCCATATAATTTTGCTCCGCTGTCCGTAATACACTGAGCTAACTCAGCTGAAGCCGTTTGTGGTGGCTCAACGGATTGCCTGACAATCAGGCGATATGTTCCATAAGCAGTAACGAGCAAAATCAATATGGCCAAAATGTATGTCCGAAACATGATCGTTTGTTGATGTGATTTTCTTTTACTGTATCTCATAAAATTTATAGTACCTCTTCATGATACGAAAAAAGGCACCGGATTGGCAATCGCCCTGAAGCCGGTGCCCACAAATTCTTTCTCTGCTGTGAAGGGGCGATGTGTGTAACTTTTCTTTTACGCTCACGACAAGCACTGTGACGTTAACACCGAGAACGCCGCGCGGCAAGCAAATTATGTGGATAATACCAATCAACAATTGAGCACAATTAATCAATTTAAATTAGGGGAATATACAATAACTGCCACCAATTAACCGTCCTTTTCATCTAACATCAGCGCAATTTCTGGCATATTTGGTGAATATACAATATCTGCCACCAAAACAATGCCAAAATTA
>Ga0180007_10006390_pt1 | contig 11515 bp, 9 predicted proteins | sample MM_PC_MetaG_FD_121122 | JGI IMG/M metagenome (GOLD analysis project Ga0180007, IMG submission 121122) | Groundwater microbial communities from the Aspo Hard Rock Laboratory (HRL) deep subsurface site, Sweden - MM_PC_MetaG | ecosystem: Environmental > Aquatic > Deep subsurface > Groundwater...
CTGTCTAGGGTCTGGGGGAGGTTTTGTTAGGTATTTTACATTTGAATTCTCAATTTTATCCTCTACCATTTCCCTCCTTTGCCCTATTATTCATTCGTATGCCTTCTTTAAGAGAACAACTCAGTGTACCCGAGTTCCACAGTGAAGCGCAGAAGCAGGAATATCTCCAGGCATTATTTAATGGAGAAGTGAAAGTACTTATGAGTGGAGGTATGGGTGCAGGGTTTACGGAAGAAAATTTTTGTGGGGCGATGTCAGAAGCGGGGCATATTGGTACGTATTCGGCAGCCATACCTGGGTGGAGATTAGGACAGGAAGCTCAAGAATTTCAAACCGTTGGAAATTTGAGAGAAAGAAATGCAGAAGCAATTGAAAGAGCAAGCAATTACCTTCGTGAAAGATATGAGTTTGCAGTAAAAAATTCAAATTTTATGGAATTGCTTCCATCATATAAGCAATCACGAGGTGAAGTTGTTAGAAACGGTGCATTTGACATATTGAGTGTTGGTGCGGGGATGGATTCAGAGTTACCTGCAGATATGGCGGAGGCAAATGCTGAACTACAAAAAGAAGAGCCAAAAAGAACATTACGTTATATGCCAATAGTATCTTCTGTTTTGGCTGCAAAGATCTATCACAAAAAATATGCAAACAGTGGTAATAGTCCTGATTCATTAAGGCCACCGGACGGTTACTACCTCGAATTGCCAATAGATAAGCGTGGCAATACAGCCGGGGGGCATTTGGGCGCGAAAAAAACTAAAGATCCAAATCCTGATGATTTTGATCCGGAAGTAATACTTGCAGGAATCAGAAAATTTGATGAGACAAGTCCGGTTATTCTTGCCGGAGGGATTGCATACAGAGATCAAATTAAGGCAGCGCTTGATATGGGATTTGCCGGTGTAAGTATGGGTACTCGTTATCTGTTGACTCAAGAATCAGGAATGTCTAATGAGCGGATTAAAGATATGTATTTGAATCCTGATGTTGGAATGTTGCTTGATCAGAACAGTCCGACAGGATATTGGTCAAGCAGGTTGGATGTTCCTCATACGGAGCGCACTATAGAATTAATCAGGGAAGCAATTGGTGGTTGTGTGGATTGTGTTGGTGACATTTGCGAATTCAGGTCAAATTGGAAAGATACAGAAGATACTCACTATTGCATCTACAGGGATTTGATTAAAGCTAGACTTGGAAAAGAAGTGGGTATCTATTTCTCAGGAGGTCAGATTATTGTTATGCGTCATGATGATCGTTATAGAAACGATGGACAGATATATATTCCTACAGTGGAGGAGATAACTGAGTATTCATTAACACATGATGCTCCTGAATAATATTTGGTTGTTCTATTTCTTATTCTGATGCCTATATTTTCTGTCTGCGTAATACACTATGGACATTGCGACTGCGAACAATCCCATAATGATGTAGAAAGATGCGTAAATAATGTCGAATTTCATGATTATTAACGGGTAAAGGCAAAACTAAGTATCCATAAACAAATTGTAGAAAGCAAGCCGAATATGGCCATTAAGAATGATGCTTCTCTGTAGAAAAATGGTATAAATAATCCTATTGCGCATACTTCGCCAGCGGTAAGGCAGATATCAGATAGCCTATTATATTGTGTATAAGAAAGTATCAAGGTGGACTATGTTACACCTTGTTAATTTGGAGTCAACTCTAATTATTGGATGTGTAAATTTTCACTAAATTCGTATTATGCTAAATAAATTCATAGTATTATTATCAGGTGTTCACAGGAATAATAGAATCTATGGCAGAGGTTAAAGAGCGCACTGCGGATCAGCTTATTGTTGAATGTCCTGCGGAATTTGATGATATTAAAATTGGAACAAGTATTTGTGTTTCGGGGGTTTGTTTGAGTGTTGCCGACCTCACCCCCTTACCCCCCTCTTCCTTGTCTTCCCTTTTCCCCCAACCCCCCTCTCCCGAGGGTTCCCTCTCCCCCCAACCCCCCTCTCCCCGTGGGAGAGGGGGGCTTTCTCTGGTTTTTGATGTAGTTGAGGAGACATGGAATAAATCTAAGTTTGGATCACTTGAAATTGGAGACAAAGTTAATTTGGAAAGGGCAATGAAATATGGAGATCGGTTTGAGGGGCATGTTGTGCAGGGGCACTGTGAGGGGGTTGGGGTTGTTGCTCTCTCCAACTTGTCTTCCCTCTCCCTCCAGTCTCTCTCTCCCGAAGTCTCCCACTCCCCCCAGTCTCTCTCTCCCGAAGTCTCCCTCTCCCCCCAACCCCCCTCTCCCACGGGGAGAGGGGGGCTTTGCAATGCAGTAGATTGGAAGGAGCATTTTGCTAAGAAAAAAACAGGCAATATTATTCTCAAGAGAGCTCGTGAAATGAGAAAAGATTCAACAGGAGCAGAAGAAGTGTTATGGAAAGTTTTAAGAGGTCAACAAATAAATGGTGTTAAATTCAGAAGACAACATCCTATTGGAATGTTCATTCTTGATTTTTATTGTCATCAAGCAAAGTTGGGGATTGAAATCGATGGGAGCATTCATGATAATAAAGAGCAGGAAATATATGATCGAGATCGTGAATTGGTATTACTTGAAAATCGTGAGGTGCACATTATTCGTTTTAGTAATGATGAAATATTTAATAATTTAAAATGGGTAATAACCCAGATTGAGCGTGCAATAACAGAGCTCCCCTCTCCCCTCGGGAGAGGGGCCAGGGGAGAGGGGTTACAAGGGAGAGGAACTGAGGGAGAGGGGCTACAAGGGAGAGGAGCTGAGGGAGAGGGGATGGGGGAGAGGGAAATAGAAGAAAAACAACCAAAAAATACATCTTTAACAATATCTATCCCAAATTCACTAATAAAAAATATTCACCACAAAGGCTCCATCTCCCTTGATGGAGTTTCACTTACTGTTGCGTCAATAAAAGATAATCTGGTTACAGTAGCACTGATTCCACTTACTTTGAAAAACACGACGTTAGGTTTATTAAAGGAGGGGGATCAAGTGAACATTGAAACAGATGTATTAGTTCGTAATCCCAATCTTTTACTTCAAGAAGTATGAAGCACGCATTGTCAGAAATTGAGCTTACGAAAATATCTGATTCGGATCTTCGTATCGGTATTGTTCATTCTTCCTATTATAAAGAGGAGGTTGGGAAAATGATTTCTTCCGCAAAGGATGCTTTGGTTGATTCCGGAATTAAAGAATCAAATATAACTGAATATCCGGTTGTGGGAGCTTTCGAAATTCCATTGATTGGTTCAGCCCTTGCAGATGCAAAAAAGGTGGATGCTCTGATAGGTTTTGGAGTAGTTGTTCAAGGTGAAACTCAGCATGCTCAGGCAATTGTTGCAGAAGCTGCCAGAGGTATGATGGATGTTCAGACACAAAAAGGGATTCCTTTCGCTTTCGAGATTCTTCATGTTGATTCGTTGGATCAGGCGAGGGAAAGGGTTGAGGTTAAGGGGAGGGAGGCGGCGGTGGCGGTGTTGAGCTCGTTAAATGTAATTAATGCAGTGATGTAATGGAATACTGGATTACTGGAATATTGGTCTAAAGTGTTACAGATTTTCTACATGTTCTTTTTAAGCTCCAATATTCCAATACTCTATTATTCCAATTTTGCAACTTGCGGTTTTAACTTGCAAGGATGTAGAATACGAAGAACCCTTGCCCCTTCATACATATGCGTAACTTATTTACAACTCTTACTACTGTTGCTCTGCTTTTGCAGGGTAGCCCGATTGCGTTTGCCGAAATATTTCCTGATGTTCCCGACGGATATATTTATCAGGATCCGATAGAGGCACTTGTGGCTGCGCAGGTGATTAATGGAAATCCTGATGGTACATTTGATCCCGAGCGCGGAGTAAATCGTGCTGAGATGCTTAAGATGCTTTATAAGGCAAAGGGCAAGACTCCGGATGCTGCAAGCAAGAATTGTTTTCCAGATGTGGATGCGGGCAGTTGGTATGAATCGTTTGTGTGTGACGCGGCTGCAAATCGTTTTGTACAGGGATATTCTGACGGGACATTCAGACCAGCCACTCTTGTAAATCGTGTTGAGGCAATAAAAATGATTGCAGAAGTTTTTGGAATTAACATTTTGGATATCACCGAAGAAAACAGAGACATAATTAAGTTTGTGGATGTATCCACTGCTTCATGGTATACAAAATATCTGTATTCGGCATTCGAGATGGGGATTTTGCCAATTCAAGGACAAGTAGGAGCAAGGTTTTATCCTGACTGGCCTTTGCTAAGAGGTGAGGCTGCAGCGTATATCTATAATTCTTTGCATATTCAGCCCCATGAAGAGCGGGAGGATCCGGAAGATCAATTGGGCAATGATGAGGATTTGGATGGTCAACCGGATGCAACTGCGGATGATGATGTTCAGGATGAAGAACCGGATGCCGGAATTCAGGTTCTTGATTTTCCATTTAATGTCAGTGGAAAATTTGCGGGAAAGAAAGTTAAGGCTTATAAGTTTTCACTTGTTACTTCAAAAGTGGTTTCGATTGTCACATCACTACAATCGGGGCAATCAGGTAAATTAAGTTGCAGATTGTATAAGATGAAGGACAGTGGATTTTCCACTGAATATTATTTGGGGTACCAGACAGGAACAAAATGCTATCTTCTTGCTGCGCTTAATCCCGGAGAATATCAACTCGAAATTCAACCCACAGTAAATGACACAACTTATGATATTGTTTCGGAAGAAACAACCGGAGACGGCAATGACGGATTCAGTCAGGCAAAGCCGTTTACAATCGGACTTACAAAAACCGACGTGCTGGGTGCAAATGATCTGCAGGATTGGTACAAGTTCTCGTTAAGTTCCGAAAAGAATTTGTGGTTGGATGCATCCGATTCCGCAGAGATCACGTGCATTATTTATGCTATGGATGATGTGGACCTCTACGGTTTCTCCGGACCGCAGTGTAACCAGAGCTACACATATCCGGAAGGGACTTACTATATTTCCATTGGCAGAAAGGCGCCGAGGGCGTCGACGCAGACGTATACGATACAGTTGAGGTAGGTGTGAGTTGATGAAGATTTGAGGGTCAGTTGTATCATTGTAGTTATAATTAATAGGAGTGTTGGGAGTCGCTGGTCTCTGGTCACTGGTCGCAAGCAACACTTGCATGGTTTGATTAGTGACTAGTGACCAGTGACTATAATATATCATTTTATTGCATCAATACTGGTTTCATTTGACCCTCAAAACCTCTATAAATTCTATTTCTTTATTTATTATTATGTATAATTACACCTCTATGCAGCCCTTCTCCCCCATTCCACATGCCCTCGATCACCTCCGCTCCGGCGGAATGATAATTGTTGTTGATGATGAGGATAGAGAGAACGAGGGGGATTTGATAATTGCGGCGGAAAGCATAACGGAAGAAAAAATGGCTTTTATAATTCGTTATACCGGAGGGGTTGTTTGTCTTCCATTAAACAATGCGATTGCAGATCAATTGAATCTTCCAAACATGGTTAACGAGAATACCTCCAAACATAATACTCCATTTACTGTGAGCATAGATGCGGTAGATGGAATTACTACCGGCATTTCCGCTTATGATCGATCCATCACAGTGCGCAGAGTGATCAATCCCGTTGCAAGGCCGGAGGATTTTGTACGTCCCGGACATATTTTTCCTTTGCGTGCGCATGATGGAGGAGTTCTTGTTCGTGCAGGACATACCGAGGCTGCCATTGATCTTTGTGTTCTTTCCGGACTTCGTCATGGTGCTGTTTTAAGTGAGCTCATGAATGATGATGGAACAATGATGAGGCTTGATTCACTTCAGGAATTTTCAAAAAAACATTGTTTACCTTTGATTACGATTGCAGATTTAATTGCTTGGAGACAGCGAACGGAAATTTTTGTTCGCAAAGAAGCAACTTCCAATTTAGAAACCGATACCGGTGCTTGGCAGATGCATGTGTTTACTGATACTTTAACAAAAGATGAACATGTTGCACTTGTAAAAGGTCATATTAGCAAAAATCAACCAGCGCTAGTTCGTGTTCATTCAGAATGTTTAACAGGTGATACTTTCCATTCAAAACATTGTGATTGTGGTGAACAACTTAAAATTGCAATGGAAAAAATTAGCAGTGAAGGGGCGGGTGTTATCCTATATATGCGGCAAGAGGGAAGGGGTATTGGTCTTACAAATAAAATTCGTGCATATGAATTACAACAACAAGAGGGACTGGATACTGTAGAAGCAAATACACGTTTAGGATTCAAAGAGGATTTACGTGAATATGGAATTGGAGCGCAAATTCTTAAAGAGCTTGGCATTAGTCATTTACGTTTACTTACGAATAATCCAAAGAAAATTGTTGGTTTGGAAGGATACGGATTGCATGTGATTGAGCAAATACCAATTGAATTGAATTCGTTGAATGAGATGCAAAAAAAATATTTATTTGTAAAAAAAGTTAAGTTGGGGCACAAGTTAAAAGGTGTTTGAAAGAAAAAATAAATTTTAAATCATAAATTTGTTTAAAAAACGCAATTTCTAATAAAACACATTTTTATTTTTACGCTTTATAATTTTTTTTTGTAATTAAAAAAATAAAGTAGAATTAGTGCCAACTCTTTCCCATTTATTTTTTTTACCCCTTTCATGTTATGCCAGCAAAGAAGAAAGCTGCAAAACGCAAGCCAGCAAAAAAGAAGGCTGCAAAACGAAAGCCAGCAAAGAAAAAGGCTGCAAAGCGAAAGCCAGCAAAAAAGAAGGCTACAAAGAAAAAGGCTGCGCGCAAGCCGGCTAAGAGGAAGACAGCAAAAAGAAAGAAGAGGAAATAAGCCACTGCGATTACGCTTGCCGTGGTCGGTAGTACACGTGTGCTTCCAAAAACATCCGTTCGTAAGAGGGGGTGTTTTTGTGTTCTTCGACAATCAACAGTCGACACGCTTCGCTTTCGACAATCGACATATCCGTTCCCTATTCGGTGAGCAAACCTTGAACAATATATAGCAGGTAGTCGAATGTCGATTGTCGATTGTTAATTGTCGATACTAAGCCAAAAACACAGAGTTATTGAAGATGCCAAAGTATGTAGTAATGTATAAGTATGATTGATTCTACAGATAGTCATTTAAGGCTAACGAGAGAGGTCTGGAATGGTATGCATCTAGATGATTGGGGTGATGGTAAAGAACCCGAACAAAGGATACTGGATTTATGTGAATCCAATAGAGAGAAAATATTAGATCTAGGCTGTGGGGATGGAAGGCATCTTATTCCGCTTGTTCAAAAAGGATTAGAGGTAGTTGGATTAGATATTTCACCAGAAGCACTAATAATATTAAAGAGGAAACTTAATGAATTAGGTTTAGATGCGGATCTTTATTGTGGTACAAGTCACGAATTGCCATTTAATGATAATGAGTTTGGAACTGTAATAAGTATAGGGGTTATTCACCATAATCTATGGAAAGATATTGTTAAAACTATGAAAGAAATTCGTCGTGTAATAATTGACGGGGGACAAGTTGCTTTGAAAGTTAGATCTACTAATGACACTTCTCAGCCTAGAGTTCAGATTGATGATTTTGGATATACGGCGAAAGATACTGCAGGAAAAAAAGAGGGTGTTGTTCAACATTATTTTACTAAGGAAGAGATTGAATTTCTTGCTGAAAATAATGGTTTTGACATTGTTCATGGACCGACTGAAAAACAATACGAATGTAAAGACAGTGAAAGCATTAAAGCTAGGTGGGATGTGATATTGCGAGCGAAGTGATTTAAGATTCTAACATCACAATCATATGTATTTGAGTTATCCATCCGATGGCTGGGAAACCGGAGATAAGAAAGGCAAAGAAGCTACCAAACAAAAATTGCGAGCAGGTAGATTAAAATTTGTCACAATTAAAAAGGGGCCAAATCATCTATCACATTTATTCTGGAATATGGAGCATAGTGATGCTATTTCAAAATTGTTTGCGGAAGTTGGTGATGCAGTATTCGAAGGTGCCGGATTGGTTGATGCTGATGAGTGTATTTGGGGATCTCCTACATGTTTAAGTAAATATTGTAAAGATAGACCGGCAGATCTATCGTTGCAGAGCAGACTATCTTCTCAGCTTAGGGAGAAAATAAAGGAATTGCTTAGGTCTTAAGAGGAGCATTATGTGATAATATGGTTGCAGTGCCCCCTTGGCTTAACCGGATAGAGCGTCGGTCTTTCCATCTTCGCAATCACATGAGCCCGTGTAGCTCAATTGGATAGAGCACCAGTCTTCGGAACTGGGTGTTGCAGGTTCGAGTCCTGCCACGGGCACCATTAATAAATGAATAAAATGCTACGGTGGATAGGCGGAACCGAAGGTTGCAGGTTCGAGTCCTGCAGGGGGCACCATTGTCTGAACCATGATTTTCTTGATTACTTGATTATCATGATATGCAAATTCTGTATATCAAATGAATCAAGTAATCCTTTAATCATGTAAATCAAGGTTCAGACATAATGCAAACCCATGCTATACTACACTCCATGCGGCGGATGCTAACCCTCATAGCCGTTCTGGTACCAGCCATTGCGTTTGCGCAGATAAGTCCGTTTCTTGATGTTCTCGGACATCCTCATGCGGCGCAGGTTGAGTTCTTACACTCGCGAGGAATCGTGCAGGGCTACGGCTATGGAATTTTTAGACCTGATATAAATTTAAATCGTGCAGAATTTCTTAAGATTTTGATGTTAGCGGTTTATGGAGATCAGGCACTATCCACTGCCAACAAACAATGTTTTACTGATTTTATAGGGGAAGAACAGTGGTATTGGGTTTATGCGTGTACGGCAAAAGAAAAGGGGATTATAGAAGGTTATCCCGACGGTACTTTTCGTGGAACAAGGAAAGTAATACTGGCAGAAGCGCTAAAGATGAGTATTGATGCATGGCAGATGCGCAAGCCTGCTTATCCGAATGGACCCCCAAACTGGTACGATTCGTATTTTGATGTCGGAGCATCGCGCAGGATATTTGATGAATTCCCTTATAGCCCGGGGCATTTGCTAACACGAAGCGAGATGGCAGTTTTGTTGGTTTCGCTTGGACAACCAATGAAATCTGTAATAATAGTTAATCCTCCTCAGGTTGATGATGATTTGCCTGACGATGATCCGCCTCAGGCGGATGCCGATGATGATTTTGATTGGCCTGATCTGGATGATGATGACGATGATTTTAATTTCGGAGATGATGATGATGATGACACGGGTCCGCTATCCGATTGTGGTAACGGTGTTTTGGATATGTTAGAAATTTGTGATGATGGCAATATTCAGGATGGAGATGGTTGTTCCTCGATTTGTGTTACAGAAAATGGATGGACATGTTCACTCGGAATTTGCAACAGAATTCCGTCGTGCGGGAATGGAGTAAAAGAAGGCGCTGAACAATGTGATGACGGCAATACAGTGGATGGAGATGGTTGTAGCAGTATCTGCGTAATAGTCACTGAACCCATTCGGCATGCGGCGTTAAGAGTTGAGCAGCGACCAACGGACTCGCAAACGATTACAACGGGAGCTAATAATGTAATGATGTTCGCTTTTGATGCAATTGCAGGAAGGCAAGATGTGTTTTTAACAGGTGTAACTTTCAGAAGTGATATTGGTACTATGGCAGATGCAGAGAATTTTCGTGTATTGGTGGATATGAACGGAGACGGTATTACAGAGACTTTTGTCGGTAATGCATCCGCACAGGGGGAAAAACTAACGTTTACCGGTCTATATGTTCCTATTTTTAACGGGGAACCCAGAAGGCTGGAATTGATAGCTGATATATCTTCAAATGCAAGTTCATCTTCTCTTGCAATTGGATTTGATACTTCCGAGATACAATATATAACTGCAGTCGGAGTAGATGATGGTCGTGAATTAGCAGGAATCGATACGGATTCCGGTGGTTGTGCTTATTCTCTTTGTTGGATAGCTGTTTTTACTCTTAATTCTGTAAATCCAATAACGGTTAATAATCAGGGCAATCTTTTTGTTACTCAGGATACAATTCCTGTACGAAGTCATCAGATACGTGCCGGTGAGTTGAGCGAGCAGTTGCTAAGGATCAAAATGAGAGCAAAGGGCGAAAATGTTCTAGTTACCGATATTGTGATTGCTGGAGGAAACTCACATATCGATCAGCTTGAGATTTTTGAAGAGGGAAATCCGACTGCCGTTGCAATAGCAAGGACTGTTACATGTGCAACTTCTTCAGCAGGATTGTTTTGCGCAAAGCCAAATCTGATAGTACCACGCGATTTGGAAAAATCATTTCTTGTACGTGCATTTGTAAGACCGGATTCTCCGGCAGATGCCAGTGGTAATCCGTTTTCACTTTATCTTACCTCGGGAATTTCTCCTCAGCCGGCGATTAAAGCTCGAGGAATTGAATCAAATAAGTCACTTAATCAAAATGATGGCAATTTAACTGAAGGAGGTGAAATATTTATTGGCAAGGCAACAGCCGGACCTAATGTGACAATTACAGGTCCTACGCATGATATTGTTGCTTCAAGCATCGTTTCCGTAACAAATGCACACAGTGATCCGGATGGCAGCTCCATACCAGTTGGTAATATGGCATTTGCTTCCTTTAGATTCAGAGTATCGGAGAAAGTAAGTAGTGACAGTTTCCCGGTACATATCAGAGACTTGTCCATATCTGTTCTTGCAGACGGAGTTCAGATAGATTCGACATCAGTTGTAATATTTAATAATCTTAATCCTAATGTTACCAAGGGATGCACGGCATCCGCTACTACGGGGAATATTGTTGTTAATTGTTCCAATCTTGAAAATAGTGCTTTAAATACAACCATTTATCAGGGGACATCCGTTGAACTTGGATTGCGAATGACAATAACCAGATCTCAGATGAATCCGGGAGTTAATACTTTGCAAGCAAGTTTGAGGAATCTGGGAAATCGATCAAGTACCGGTACTGTTGAATGGGATGATGGTTCTACAACTTTCGAATGGGTTGATGTTGCAGAACAGAGAGTTGGGTCGACGTTGTATAGGAATGAGTGATGACAATTGACAGTTAACAATTGACATATTAACAAGTGACTATTTTCGAAAGACTATAGCTAAATCAATATAATTTGGTATAAAAATATCCTTACATAGAAAATCGGATCAGGAGATAATTTACTGGAATAAATTTTTAGCTTTCTATCCGACCTCACCCCCGGCCCCTCTCCTCTGAGGAGGAGAGGGGAGCTCTGTAAAAGGAGAGAACGAACTTTGATTATTCTATTTTTTGAGAGAGCAAACTATGAATTCTCCAATAGCAGAGCTCCCCTCTCCACGGTGGGCAGGGCACGTCAGTCATGACTGACGTGCCAGGGCACGTCTCACATGTGAGACGTGCCAGGCGGAGCGGTGTGGAGAGGGGGCGGGGGTGAGGTCGGTTAAGGATTTGACTTACAAATACCGTTATTAGTGTTTCATATATATATTTTCTGC
>Ga0180007_10006391_pt1 | contig 11515 bp, 7 predicted proteins | sample MM_PC_MetaG_FD_121122 | JGI IMG/M metagenome (GOLD analysis project Ga0180007, IMG submission 121122) | Groundwater microbial communities from the Aspo Hard Rock Laboratory (HRL) deep subsurface site, Sweden - MM_PC_MetaG | ecosystem: Environmental > Aquatic > Deep subsurface > Groundwater...
AATCATATGCAGATATCTCAAATTTATTAAATCCCGGTTCCAGCTTCAGCTCATAATCGAAAAGGAAAGATCCGTCATCCTGTTTTGTATAAGGAATCTCTTCATTACCGGGATTAAGAACGATCCGCTGGATCCCGCTGTCCATGATCCTGCCGCTTATCCTGGCTTCTCTCTCTTTTGACTTTTTAGTATACGGGTCAAGTGCTATGATCGGCTTCTCTTTATCATATACAATTTTTGTATTGACCTCGGAGGAAAGGTTACCAATATCATAGGCAATAATTTTAATATTGTTCAAACCCTTTGTCAGAGGGATCTCTTTTGAATACTGCTTTAAGATCCTGTTCAGATCCGCTTTCTCCTTAGTTTTATCATTGATATTGATCAGGATCTTGGCAATATTATCATCAATAAAAGTTCCCCTTAAAAACACCGTGGGTACTTTTACAGCTTCAGGTAATATATTCAGTGTGATCTGGGGAGGTTTGGTATCTACTGTAATGGAATAGATCGCTGTATTCTTCTGGCCGTTCTTATCCGTGACTGACAGGCGGACATCATAATTGATATTAAAGAGTTTACGGACATCCCACCGGGCCAAATCATCATCGATGACATTACCGGATCCCAGTTTTGTTACTCCTGCTGCAACAAAACTTTTCATTGCTTCATTTTTATAATCAATTTCATATGAACTGATATTATTATAATCATAAGCTGTTCCAAGAAGCATGATCTCACCGGCTTTGCTGTAAAAACTGGAAGGACTGATATAGGCCTGCGGGATCTCTTTATCAAAAACGCTGATACCGCTTCCATCTGTTCCAAACCAGATATAGTTTCCATCTACATCCATAGCACTTACGGAATTTTCGATCAACCCGTCTTTGGATGTGTACGTAAACCAGTTATCTTCTACAACATTATACCTGGTTACCCCGCTAAAAGTCCCGATCCATAAATAAATCCCATCCAGGGTCAGGCTCTGTATATAATCATCAGCCAACCCCTCTTCAGTGGTATACAATTTAAAAGTTTCCTCATATTTATCAAGGCGTATCAACCCATTGATGGTTCCAAGCCAGAGAAACTGCCCTGAAATCTCTATTGAACGAATATTTCCCTCCTGCAATCCCTGAGTTGTATCGTATCCGCCCCATAATCCGGTAATCTTATCATAATAACTGAGCCCATTTTTAGTACCGACCCACAGAAAAGAACCCTCTACCTGCATACAATTAATGGCATTATCTACCAGTCCGTTAATAACAGAAAATGTCTGCCACTTGTTGATCGCTTTATCATAACGGCCTATTCCCCAGAACTTCGTTCCTACCCATATAAAGTCACCGTCAACGACAACAGCACTGAGGTTATTATCCACAAGGCCGTCATTCTTGGTAAAATTAACGATTTTTTCAGTCTTTTTATCAAAACGGCTCAATCCATTATCCGTTGCTATCCATAAATGATCTTTATCAACTGCCAGAGCACTTACATAATTATTTCCCAGTCCGTCTTTTTCCTGCAGTACTTTAATGATCTTTTTCCTGACATTATCATATATGGCAACTCCGTTCGCCGTTGCAATATAGACTTTTTTACCGTCTGTCTTGACATCTTTAATAAAACGGTTAGGAAGTCCGTCACTGGTAACGATCGACCTCCATTTTTCCTGGGCTTTTCCGATATTATACAGGACAAGAAAGATAAACACAAGCAAAACCACGAATAATGTCTTATAATCCTTATATTTCATCCTAGTTATTTCCAAATACCCTTTTTAGCGAGGCCATATAAATTACTTCAATTTTTCCAGCTGTGACAGTTTATACTTTGCCCGGTTAATATATTTAATTGCTTTAGAATGATTCGGATAAACCTTCAGAACTTTTTGCCATTCAGAAATTGCTTCTTTTAATTTCCCATCCCTATATAATTTAATTCCTGAAAAGAGAAACTCCTGCACTTTCTGTTGTGACACCTGTCTCTGGTTAGATGTCTGCTGATCATATATTTTTGAGGCTTTTGCCAGAAGGATCCTTGAATCTCTATAATTACCTTTCAGGTCCTGGATCTTGTTAAATTCGGTGATCGAGTCCTTATAGTTTTTCTGTTCATAATAAGCAAGACCTGTTTTATAATATGATCTCACCTTATTGTCGATCTCCTTTTCGACCTCACTCAGCTGTTTATTTGCTTCCTCATGATTGGGATCAGCTTTCAGCACACTTGAAAAACGGCTTTGAGCCTTCTTTAATTCTCCTTTTTTGTAATAGTCAAGGCCGTCATTAAACCACTTTGAAGCTTGTTTCTTGCCTTTTAAAAGGGCCTGGCGTACAAGCTCTTTTGCCTTGGCATCATTTTTATTATACTCAAGCACATTGTTGAAACTTTCGATCGCTTCGATGTAATCATCTTTATCTAAATGAGCCCTTCCGTCTTTTAATAAATCCTGGATCTTGATCGTCATCTCCTGATAATCACTTATCTCTTCGTTCTCACTTTCATATTTCAAGACGATCTCAAAGCTCTCAAGAGCTTTGTCATAATCACCGTTGTTAAAATTACCCTTCCCGTCCTTCTTTGCCTTACTGCTGATCTCGAAGATCGCACTTTTAACCTCTGCCAATTTCTGACGGGCTATTGTATGGTTGGGATTAGTCTGCAAGGCTTTCTCAAGATTCTCCTTTGCTTTTAAAAGATTTCCTTCGTTAAAAAAAGTGACGCCATCATTATAAAACTTATTCAGACTCTCTTCCTTTGCTTTTTGTGCGAATTTTATATAATCATCTATTATTTGATTCTGAGGATCGATCGTTTTTGCCTTCTGCCATACTTCAATGGCCTCGTTAAATTTTTTCCTCCTAAAATGGATCAGCCCATCTGTAATTATTTTAGCTATCTCTTCTTGTTTCCCCAGCTGTGCTATCTCCCTGTTACACATTTCTATATATGATGAGGCCTGTTTATTTTTTCCATCCAGCTCCAGGACTTTATTAAAAAAAACCATAGCCTGCTTATAATTCTTATTCTGGAAGTATTCCTTCCCGCTCTGTAAATATTCATCAATTGTCAGGGTCACTTTATTGTCTTCATACTTACTTCTGGCTTTCTCAAGCCAATCGATAGCCGGTGAATACTCTTTATCAAGTTTTAACACATTCTCGAATTCTTCAACTGCGGTTTTATACTTCTTATTATTGTACGCTTCGACACCTTTATTAAAAACAACCTTGATCTCTGTCTGTAACTTAGCAAAGGACCTGTCAGCTCCCTCTTTACCCTCTTTGTTATCTTTATCAAGCTTCAGAACCTCGCGATAATGTTCCAGTGCCTTGGAATAATTATTCTGATCAAACTCTTTTTTTCCTAACTTCAGGTTAAGCTCAATGCTATCAGTGATCAGGGCTCTGGATTTTTTCAGGAATTGTTTTGCTATCTCATTATCCGGATCAATAACCAGGACCTTTTCGAAATTACCGATAGCATCTGCGATCTTGTTCTCTCTTAAAGCCAGCTTCCCTTTTTCCAATGGTACCCTTATCAGGTCATCATATTTTGCCCGTGATTCGTTCAGATATTTTTGTGCTTCCTCATTCCGGGGATATAGATTAATAGCTTTCTCAAATTCCTCAACAGACTCCTTGATCTTATTTTGTTCAAATAATTTAATTCCCAGCTTCAAGTGCACATCGGATTCTTTCTTATTTTTTTCCGTTGACTTTGATTCTTGAAGCTGCTTCCTGGCACTATCAAGGTATTTTTTCGTTTCATCATCCTTTACCAGTTCGTATGATCTTTTAAATTTGTCGATCGCATCTATCCAGTTCTCATTTTTAAAACTCTCCAACCCGGCATTATACATGGCCTCGGCTTCATCTTTTGCCTGCTTCTCCTGATATTCAGAATCATACTCGACTTTCAATATCTTTTCATTCTCTTTTTTCAACTCCTGGCTGGGATCATGCTCCGGATTCAAGCTTAAAGCCATGTTGCATTTATTCAAAGATTCCTTGTTCTGTTCTTTATCAAATAACGCCCGTGCTTCTTCATATATCTTTTCAACATCTTTCTGGACCATATTCTTGGTCTTAACCAATAATTCATTTGCTTCTTCATTTGCAGGATTGACCTTAACAACATCCCGTAAAGCGGAAATAGCCTTCCCGTATTCCTGCTGGTTAACATACTTCTTGGCCAGTTCAAGTTTCATCCCTACAATTACTTTTTCTTCCTCGGACATCCATTCTTCTGACTCCAGAAACGCCTTTGAATTATTCAAATAGTACTCAGCAGTAGGATCATATCGTTTACCCAGCACATTCTGAAAGTGCTTAATGGCCGTACGGTAGTCTTTATTCTGATATGCAACTATCCCTTCATAAAAAGTCTCCATCTCGGCATCCACGCCTCCCTTCCCCGCCTTATACTCAGCAAAAGTATAGGAGGCACCAAAATTCAGGTTCCCCGCATCTTTATTTCTTATTGTACCGGAATAGAAAGAGAAAGTTTCCAGTTTCAAATTTATTCCAAGATAAAAATTCCTCAGGTCATATCCGAGATTTAAATTAATGTATTTTAACGGAGTGAACTGCATTCCGATATGATGCACGAATGCAGTATCCTCGAAAGAGGAGAGCATGGTTTTCTCGATATCGTATGCCAGCATGACCCTCCCTTTAAATAGAAGAAAACTTAATCCTGATTTAATCGTTAAAGGGATATCCTCATCTGTTTCACGGAGCTTATATCCCATGGGAATGAAATTCTGTACAGTCAGTCCAAACCGTAATGTCGGCAGGAGTTTGAAGAGTGCCCCAAAATCAGAATCCAGATTGTTCCCTGAATATGAATAAACATTATGGGTAAAATACTTTACTGTTAATCCGATGTTGATCCCTTTAGTAAGGGCCCGGCCATAGCTTATCCCGACGAGTATATGTGACACATTATATGACCCCTTGATCTGCTGGGCCTCATCATAGATCTGAAGGTCGCCGATGCTGGACCATATAAATGAAAATCCTAAACCCGATTTTTGGTTGGGATTATATAAATAGCTGATATAGATAAGATTTTCACTTCCGATAAAACTGCTTCGATAATTAAGGCTGATGATCTTTTTCTGAATATCCGGCAATCCCGCCGGATTATAGAAAGGGGCATTTCCGTCATCTGCAATACTGACAAATGCTCCTCCTAATCCTGAAGGAGTGCCTCCTATTCCTTTATCATAAAAGGGGAGGTTATATCCTCGATATTCTTCTGAGAGCATGACCCCGGGCAGCAGAAAGAATATCAAACTAAGTATTAATTTGGTTCTATTAATTTCCATCCCTTGGATTCCTTCTTCTTACTTTTTATTTTATTAAAATCGAACTCTCCTGTGTCATTCTGCAGGGACTGCTCCGAGACTTTTGCGATGAGCTTTTCTATGTTACTCGCATCCAGCGTGACAGCCTTTTCTGTCCTGGAACCGACTACAGTTTTAATGCTTTTTGCAACCTCCATTAAAGCTCCTGTAACAAGCTCCAGCTGAGAGGGTTTCCTGTTTATATTTATATCTTTTACTTTCTTATACAGAAACTTCCAGCCGACGAACAGGAGAAAGACGACACCGAGAAAAACCAGCAGTTTTAATATATTTAATAATATACTAACAGTGGGATATTTCTCAAAAAGAATACCGGCGTATAAATTAATATTCCTTAACTTCAAATTTTTGATCTTATACTTCGTTTTTCCTTTATTCAGGAATCCAAGCCGGATACTCCCCTCCAGTTCCTTTTCAAAATCTTCATCCTGAATATTAGAATTGAGGATCTTATAATTTCTGTTAAAAAGAAAGACCTTGTGTGCTACATTAATATTGTTGAATCCAATATTAAAGTAAGCGGGATCCAATAAAAAAAGAATATTCATATCCTTCTGGTAACTCTTTAATAAATAGATAAAATATGGCTTATTGTTATATTCATAAACATCTATAAAAGTCCTCTCATTATCAAGTTTATTGATTATCTGCCCTGCATTAAGTTTAAAGGCATCTTCCTTATGCAACCCTGCGATGACATTATTTGCATCATTAACAATATAGAATCCTTCAATGTTCTTAAACCCTGATATCATATTCTTCAATAAAAAATAGGATTCTTCATTATTAATATTCAACTCTTTCTCATTAATAATATTATTAACGAATGTACTGCCAATTATATTTTTCAACTTGTTTAACTGCTGGTCAATATACTGATTCAGAGTAGCAGCTGTCTTGTTCAATTCATCAACAATGGACATCTCATAATTATTCATAAAAAGAAAATTATAGATCCTGTTAAAAAGACCTGCTTTATGTTTTTCATTGTATACCAGAGTATCCTCTTGTGTAGAGCTTTTTTGTTTCTTCATAGCATACTTTTTTATAAGCTTTTCATCCCGGATCAAATTAAATGCGATCAATGTTCTGTCTGTATACTCAACTATTTTCTCTACATATGCTTTGGGAAAGACTGCGGGCGTATTCCCTGATTTAGCTAAAAACGCGATTAAAATAATAAAAAGTAGGATCTGTGCAGAGTATTTTAATATCTTTAATAATACTTTTTTCCACATATTTATCATTATACCTCATTTTGTTGATATGTCAATTAAATCTCAAAAATGAATAATTTTAACCATTTTTAAGTTTAACTAAGGAATTTAATTGTAATTCGGATACAAAATAACGCGCATACCAGTCGTATCTGCCTTTAAAAGCTCATTTTACACAATTATTATTTCCTCTACTATTAATTCTCGGTAATTGTCTCCTGAATTTTAACCCCAAAATGTCTTCCCTGAGTTTCTATGTAAGCTAAGACTTTGTCCCCTTTTTTCAGATGAACCACGGAAACAGGGGTCCCGTTCTTTCTGGTCAACCGGATAGTCTCGGCATTCTGAAGTACAACTGAATAATCCTTATCTCCTTTCTGCTCTGCAGCATTCACCAGAAGCATAGGCCGTTTTTCAATCTTTACCCGTCCTACATAACTGATAAACGTCTCCCCTTTTTGATTTACGATAAGTACACTGTTTCCGCTCTTTAATTCTGAAAGATACCTGGTCTTATTCCCGGGCGTTAAAATATAAGCGTGAACAGCACCTGCATTTACTCTGAAAGGCCTTGCTTCTACATAAGGATTGTCTATACTTTCGGAATGGACCAGGAAGAGGCATGATGCACTGTTCCCGGTAAGCATTCCTTCTCCTTTCTTCATATTAGTGGTTGTATCAATACAGACCCTGTCACTCAGGCCCAGCGGTTCAACACTCTTTATAACAACTTCCTCCAGAGAATATTTTTCAGATGAAAAACTCATCGCAGAAGTTAATATCTTCCTTACCTTTTTAGGGTCCTTTTGATCAATAAGGATCCCTGCAACACCTTTTTCAAGAACCTCCAGTGCTGTAAGTGCTTCCTTTTCAGAACTCACACTGGCAAAGATCTCCCCCCCCTGGGCGATCAGGTTCTCAAGAGGAATGATCGTCCAGTCAGTCGTTTTAACGATCACAATACTCCTTTTACTCATAGCTGCTGCTTGTTCTTCATCCTGTTTATTCTTTATCTCAATAATATGCACATCTTTACCTATTTTCAGATCACCGTCTTTATCGCTTATTACCATAATTCTGCCCAGTTCCCTCACTTTCTTAATATCCTTATTCTCGATCAAGACCCCTGTGGCACCATTCTCAAGCGATGTCGTGATTATATCTTTGTTATAAGGAATACTATTAACCCAGATCTGTTTCATCTATTCTCTCCTGTTTGATTTTTACTTTTCATTGAACATACACCATTCAAGCTGTCAATCTAATTAATTATTTCAAAAAAAAATGTAGAAACAGACTTTTAAGTCTGTTGTTTTCAAATTTTAACTATATAAATCAACAGCCTTATTATATAAATAAAAAATATTTATATCATTTCAACTAATTTATTCAGGTATCCTTTTATCTCATTATAAACGGCCCTGTACTCTTTTAACCCCGACCCTACAGGGTCTTCAACATCGCATCTTTCACCTGTCGTGTATTCTGACAATAAAAAAGTCTTTTCCCCTGCGAATGGAAACCGGTCATTTATCTTTTCAATATGGGAAGAATCCATTACAAGGATCAAATCAAAATCCTGCAACATGTCCTCCGTGATCACTTTCGGAATATGCCCTGATGAATCAATATTATCCTCTCTCAATAATTGCACAGAGTTCTCTGCAATTCCAACATTATAATAATTGGTAGCAGCACTGGATACCTTTAATACTTTTCCTCTCTTTTCACACAGATCTTTAAAAAAATATTCTGCCAGCGGGCTCCTGCCGGAATTAGCCGTACAAATAAAAAGAACGCTATTGATCCGGTTTTTCACTTTCTTTTTTTCATTCAACTTAATAGTCCTTTAATGATCAGATCTACTGCTTCATCTTCTGACAAACCTCTGGACATCAATGTATCCAGCTGTTTGGAATCTACGCTTCCGATCGCTGCTTCATGGGTCACATGCGCCTTTGGGTCATTTACCTCCACTATGGGAACAGCAGAAGCGACACCTTTATCCTGGACGATCTCCTTACAATCCACATGACCTCTGGCATAGGGTGCTGAAGCGGTTATCTTATTATAAATTTCAGCTTTGGCACTGCCCCGTACAGCTACCCGTGATGTCAATACACCCCTGGAGGATCTTCCTTCAAGATGGCCGGTCTCCCTGATCTTAATGATATCATTACCCGTTCCATCTATTCGGGCATTCATTTCCATCACGCTTTCTTCTTTACAAATTGTCTCATAATCAATGTCGATCAATCCGACCCTTCCTTTCAAGAGTTCAAATTCGGTTTTAAACACTGCCTTTTTTTCAACTATGACTTTTGCCTTTGGAAAGACCTTTACTCCCCCCTTGTCCCCATGTACATGCCGTTCAAAATAGGAATACCGGGCACCCTCACCGATATTGATCTCTGCTTCCATAATATGTTTAATATCCACAGCATTTGGAAAAGTACAGTGAGCCAGTACAGATATACTTGAATTCTTTTTAATATCAACCTTTAAGATGATCTTCTGGACCCCTTTCTCCGGAAACATTCCGAAACAGAGATGAACCTTCTTTTTGAATTGCACCCCTTCATCCGTGGTTATATTCACACGGATACCATCCTTCAACTCTTTAGTCACAACATTCAGCCCGGGTAAAAGCCGGCTGGTTACAACCTTGTTATGATGAATGAAAAGATGCGCGATCTCAGGATCGTTCAGTACATCCTCCTCTGTCCCGGTTGCATGATACAGATCATCGGCTAATTTACTCTTAGAGCTCATTTATTGAAGTCCCTCCTCCCGGTTTTCATCCGGGTCCGGCAGGTTCTTATGGGCACAGGGGATACATTTATTCTCAAAATAGGGGATGATAGCCTTAGTCTCTCCTTCATCAATGATCGCCCCATTACACATCAGAAAGGCATGATCTGCCTGCTGGAGTACAGCCATGCTGTGAGTGACCAGCACAATGGTCTTCCCCTTTGATCTTAAAAATTTGATAATTTCAAATATCCTGTCCAGGGATTCAATATCGATCCCGGAATCCGGCTCGTCAAGGATAATGAAGTCAGGCTCCAGGGCAAGAATTCCGGCCAGCTCCAGCTTCTTCCTTTCTCCTCCGCTCAGTGTTTTATCTACACTCCGGGTAAAATAGCTGTTCGGATCTAGACCCACCTTTTGCAGCATCTCTTTGATCTTTTCAGTTTTCATCTTCCTGTCTGCCACTGCAATAAAATCCCTGACCCGCAATCCCTCAAACCGTGCCGGTTCCTGCCAGCCCAGGGTGATCCCCTTCCGCGCTCTTTCATCAATGGAGAGACTGTTGATATTCTCATTTTTAAAAATGATATCCCCGGAAAAACCCCTGTATGCATTCAACCCCATGATCGTATAAGCTAATGTAGATTTCCCGGCTCCATTAGGGCCCACGACTGCGTGAACACGCCCTTTTTCAAATGAAATACTTAAATTATTCAGGATGTTCCTGTTATCAAGCTTCAATGTTATATTCTTTAATTCCAATAAAGCCACTGTTTACTCCCTGATAATATATTATTAAATAGAATCCAGCAACTGCAGGATCACACTGCAGTCGTTTCTAAACCGCTCCCACGTATAATCGATCTTAAATATATACTTTCTGAATTCATCAAATCCTTTAACGATCTCAAATAAATAGTCGTTATCCCGGATCGTGGAAAGATCAGGAAGTTTCTCGTACTTCAAAGGAAGACCGCAGAAGAGTTTCGTATCCCGGATTATTTCATCCAGCTGAAATCCGCTCTTTTGAAGTTCGTTTTCCTGCTGAATGATCCTGTTCAAAGCTTCCTTAAACTCATTCAGGTCGTATTCATGATTGACCAGAAGAGCAACATCAAAAATGTGTTTCAGCCGCTGAGCTTCTTTTTTCTTTCCGATCGGTATACCTAATGTCTTTGGCCCGATAGTGAGCAGTTTATCAGCGATCAGCCCGGAGATGCCCGGTACTTCCACTTCCTGCCCGGAATTGTATATTTTACCGCATTTCACCTGTTTCAATACTCCTTTATAAGGAGGTTCCTCCAATACGGCATCCAGCATCACAAATGCATCCTCCTGCTTCTGATAAAAAGAACTGAAGAAGAGCTTAAAACTGATCATGGGAAGCCATGGTTTTGTCTTATGCGGGCGTACCTCAAATGAATGAAAGAGTTCACATTCGGATACGATCTTCTTGATAAGCCTGCTCAGTTCCTCTTTGGAAACAGTGCAGACGATATCCACATCAATTGAAAACCTGTAAGGATCTTCCAGAAGGATTAAAAGAGAATTTCCGCCTTTAAAGCGATACTTCAATCCATATGAAGAGAGCTGGCTCACCAGCTCCAGGCAATAGACCACCAGCTCACATAAATAAGCCGGAGCCGTCCCCTTATTGGACTCGAAATGCTCTTTTAAAAAAAACTCTTTTACACCTGATATCATGACCACAATATACTATAACAATTTTACCTGTCAAGCATAAGGTACACTGTTGACTTTATATTTAAAGGAAATACAATTAAATTCAAAATGATTTATCAAGGAGAATGATTTATTAACCTGCTATTCGTTATAATATATTTTCTGATCATGATCATTGTAGGACTTTATTCGTTATTTAAGATCCGTTCGTCTAATGATTTTTATATTGCCGGAAAAAAGGGGAACATCCTGTATATTTCAGGGAGCCTGCTTGCCACCATTCTCGGAAGCTCTGCGATCCTGGGCACTGTAAATCTGAGTGTTAAAATGGGATGGGCATCCAGCTGGATGATCCTGTCCGGAGCATTGGGTCTGTTTGCTCTATTTGCCATTGCAAAATATGTAAGGCGCTTTGGAAAATACACCCTGCCCGAACTTCTTGAAGATTTCTACGGAAAGGAAGCAGGAACAGTCGCCTCTATCATTA
>Ga0180007_10006392_pt1 | contig 11513 bp, 12 predicted proteins | sample MM_PC_MetaG_FD_121122 | JGI IMG/M metagenome (GOLD analysis project Ga0180007, IMG submission 121122) | Groundwater microbial communities from the Aspo Hard Rock Laboratory (HRL) deep subsurface site, Sweden - MM_PC_MetaG | ecosystem: Environmental > Aquatic > Deep subsurface > Groundwater...
AACTGTCAACACAACCATATAAAGGATCCAGAGACTTTTATCCTGAGAATATGAATCTTCAAAACTTCATATTCAATACTTGGAAAAAGGTCTGTGATAGGTATGGTTACGAACAATATGATGGCCCATTTATTGAGAATTTTGATATTTATGCAGCCAAATCAGGTGAAGAACTTGTGAATGAGCAACTCTATTCTTTTACAGACAGGGGTGATAGAAAAGTAGCTATTAGACCAGAGATGACTCCTACACTTGCTAGAATGATCGCAGGTAAATTTAATGAACTCCCCCGCCCTATCAGATGGTACTCAATTGCAAACTTCTGGAGATATGAAAAACCCCAAAAAGGAAGGGGAAGAGAGTTTTATCAATTAAACTTAGATATTTTTGGTGTAGAGGGTGTTGAAGCTGATCTTGAAGTTGTATCTACAATGGTTGATACCCTAAAAGAATTCGGTGCTAAAGAGAAAATGTTTGAGGTCAGAATAAATAACAGAAGATTAGCCGATTCTGTATACAAAAAGTTTGGTTTTGATAAAGATCAAATTAAAATTATTAACAAAGCTTTAGACAAAAAATCAAAAATTGATGATAAAGAATTTAGAGCTTGGTTAAAAGACGACGCAAATCTTACCAACGAACAAATTAACTCCTTAGAAGAGTTTGTTGAAAACCCTATGCCAATGGTAGAAAGTTTAAAAGACTCTCAAGGCGCTAAAGAAATACTTGATTTGTTAGAGCTCATTAAGAAAATTGGTATTGATAAGTATGTTAGATACGACCCTTCCACCATGAGAGGTCTTGATTATTACACAGGAAATGTCTTCGAGGTGTTTGATCTAAATCCAGAAAACACTAGATCTATTGCAGGGGGTGGGAGATATGATAACTTAGTTACCATATTTAAAGGTGAAAAATTGACAGGTACAGGCTACGCCATGGGAGATATCACACTTGCCGACTTTCTAGAAGCTTGGGGTTTAAGCCCCGATGTTAAAACCAAAACAGACTATCTTATCACTCTCTTTCCTTCGGAGGATTCTAAATTCTTAGAAAAAACATTAGAAATAGCAAATAAACTCAGATCAGAAGGAAAAAATGTTTCTACATGGCTTGAAAAAGATACAAAACTAGATAAACAACTAAAATATGCAAATAAAATGGGCATTAGTAATGTGATAATAGTTGGTGAAAAAGAAATCAAAGAAAATATGATAACCGTAAAAAACATGGAAACTGGTGAACAGGAAACTATTCCTTTCGAAAAACTCTCTTCCAATATAGAATAATCTTAATGCCTAAAAAGAAACTGCCTAGTAACTTTGTACTTCCCTATATAGCAATTCTCATTACTACCCTTATCTGGGGAGCGGCAGGTCCTATTATTAAATACACACTTAGGTTTATACCTCCCCTTACCTTCTTATTCTTGAGGTTCTTGATCGTATGTATAGTACTTCTACCCTACGTATATTTTGAACTTAAAAGGACAAAGATAAGTAAAAAAGATTATCTAAACTTTTTTCTTCTTGGACTTTTTTCACAGTCTGCTCTTGCAATATATTTTGTTGGACTTAACTACACCAAAGTTTTAGATGCAGCAATCATAGGAGTTATGGGCTCAATTATGACTGTTGCTGCTGGCAACTATTTCTATAAAGATAAAATTGATTCAAAGGTGAAACTAGGATTAGTACTGGCTTCACTGGGAACTATCTTAATAATTTTAGAGCCAGCTTTTTCTGGTAACGATAAAATTATTATTGAGCACAGAATACTTGGAAACCTAATTATTCTTTTTTATCACTTCTTCTGGACTACCTTTGTAGTTTGGTCAAAGATGAGTATGGGAGAAAACTCACCTTCTCTAAAAAAAGCCCTCAGCTTCATTCACCTAAAACCTATGACTAAAAAATACTCTCCCATATTAATTACATCTATATCTTTCTACATTGGTCTTCTTACTTTGATTCCCTTAGCCTTACTAGAAAATATGTACTCTTTAACACAGTTTGACATATTATTTATTGATCATAGGGGACTCTTAGGACTTTTGTACATGGCTCTTTTATCAAGCATTGTTGCATATATGTGCTATGAGTGGGCTTTGGAACACATTAGAGTTACTGATATATCTTTCTTTGGATACTTGGGATCAATATTTACTATACCCTTTGCTTATATACTCCTGGGGGAGGTCCCTAACAAATTCATGGTTATGGGTGCAATAATTATAGGTATAGGGGTTTATATAGCAGAACGAAAGGAAACCTAGAATTGCTTGAGTACATATATATTTCTTGATATACTTTCAAACGTCATGAAAAAGGATATGCATCCACAACTAAATAAGCAGACCGTTGTTAAATGTGCTTGCGGAAATACTTTTACAACTATGTCCACTCTACCCGAAATTAGTGTTGAGATATGTAGTGCGTGCCATCCTTTTTATACTGGTCAAAGAAGATTTGTAGATACAGAAAGAAGAATAGATAAATTTACAAAAAGACAGAAATTATCCGAAGAAAAAATGAAAAAAGCAGAGCAGGTTAATAAAGCAAGACAAAGTAAAAAGAAAGTCACTGATCAAGGACAGCCACTAAACCTTAAGGATATGCTTAACAAAGCAAAGGCAGAAGCTAAAAAAGAAGCTTCCGAGTAGATTCCCCGTTCAAATTATATACAATTAAAACATATGGATACTCCTGACTATATTCAAAAGGAAATTCAAAAGATAGATGAAGAAATAAGAACTTTGGAAAGTGAAACTGATCCTGAACTCAAACTTCTATCTGAAGAAGAAATCCTGAAGCTAGAAAAACAAAAAGAAATACTTCTAAACTCAAATCAGGTAACCGAGGTTGACGATTCTAAAGATGAGGATAAGAGTGAATCTAATATTAATGAGAACGAAGTTATTCTCGAAATTAGATCAGGAACTGGTGGGGATGAGGCAGGGCTCTTTGCCCTAGATTTATATAGAATGTATGAAAGATTTTTTGAAACAAAAAAATGGAAGATAACCGAAGTATATAAATCCGAAAACTTGGTAGGTGGAATAAAAACAGTAATTGCAGATGTTACAGGTAACGGTATTTACTCTCTACTAAAAAACGAGTCTGGGGTACACAGGGTTCAAAGAGTTCCTACCACAGAAAGCTATGGACGTATTCATACTTCTACAGCTACTGTCGCAGTTTTACCTAAGCTTAAAAAGATAGATATTGAAATTCACCCCGATGATCTAGAGTGGGAATTCTTCAGATCAGGTGGTAAAGGTGGCCAGAATGTTAATAAAGTATCTACTGCTGTTAGACTTACTCATAAACCAACTGGAATAATTGTTGAGTGCCAAGAAGAAAGATTTCAAGGTAGAAATAGAGAGAAAGCCTTAGAGATTTTAAAATCAAAACTTTATACTCAGATGAGAGAACAACAAGTTGGAAATATTACAGAACTTAGATCTTCTCAAGTAGGTACTGGAGAAAGGTCTGAAAAGATTAGAACATATAATTTTCCTCAAGATAGAATTACTGACCATAGAATAAAAAAATCTTGGCATAGTATAGAAAGGGTTATGAATGGTGATATAAGTAAAATGCTTGAGGAAGTATCTAATATTTAAATTTCTTTAGCCAGTTCAAGGGCTTTTTCTAATTGAGTATCTCTTTCTGCTTCTCTATCCTCATCTGTTATCTCAACCACGATATCTGGTTCCAAACCTTTTTCGTGTACCCATTCCTTCTTACTTGTTAACCACTTAGCAATTGTTATATGAACTCCAGAACCATCCTCAAAATCCTTTGCTTCCTGAATAGTACCTTTACCAAAAGTTTGTACACCAATCAGAGTTGCGTCAATATTTTCTCTTAAGGCTGCAGCTAGTATCTCAGATGCGGAAGCAGAACCCCCATCCACAAGCACTATTACTTCAGGAATATTCTCAAAGGTACCTAATCTTTTTGCTTCAAAAGGAATTTGTTCACCAGTTGCCATTTCTTCATACAAAACAGGCTTATTTGAGAAAAACTCTTCTGCTAAATAAACTGATGATTCAAGATAGCCTCCTGGATTACCTCTTAAATCAAGAACTATTACATCTAACTCCTTCATATTTATATTTACCTTAGAAACAACTTCTTCCCATTCTGCGTTTGTTTCAGTTCCAAATCTAGACACTCTAATATATGCTGTACCATCACCCTTGTCTTCCCACGTAACACTGGAGATCTTAATTAATCCTCTTGTTATTATTACCTCCCTTGAATCCTTGTCACCTTGTTGAAGGGTGAGCGTGATCTTCGTTCCTGCAGGACCTCTAATCTTTGATACAGCCTCTGTCACAGTAATGCCAATGGTTCCCTCATCGTTTATCTTTATGATCTTATCTCCAGATAAAACACCTGAATCTTTTGCTGGAGAACCGTCAAAAGGAGCCACTATTATAAGTTGGTTCTCTCTCATACCAAGCTCTGCACCAATTCCCTGATACCTGCCTCCTAGGGCATCTCCAACAGCCTCATTTACTTGAGGCTTTAAATATGAGGTATAGGGATCTCCAAGAGACTGAACCATACCAAATATAGCTCCGTACATCATTTCTTGTGAATTAACTGGTCTATTTAAGTAGTCACTGCTAACAAGATCCCAGACTTCCCAAAACAAAGCAAAATCTATCTCCCCATCTGCTGGATACTGGTTTCTTACCTCAATCTTTGGGGGGTTTTTCCTAACTTCAAATATAAAACCTCTTTTCCCCATATAATAGCCACCATAAAAAAACCCTACGGCTACTAAAAATGTTATTAAAAAACGTTGAAATCTTCTAAATTTTAGGTTCATCACTCAAGTATTAAGAAGTTAGGCAAGTGTACTTCTGTTGCTTCTTTATCTCCTTCGAACTTTACTAATATACTAGATTGAGAGACCCTGTCAACCTTACCTATCCTACCCATTTTATCAGTGGTAAAAACCTGCACCCTCATCCCTGGTTGAATCTTTTTTACTAGTGCACCTTTCATCTCTTTTTTATCTGTTGATTCAGTCTGATCATCAAGAGGAATAGGAATCCTTAGTAAATTTTTCTTTCCATCAAAAAATACGTATCTGTATGAGACTGAGTCAAGGGCCTTGAATACAAATTGAGGTGTAGGAATCTTTCCAAAACCTGAAATTAGACCAAGTTTTATCCCCCTTGATTTAGCAAAGTTAAATGTTTCAACATTACAGCTACCTGCAAAAATAGCTGAAGCACCCATATTGTGTGCCTTCTTAAGAATATTCTCATCAATAAAGTGCCCAACGTATACAACCTTACCTTTTATTCCTTTTGAAAACTTCTCTAAGTACGATTCTTTTAGTACCTCTGACGGGTTTGGAAGAACAAGTAACTCCCCCGATGCTGACCCACTTGTACTAACAGCAAATAATAGATCTCTAACTTGGGTTTCTATTAAAACAGACACGGCCGGTACCTCATCATGAATAGTTCCCCAAACACCAGATAGTAATACATATCTTTTTTCCTCTTCCCAGTATATAAATCCACCTTCATCAAGCTTCCATAAAGTACCATTGTATGGTGCTTTTATCTTTTCTTTACCTACCCTTCCGATAAGTATTCCTGCCCTGTAATATTTAGACTTGTCTCTAAACTTTTCTGGTTTAAAGCCTTTTGGTAACTTAAGTTCATTTTGAACATACATACACTCCCCTAACCTGTCGAAGGGCTCTACCTTACTTCCTTTTTTAACCTTTAGAGAACCTTCCTTAGGTAAAGCTCTCTCAATAAAGATCTTCTTTGTTTCTGTAATTTTTCTGACTACTGGTACTATCATTATTTATTTACTAAAACCCTATCGACCTGTTTGAGAAGGTCATTAAATAACTTAACATCAGTATAGATACTCCCCTTATGTTCTCTGGTATCAAAGATTAGCCCCAGCGTTCCTCCTAATACCTTAACTTCCCTACTTCCTAAATCTGTACTTTTAACTGAAAGTTTGACTTCAGACTCAGAATTAAGAGGCATAACATAAATATGGTCTTTTTTAACTTCAAAAAACTGGTCATCTCCAACACCTGTACTTAAAAGGCATTCCACACTACCAGTCGTATTAATAAAGGTTCCAACCCTACTTGTGTAAGAAAGGGTATCAAACTCCCTATCTAATAAATTGATAAGAGATACCTTGTTGTTACCATCCAAATACAAATTATAGATACCCGCTGATTTAATTAGTTCCATCATCAAAATATAGTTAAGACCTTTATCAGTAACATTTTGAGCAAACCTATCACCAGTAAAAACAACAGGGGTATCAGAACTAATAGTTAACCCGTTGGGGACTTTACCAGAAATATTCTCATCCAAATTTGCTTGATCTGAAAGATCAGAAGGAACTACTTGAGGAAATATAGCTAAGTTTGAAAAGAAGTTCGGCTCAATATCATCTTTTGATTTCCTATCGGTAAAATCAGAATACGAGCTAATAATATCCTTTGTTATTAAAGAGGAGTCTGCGATAAATACTGGATAGAACTTATCGGAAGAAGATATTGTATCTACTACACTACAGGAAACGTTAGGCCCAAATGCAAAGTCCGGAGGTTCAAAAAAACCACATACAGATACATCACAAGAACCAAGAGATATATTTCTTTCTCTTAGTATTGTTTCTATTAGATACCTATAAAACTGGGATTCACTGCACTGATTAGAAAAAAGTCCTTTTGAATATACATATGGAAACTTAACAAACTCAATGTCTTGTCCGTTTCTAATTAAAAAACTTGAGACTGACGTCCCAAAATAGGCAGTTAACGTGGGCATGAATATATGATAGCAGAAAAGTTAAATAGTGTGTCTGTCTGTGTAGTGTAAAAGCCCCATTAATCGAGCTTTTTTAATTTCTTTTGCCAGAAGCCTTTGGTTTTTGGCAGTAAGACCGGTGTATTTCTTAGGTAATATCTTACCTCTATCGTTAATAAATCTTCTTAGTACCAAAACTTCCTTGTAATCAGGCTCGGTACCTGTTTTTGTAAAATAACAGGCTTTTGGTTTAAATATCTTTCTTCTTGTTGTAATTTTTTTCTTTTTTGGTCTCGGCATATTTCATAAAAACTTACCCTACACCCCGAAGGTGTAGGGATCAGTTTAATTATTTCTTCTTTTTCTTATCTTTCTTGTCCTCTTCAGGTTTCTCACTTCCCGTATCAAGGTCGCCTAAATCATCAAGATCAATTTCATCAAGGTTAATCTCCTCGTCACCAGATACTTCGTCAGCACCTGTGTTATCTTCCAACTCTTCACCATCAAAATCTTCACTACTTGAAGAGCTGCTCTTATACCCTTTTGGTGTAAGGATAATCATGTCATCAATAACAGTCTCAGTCTTATACCTTTTCTTTCCATCAGTGTCTTCCCAATCTCTAGTCTGAAGTCTTCCCTCAACATAGACTCTCATTCCTTTTTTAAGAAGTTCTCCACAGATTTCTGCAAGTTTATTCCAAGATACAACGTTATGGAAATCAACAGATTGCTTTTTTTCTCCTTGTGAAACCCACTCCCTATTTGTGGCTACCACAAAACTTGATACGGCGTTACCTTGAGGTGTAAACCTCAATTCTGGATCCCTTGTAAGGTTACCTATAAGCATTACCTTGTTTAGGTTTCTTGTTGCCATAGTCTTACTTTTCCTCCTTAGCTCTTTTTTGAGCCGAAATTAGATACCTTACTAAACCACTTTCTAAGTTTAGCTTTGTTTTTAGTTGATTAATGTTAGAAGGCTCAATGTCAAACACAAACACATCATAAAAGCCCTCTGTGTCGTGCTTTATTTCATAGGCAAATCTTCTTTTGCCCCAAAAATTATTTTCTATAACAGATCCTTCAAGTGATGTAATAAGCTCGGAAACTTTCTTTGATAGATCCTTTGCCTTGCCTTCACCGAGATCAGCCTTATATATTGTCATTATCTCGTATTTCATAGTTCTCGTAACCAAGTAGCGACTAAATTATATCTTAGTTTTTCTTGGTGTCTACATCTTTAACTCTATTTAAAATAGACGTAGGAATGGTATCAAAATCAGGGAAAAATTCAAGGTTTAAACATTGAATCTAAATAAAACTACATCCCCATCCTTCATAATATATTCTTTTCCTTCTAACCTTACCAAACCCTTTTCTTTAGCCTTTTTAACACTCTCAAATGCTTTCAGATCAGCAAAGTTAATAACCTCTGCAGAGATAAATCCTCGTTGAAAGTCAGTATGAATGACTCCAGCAGCCTCATATGCTGTAGACCTCTTACCTATTGTCCACGCCCTAACTTCTTTAGGTCCAATACTAAAAAAGGTATGAAGTCCTAAGATCTCGTAACTCTTTCTTATCAGCTTGTCTAGACCAGAATATTCAACCCCTAGCTCAGAAAGATAGTTTTTTTGCTCCTTTTCATCAAAATCAGCAAGATCTGCCTCAAGTTTTGCACAAATATAAATGTTGTCATTGTCTGATTTCAAGTCATTCTGTACATCTTTATTACCCAACTTATTTTCCGAAACGTTAAAAACATAGATTATAGGTTTTAAACTTAATAAATTTAAATCTTTTGATAATTTTTTCTCTTCTTCAGAAAGACTAACCTCCCCCACTGTCTTACCATCATTTAGTTCTTTTAATATTTTCTCTGCAACAGGCAGCTGTAACTTAACTTCCTTGGAAGAGACACCACGAGCGTCCTTTTTAAGTTTAGAGATTAATCCCCCCAACACCTGGACGTCAGCAAGAGCAAGCTCTGTATTAATAATTTCTCTATCAGTCTCTGGATCAACTGATCCAGCTCTTGAAACATTTGGATCATCAAAATCACGTAACACATGAGCAATGGCATTAACTTCACGAATATGACCTAAGAATTCATTTCCAAGTCCTTCTCCTTGAGAGGCACCTTTAACAAGACCTGCAATATCATAAAACTTAACAACTGCTGGAGTGTATTTCTCAGGAGGTTTTCTAAAATCATTTTCAACTACTTTAACTAGAGTTTCTAACCTGTTATCAGGTACATCCACCATACCTACATTTGGCTTTATGGTAGCAAAAGGATAATTTGCAGCCAATGCTGCTTGTCTTTTAAGAAGTGCATTAAATAGTGTTGATTTACCAACGTTAGGTAACCCAACAATTCCTATAGAAAGCATGAGGTGATTATAAACTAAAATGAAAAACAAAAAAACGTTACCCTTCCAATGAGATGATATTATTAATGTAATGCTTGATACCATTGAATCATTGATTGAGGAAGATTCCCCAAAATCTTATCCAGAAGTATCAGAACCCATGCAAGAGAGTATTGATACTGAAGAAGATATAAAAACTGCAATATTGAGAAAGGCCTTAGAAACCAGGGAAAAATCAGGAGCTAGTAAACTAGCTCTTTATACTGCATGTAATAGCCTTACTGTTGATAGCTTGGTACACCTAAATCTTGAGGCTCTAAAGTCAGAGGAAGCCGCAGAGAAACTAACAGAAGAAGTAAACAGGTTTACTAGAGTAGTAAAGGTATACAACGAGGGAATGGGTAACAGATGGGAAGATATTAAGAATGGATTATTTGCTGAAGCGGCAGTAGCGATTTCTTTGAAACAACTAGGATTCGAGGTATATTTACCAGACTTTGAAGATGATACAGTAGGCAACATTGATTTAGTAGTAAAAGATCCTAATGAGACTCAGGTACCTTATGTTTTGCCTATACAGGTGAAAAGTAGCTCAAACATTAAAAGCGTGGTTGTGGGCAGAATAGATAACAAAGATTTTACTATTCTAGAAGATATTGAGTCCAAGTGGGATTTTGGAAAACCTCACCAAAACAATAACTCAGCAGAAAGGTTAGAAAAGCTTCAAAAGAAACTTGCACATACGTCTTATAGTATGCTAGAATACTTAGCTTCCTTGAAAAATAAGACAACTAAAAGAATAATTCCAATTGCAGTTATTGTACCTGGAGGAGAAGGAAGTGAAAATCCAATGTTCAGCATGCGAACAGCTACTCCAGTAGGCAAAACTTTCGAAGAAGGAAGTTTTGCCAGCGAAATATACGATCAACTAGAAAAAATAATTTATAAAGAGGAGGGTGTTAATGAGTAAGGATATTTTCGATACCAAAACAAAGATAGGAAAAGTACCACAGCTCGCCTGTATGCAAGCACAAAAAATTATAAATGGTGAGGTTGAGGCCAATAGTCTCAACAAAGCAGCTGCAGAATTACATGTACTTACATGTGATGTTTGTATACAGAGTACTGCTCAAGACAAAAAAGACGTAGAGATTTAAAATGAATTCTGCGTCTTTTTTAATTCATAAAAACCCGCTAATATATACGTAATGCCTAAGAAACTGCTCAAAACAATTGGTTTCACTGTTATATCCATTCTTTTTTCTATAAAATCTTTTGCAGGTACTACCCCACCTGTAACAACTATTATAAAAAGTCCCTCATCACCCAATGGTAAAAATAGTTGGTATATCTCACCAGTAACTTATACACTTAATGCTACTGATCTAGAAAGTGGTGTTAAAGAGATAAACTACAGAATAGATGGGGGTTTGTGGGTAAAAAAGAGCTTTGGAGATACCCTAAATCTAGCTCCTAACCCATCTTTTGAAACTACCGATGCTACTTCTCCAATAAACACAGCCTCTTGGAAACCAAATCTAACCGATGCTAACACTACCTACTCAAGAGACACTATTAACTACATGGCGGGTTTTAGTACTACATCTATAAAAATACAGTCTACTGGTAGCGTGTGGCATGCAATAAATCATATTGATAACTTTGCTGCTTCTACTCCGTATAACAATATGAATGCCTCAGTATGGGTAAAAACAGAAAACGCAAACAGTGCTTTCTTTAGAATATATGCTGTGGAAGAAGACGAGTTTGGTGTAAAAACATACACTCAAATCGCTCAAAGTAGTGACATTTCAGGTACTAATGCTTGGACACAGCTTTCATCTAATTTTATTGTCAATGTAGACGATGCAATAGGTGTTTATATAGAGATAGGTCTTTTAGGAATAGGGTCTATGTGGATTGATGCAGTGAACATAAACAATAACACCGTATCCTCATCTACCTCATTCTCCATTGCATCTGACGGTTACCATACCGTTGACTACTACAGTGTGGATAGGGCTGGAAATATAGAGATTACAAAATCTGACAGTATAAAAATTGACCAGACTCCTCCTGGAAACTGGCAAGATTCTGGAGCAATAAGAGGATTTTTTGGTTCCGATCACGAAGTGTATGTTTATACAAATGTTTCTGACGCCACATCCGGGCTATCTACATTTACAGATAAATTTCAGTACACTACAAGCAGAAACGTAGGATTTGGCGTCTTTGATAATCTTTTGGGATGTAATAGTACGTGGCTTCTAAACCAATGGAAACCTTTAATTAGTCCTCCATTTTTTCCAGGTGTAAAAAGTGCCTACCTTTTA
>Ga0180007_10006393_pt1 | contig 11512 bp, 14 predicted proteins | sample MM_PC_MetaG_FD_121122 | JGI IMG/M metagenome (GOLD analysis project Ga0180007, IMG submission 121122) | Groundwater microbial communities from the Aspo Hard Rock Laboratory (HRL) deep subsurface site, Sweden - MM_PC_MetaG | ecosystem: Environmental > Aquatic > Deep subsurface > Groundwater...
CAGAATCCGGGGTGACATCCGCAGGGTAAAGCCCTGATGCCGCAACCTGTGGCTGTACTCCACATCTTCGAGAATCGGCATGAAATCCTCGGCAAAACCGCCGCTTTTCTGAAAATTTTGAGCAGATATCGCCAGGGCGTGGCTTGCCAGGTAGTCGGGTTTTTCCAGGTTCTTTGTTTCAGAATAATGGATGAAAACCGACTGGAATGTGCTGAAAAATTCCTTATCATGCGGAACCGGCGTGTAGGTGCCGCCGACGATAACGTCATCTTTACTCTCGGACATGGTCCTGGCAACCACGGATAAGGTGTCGACCTGGAGCAGGCAATCCGCATCAATAAAAAAAAGAATCTCGCCGCTGCTGTGCCGGGCGCCGGTATTCCGTGCCACCGAGGCGCCGCCGCGCTCCGGCAGTCTTATGAGCTTGCAGGAAAAAATTTTGATTATTTCCGTCGAGTTGTCGGTGGACTTGTCGTCAACAACAATGACTTCAAAATTTTCGTAATCAGAGGCAAGGGCTGCCTGCAGGCAAAGGTCTATGGTCTTCCCGCCATTGTGGTTCGGAATGATTACGGAGATGAGGGCTTTCATGTACAGTGACCCGCAAATAAAAAAAGAGGTCCGGTTTGAGACCTCTTTTTCACAGATTCACAGCCTGTAAAACAGCGGCTCTTACCACCAGCAGAAGGCCTTGTCCGCCTCGTACAGCTTGTCAATCAGTTTGTCATAATTCGGGCTGTCAACCGAGAGATCAAATGTATCTGTTTTATTGCCCTCGGAGACAACTTCCACCAGTTTTTTTACTGTATCATCAGGTTCGGACCTGTATACGTTTAATATCTTCATGTGTGCACTCCTGATAATCGTATTATGTGTCGGTTACTCAACGCCATAGGGGACAACAACATCCACTTCAAGAAGTTTTTTGCCCAACTCCTCGAGAGTGATAGGAGTTAACCCGTTCTTTTCAATGTTGGACGGTACGTTGGAGTAGACCTCACCCTCCATGTCGCGGATCCAGTCGATGTTTTCGGTGTTGTATTCATCGAAAGGCTGCAGTTCATGGTTCAGGACGGCGGCAAACGCGTAATTGTTGGCAACCGACAGCCCCAGGGTCGACCTGATACCGTCAAGAATATCCTTTTCGTCGTTTGTTTTGTTGAACAGAAAAAACACCTTTTTCATGATTTCCCCCTATAAAGTCAGATAACAATCATAGTTAGCAATAAGATCACCGTGTGAAGACTGGGTTGACATCTGTTTTTCCGTCAGCCCTTCGGGAATGTCGTTGACCGGATCGTAGCCCATTTTCTTGTAACTGTCCGCGCAGATATAAACCTCCGCTATCTTACAGAGGGCCGGGAATTGCGGATCCTTGCAGAGCCTGGTTCCCTTCCAGGTGAAAAACAGTTTGACCTTTGATCCTTTACCAACAGCTGCCTTGGTCACCCCCATGATGTGCTTCATGTTTTTTGTGCTTGTCACAAAGATGCCTACACTTTTTGCCATGTTCTTCCTCCCCATAGGTAATTGTGCTGCACCCGGGTAAGAAAATGAGTGCAGCGTTTTAAGCTTTTTTACAATTCAGGGTTATCCTTTCCGGACATAGAACCTGAAAAAGTCGTCTTTCTCCTCAACTCCTAGGTAGGTGTGGCCGGCATAATTGCACCAGCCGGCCAGATCGTGCTTGGAAACAGGATCGGTTCCAAGTATTTCCAGGATCTGGCCAGTACCAAGGCCCTCAATAATGTTCTTTGCCTTCAGAATGGGCATGGGGCAGCGAAACCCCTTGGCGTCAAGCGTGACGTCGGGAACAATAGTATTCGGGGTCCTTTTCTGTACAGGCATCGGGCTTGCGTTAACTCGACAAACAGTGTTCAATATATTCTTATACCACAAAAGTCTACTTCTATACCATAAAAGCAAGTGAAAATCTTGAAAAAAATTTAACACCGTTTTCTTTTTTTGAGGGTTGACAGCAGCTGGCGCAGCAAAAAATACAGACGGTGCAACAGGTTATAAAAAGGGGTATATTCCCTGCTATGGATTTAGACGAACGAAGGCTGTTGCGCAAGGAAATTCTGCGGGCAAGAGATCATATTACCTCCCTTGACCGGCAGAAAAACAGTGAAAGGATCCGGAAAAATCTTTGGCAGGTAGACCGGTTTGCCCGGGCAGGAGTCGTGATGCTGTATGTGAGCTTTCGCTCCGAAGTGGAGACTCTGCCCCTGATTAAACAGTGCATGGACATTGGCAAAAAGGTGGGGGTACCCCTGACGGTTGTCGGTGACGGCAGGATCGTTCCCTGCCTGCTGGAGGATGTTGATCAGGACCTCAAGCCTGGTTATTGCGGCATCCTGGAGCCTGACCCCTCGCGAGTGCGGGCTCTTGCTGCCAAGGCAATTGAGTCGGTGGTCGTGCCCGGCGGTGTTTTTGACAGGCTGGGGGGCAGGCTTGGCTATGGCGGCGGCTATTATGACCGCTTCCTGGCCGACGATGTTCCGCATGCCACCCGGATCGGGCTTGCCTTTGAAAGGCAGCTGGTCGAAGCGGTGCCCCTTCTTTCCCATGATCAGCGCATGCATTTTGTGGTTACCGAGAATGAGATCATAACAGTCAAAGAATAAACAGGTTCTGGCGATGAGAAAAACAGCCGTCTTTAGAGACAATCTCTTTTTAGAGCATGATCCCGGCGTTTATCACGTTGAATCACCTAAGCGCTTGAAGATTATATACGATGAGTTGGACCGGCCCGAGATCGGGGGCGGATTTTTTTACCCATCCTTTGCCGCCGCCGAACCGGAGCAACTGCAATTAAACCATACGGCTTCTTATATTGAAAAGGTGGCGGCAACGGCTGGTAAGCCCTTTGTCAGTCTTGATCCTGACACCCGGACCTCGGCGAGGTCCTATGAGGCTGCCTGCCTGGCCGCCGGCGCGGTAAACACGGGCGTAGACCTTCTGCTCAGTAATGAGGTGGACAACTGTTTTGCCCTGGTGCGTCCGCCGGGACATCATGCCGAATCAGACCGGGCTCAGGGCTTCTGCCTGTTCAATAATGTCGCAGTTGCTGCCCGGCATGCTATCCAGCAGCACAAACTCGAGCGGGTGTTTATTTTCGACTGGGATCTGCATCATGGCAACGGGACGCAGCACAGTTTTTATGATACCGACCAGGTTCTCTACTGCTCCACCCACCAGTTTCCCTATTATCCCGGCACAGGCAGTCTGGTGGAGTGGGGTGCCGGCCGGGGGGAGGGATTGACGGTCAATATCCCGCTGTCAGGCGGTCAGGATGACCAGGCCTTTGGCCGGATCGTCAACGAAATTGTTGCGCCGGTGGCGCTGCAGTACCGGCCTGAGCTCATAATCGTGTCAGCCGGTTTTGACATCTATGTTGGTGATCCCCTCGGCACCATGGCGGTCACCGCCAGGGGTTTTGCGTACATGACGAGAGTTCTGCTGGGCCTTGCCGATGAACTGTGCGCCGGCCGCCTGCTCTTTGCCCTGGAGGGGGGATACCACCTCCAAGGGTTGCGGGACGGCGTTGTCGCCGTTTTGAATGAGCTTGCCGGTAACAGTATCCTGACCGCAGAAACGATATGGACCATGGAGACAACAAAGGTCCGGGTGCCTGATCTGGACCATGCACGAAACATTGCAAAAAAACACTGGACCCTGTAAAATCTGCGTGTTTGTGCAGAAATAGGCTATTCACCAAGAGTTCAATGCCAAGGAAACAGGAAAATAATGACAAGTACAATTCTTCTTGCAGATGATGATTCGATCGTCAGGGATACAATTGGCAGCACCCTGCGGATTTTCGGTTATGATGCTCTTGTGGTCGAGGGCGGCCAGCAGGTGCTCGATGCCGTACACCAGGAGATTGATGTAATCATTCTCGATATTGACATGCCGGGGATGGATGGTTTTCAGACCCTGGAGAAGCTCAATGAGAAAGATCTTGGCATTCCGGTCCTTTTTTTAACCGGTGCCGGTTCAATGGACTATGCGATCAAGGCCCTGAATCTCGGGGCGTATGATTTTATTTCCAAACCCGTTGACGACCTTGAAATCTTTAATGCAAAAATTAAGCGGGCCATTGAGAAAAGACATTATGTCCTGCGGGAGAAAGAGTACAAGGCCCACCTTGAGGCCGAGGTAAAGGCCAAGACAAAAGAGCTTGCCGAAAAAAACAAGCTGTTAAAGGAGTACAACCGGCGGCTGAAGGCGTCCACCATTAACATCATCATGACCCTGCAGACGGCGATGGAGGAAAAGGATGAGTATACCGCCGGCCATACAACGCGGGTTACCGAGTACGCCCTGAAGATAGGTCGGGCTCTGGATCTGCCCGCGGAAGACCTGGCGGTTCTGGAGCGGGCCGGCATGCTCCACGATATCGGCAAGCTTGTCGTTGATGTCAGCTGCATAAAAAAGCCAGGGCCCCTCAGCCGTGAAGAATGGGGGTGGGTAAAAAAACACCCCGAGGTGGGGAAAAATATTATTGATCCGCTGGAATTCCTCGGACGCGAGGGAGAGATTATCTGGCACCACCATGAGCGGGTTGACGGCAACGGGTATCCCTCCCGGAAGCAGGGTGACGAGCTCAACCTGCTCACCAGGATCATAACCGTTGCCGACAGCTATGATGCAATGACTTCGAAGCGGCTATACAGGCAAAACATGACATCCGAGAATGCGATTGCCGAGCTGCGCCGCTGCTCGAACACCCAGTTTGATCAGGATCTTGTGGAGGTGTTCGCCGGCATTTTGGAGCGGGAAGAAGGTGCGGTCGCCGCTGCATAGAATGAACAGCCTCTGGCTGCTTTGCGAGAAAGAGTCATGAAGATATCTCCGGAAGAAGTGAAATATGTCGCCAGGCTGGCACATTTAGACCTGGATAATGAAGAAGTGCAGGCCATGACCGAAAAACTGGACAGCATCCTGAGTTATTTTGAAAAATTGAATGAACTGGATACCACGGGTGTGCCGCCCGCAACCCATACGATTGACACCCGGAACGCCTTTCGTGATGACGTGACCGGCGTTTCGCTGAATCAGCGTGAAGCGCTGGCCAACGGTCCCCTGTGCAACGAAGAGGCCTTTGTGGTGCCGAGAGTCATTTAGAGAGCCCTCCTTTTTGCTGTCGCGGCAGATCCGGACCTGTTACACAACCAACAAAGAATAAAGAATGAAGATACATGAACTGACCATCCGCGGCCTGAAGGAGTTGCTGGCCAGCCGGGAAATCTCCGCTGTTGAGGCTACCCGTGCCGTGCTGGAACGGATCGACGCCGTTGAGGACAAGGTGCGGGCCTTTATCACCATAACCCCGGAACTGGCCCTGGAACAGGCCGCTGCTGCAGACGGCATGCTCAAGGCGGGACAGGGCGGAGAGTTGTGCGGCATCCCTCTTTCCATCAAGGATGTGCTCTGCACCAAGGGGGTGCGGACCACCTGCGGTTCCCGCATCCTTGAACCGTTTGTCCCGCCCTATGACGCAACTGTGGTTGCCGGCCTCAGGGGGGGGGGCGCCGTCTTTGTCGGCAAGGCGGCCATGGACGAGTTTGCCATGGGGTCCACATCGGAAACCTGCGCCTATGGGATACCGCGAAACCCGTGGAACCCGGAATATATCTGCGGCGGCTCCAGCGGCGGCTCGGCCGCTGCGGTGGCGGCCGGCGAGGGTCTTGCCTCTCTGGGGTCAGACACCGGCGGCTCCATCCGCCAACCGGCTTCCCACTGCGGAGTTGTCGGCTTGAAGCCGACCTATGGGCGGGTTTCGCGTTACGGCCTGGTGGCTTTTGCCTCTTCTCTCGACCAGGTCGGCCCCCTGACCAGGGACGTTGCCGACTGTGCCCTGGTGATGAATGCTATCTGCGGCTATGATCCGAAAGATTCGACCTCGATAAACCGCGCGGTGCCGGATTATACGGCCGCGTTGACCGAGGGGCTTCAGGGCCTGACGGTCGGCATCCCCAGGGAGTATTTTGCCGCCGGCCTGGACCCGGAAGTGGAGCAGGCGGTTTTGCGGGGCATAGACCTTCTCCGGGAGGCAGGGGCGGTGACCAGGGAGATTTCCCTGCCGCACACGGATTACGGGGTTGCGGTTTACTACCTGGTGGCTCCGGCAGAGGCCAGCTCCAACCTGGCCCGTTATGACGGGGTCAAGTACGGGTTCCGGGATAGCGGAAAAGAGCTTGCCGAGATGTACAGGAATACCCGCTCAAAGGGGTTCGGTGATGAGGTAAAGCGCCGCATTCTCATCGGCACCTATGCACTGTCCTCCGGGTATTACGATGCCTATTACAAAAAAGCCTCCCAGGTGCGCACCCTGATCAAGGAAGATTTTCAAAAGGCGTTTGACCTCTGCGATGTGATCGCCTCGCCTGTTTCACCAACCCCGGCCTGGCGGCTGGGCGAAAAACTGGATGATCCGCTGAGCCTGTATCTCTCTGATATTTTAACCCTTTCCGCGAACCTGGCCGGAATTCCCGGTATCTCGGTGCCCTGTGGTTTTACCAGGTCGGGGCTGCCGGTGGGCCTGCAGATGCAGGCGGCCCATTTTCAGGAGGAACAGCTGCTGCGCGCGGCCTATAATCTTGAACAGCGGTTGGACATTGTTGGTAAAAAGCCGCAAATCTAGGAGCCGGATAACGACCGGAAAAACGCAATGAAGCCCAAAGCCCCTCCCCACATTGAAGCCATTGTTCCGTACCCGCCGGGCAAGCCCCTGGAAGAGCTGGAACGGGAATATGGCATTAGCGGTTCCATAAAACTGGCCTCCAATGAAAACGCCTGGGGGCCTTCGACAAAAGCCGTGGCCGCCATTCTTGGGGCGGCGGCAAACCTGCATCGGTACCCGGACGGCAGCTGTTATTACCTGACCCGAGCCCTGGCCGAAAGGCTCGGGATGCAGCCCGACGAGATAGTTTGCGGCAACGGTTCCAACGAGATCATCGGCTTTCTGGTTGCCGCCTTTCTGTTGCCCGGCGAAGAGGTCATTACCAGCCATCCCACCTTTCTGATGTATGAAAAGTTTGTCCAGGTCCAGGGCGGCGTCAACCGGGTGGTGAAGCTGAAAGACATGCATCACGACCTGGACGCCATCCTAGCCGCGACAAACGAAAAAACGCGTCTCATCTTCCTGGACAACCCGAATAATCCATGCGGAACCATTATTGATCCACCGGCGTTTGACGAATTTTTCAGGCGGGTGCCCGATCATGTTCTGGTTGTGCTGGACGAGGCGTATGTTGACTTTGTTGATCCGGCTTTGCGGGTTGATTCACTTGCGTATATCAGAAAAGGGGAGAAGCCCCTTGTCGTCCTCCGCACCTTTTCAAAGGCATACGGGCTTTCCGGCCTGCGGCTGGGATATGGTGTCATGCCGTCGGCAGCCGCCGGTCTGCTCCACCGGGTGCGCCAGCCGTTCAACGTCAACTCCCTGGCCCAGATCGGCGGCCTGGCCGCCCTTGAGGATGATGAGCATTACCGGATGACCCTGAGAAAGACCGGCGAGGGCATGGAATGGCTGGCCGGGGAAGCGGCAAAGCTGGGATGCCGGCCCATGGAATCCCACACCAATTTTTTTCTGCTCGACGTGGGCGGTGACGGCAGGGCCCTGTATGACAACCTGCTGCTCAAGGGGGTTATTGTCAGGCCCATGGCAGCATACGGCTTTCCCCGCTCTATCCGGATAACCGTCGGCCGCAAGGCAGAGAACCGGCGCCTGGTTGATGCCCTGGCCGCCGGCCTGAAGGAGCTGGGCTATGCCGGATAAAAAAGCAGTGGTGACAATTGACGGGCCTTCCGGGTCGGGCAAGAGCACGATCAGCAAGCTCCTGGCCTCCAGGCTTCATTATACCTATCTTGATACCGGCGCCATGTACAGGGTTGTCGGCCTGCAGGTCAAGCGGGCCGGCCTTGATCTGGACCAGGAGACGGGCCGGGCACGCCTGCCGGAACTGCTGGCGGATATTGATCTGCGGCTGGCGCCGCCCGCGGACAAGGGCGGCGAGACCCGGGCCTTTCTGGGTGGTGAGGATGTGAGCGATCTTATCAGAACCCCCGAAATGAGCATGGTGGCCTCCCGGGTCTCGGCAGAACCGGCGATTCGCGAAAAATTAACCGAGATGCAGCGCAAGATGGGCCGCGAGGGCGGGGTGGTCGCAGAAGGCCGTGATACCGGCACCGTGGTCTTTCCCGGGGCAGAGTATAAGTTTTTTCTGGATGCGAGCCCGGAGGAGCGGACCAGGCGGCGGTGTGAACAGTTGCGGGAACGGGGGCAGGACGTGGATTTTCAGGAGATTCTCGAACAGATCCGCAAGCGGGACAAGGATGACAGCTCCCGCTCCCTTGCCCCCTTGACGGCAGCCGGCGACGCCATAATCATCGATTCTTCAGCAATCGGGATCAACGAGGTTGTTGATTTTATGATGAGCAGGATTCGGCCTTCTCGATGAGTGCCTTGGCGGCAAACCCGGCAAATTTCTGGTCTTCGGACAACAGGTGGGTCCGCAGCCAGCTCATGGCGGATTGCATAATTTCAGACGTGAGAGCCGGCTTTCCCTTCTTCTCCTCTTTTATATATTCCAGTATCTGCATATAGAAGTTCAGGTGTAGCTCGGCGTGGTTTTCCAGGTCCGGATACTTGATCTTCCTCATATATTCTTCTTCGAACCGGAAATGATTCCAGGCATAATCCTTTAAGGACTGCAGGGCGTTTTTTGTAACGGAGGAGGACTCTCTGTTTCCATTTGTCAACAGGGAGTCATGCAACTCGTTGATGATATCAAGTAATTTTTTGTGCTGCCCGTCTATTTCGGGCATGTTGATGCTGAAACTGTCGTCCCATTCTATGCGTGGCATAATTCATTCATCCTCCCGGGCTGTTTGTCTGAAAGGCAGGGGGCAAACGGGTTCGACAGGTTCGGATGCCTCTTTTCAGGCCGTAACAATACTCATGATCAGCTGGGCGGTTTTAATCATGTCATCCAGTTCGATGTATTCGTCAATCGTGTGGACGTTTGCCATGCCGGTGCCGAGAATGGCGCAGGAGAGTCCGTAGCTGTTCAGGATGTTCGCATCGCTGCCGCCGCCGGCAACAATATACTCGAGGTTGCGGCCAAGGCGGGCGGCGGCCCCTGCCACCCTTTGCAGGGCCGGAGCATCCGCGGCCAGCTTCATGACAGGATATTCCTTGTTGATGCGCAGGGCAACGGTGGGAATGCCGGCCGCCAGCCCGGTGGGGTCGGTCCAGTCATCAACCACCTGGCGGAAGGTTTCTTCGAATTCTCCGGTATACCTGGCAAGCTTGTCCTCGGAATGACTTCTGATTTCTCCCTTTACCGTTACTTTGTCCGGCACGATATTGGTGGCGGTTCCTCCGGCAATGAGACCGATGTTGGCCGTGCTTTCCTTGTCAAGGCGACCGAGGTGGAGCTCCGCAACGGCCTGGGCTGCCAGGTGAATGGCGTTGACCCCCTGTTCCGGTGCCAGGCCGGCATGGGCTGCATGGCCCGTGATTTCAGCAACAAACCTGTTGGCGGCCGGCGCACCGATAATCACCTGGTCCGTGCCGGTGGTGTCCAGGGCATAGCCGATCCCGGCCCGCAGGGTTGCGGCATCAAAGGCCTTGACCCCGAGCAGTCCGATCTCTTCGCAGGTGGTGAAGAGAAACTCGACAGGTCCGTGCGGGACGTTTTGTTCCTGCAGGGTTCGTATCACCTCAATGAGCACCGCGATGCCGGACTTGTCGTCGGCGCCGAGCACGGTGTCGCCTTTGCTGGAAAAGGTGTTGCCTTCACGCAGAACCCGTACGCCGTCACCCGGCTGCACCGTATCCATGTGGCAGTTAAAGAACACAGGATCAAGGTTCGCGCCATTACCGGGAAAGCGGACCACGATGTTGCCGCAATCGGAACCGGTTTTGTCGGCAGAGCCGTCCTCGACGACCTCACCGTTCAGCTCCCTGAAAACATTTTTTACATAGGCCGCGACCCCGCCCTCCTCTTTCGAGGGGCTGCTGATTTCGCAGAGGGCAATAAATGTCTTGGCAAGACGCTCCTTGTTTATATCCATTCAATTCTCCTGAAAGAAAATATGTTCAGGTCTTCCCATCGGTTTCCGATCATTAATTTGGGGCAGACAAAAGAGTTCTATTCATATCAGATTACGCTGCTCGTATAAAGTGAAAAGATGAAAAGGGGGAAGCTGATCACGCCGCTGTTGCAGATTGCAGCAAATGATCACAAAAAGCCTGGTACTGGGCGGGCAGGGTGCGGTTTTTCCTGCGCACCAGATAAAAGCTGCGCCGGATGCGCAGGCCGTTTATCGGTATTTCCCGGAGGATGCCATCGGCCAGTTCCTCGCGAACCGCAATGCGCGAGAGGATGGCGGCCCCCAGTCCGGCCTTGGCCGCCTGTTTTATGGAGCTGGTGGAGCCGAGGGTCGCGACGATAGTGAACCGGTTGAGATCGGTTTGTTTTTTGTTCAAGTGGTTCTCCGTGGTCTGCCTGGTGCCTGAGCCCTTTTCCCGCAAGAGAAAAGGGATTTGCTCCAGGTCCTTGAGGGAGACATTTTTTTTCAGTTTCATGCCGGGAGAGGCCACCAGTATCAACTCGTCTTCCACCACGGGCAGATAGTCAAGCCTGCCCGGCTCCATGATCGCTCCGACAATGCCGCACAGCAGGTCATGCCTTAACACCATTTCCGTGATCCTGGCGGAATCTTCGATCAGTATCTCAAAAGAGACGTCAGGATAGAGCTGTTTAAAGGCATGGGCCTCGACCGGCAGGATATAGGAGCCCGGAATGGTGCTGGCGCCGATCTGCAGGCTGCCCCGTATCCCTGTTCCGGTGGCGGCAACCTCTTCCAGTATTCTCCCCAGGTCGTCGAGAAGCTTGACAGCCTTGGGGAAGAGGACATCAGCCTCCCTGGTTGGCATGATCGAGCGGCCCAGCCGGTCAAACAGTTTGCAGTTCAGGCTGCTTTCCAGGTTTTTGACGTGTTCGCTGATGGTGGGCTGGCTGATGTGCAGCAACTCCGAGGCCCTGGTGAAGCTTCTGTTTTTGTAGACGGATACGAATATTTTCAGGTGATGTATTTCCACTCCTCGCCTCCAGAAATGTTAAACCGGTCAATGTATTGAACAGGGCTATTCCCGCTTTTTTTGGGATAGAGATAATCTATTGGTAATATCAATTATATCAATATATGGTTCTTGGGTCCAGAAAAACATGAATCAATATTCACCTTGGGTGCAACCATACAAGAGAATGAAAGGAGAGGGGGTCATGAGGTTTCATAAAAGTATTTCGCTGTTTGTTGTTTTCGTGCTCCTGGCAGCTGTCCAGGTAAGTGCCCGGAAGGAGATATCTTCGATAATCAGTCCCGAGGAGTTAAAGGCCCTGGTTGATTCCGGGGCGGATTCCTTCCTGGTGATCGATGCCAGGGAGCCGGAGGAGTACCAGGAGGTGCATATCCCCGGTGCAGTCAATGTCCCGCA
>Ga0180007_10006394_pt1 | contig 11511 bp, 6 predicted proteins | sample MM_PC_MetaG_FD_121122 | JGI IMG/M metagenome (GOLD analysis project Ga0180007, IMG submission 121122) | Groundwater microbial communities from the Aspo Hard Rock Laboratory (HRL) deep subsurface site, Sweden - MM_PC_MetaG | ecosystem: Environmental > Aquatic > Deep subsurface > Groundwater...
GAGAAGAGGTTCAGATTAATAGCCCTCATGATGCTATTAGGGCAGGTATGGCTTTAATTCCAGAAGACAGAAAGAACCACGGTTTGAATTTGATTTTCTCGGTTCTTTATAACCTTTCTATAGTACATCTTGATGAATTCTGCAAATTTGGGATAGTTGATACACAGCGAGAGTTTATAGAAACAGAAGGTATGGTTAGAGAATTAAATATAAAAATACCATCTCTGGGTGTTGCCATAGAAACACTCTCGGGCGGCAACCAACAAAAAGTCGTGCTGGGGAAATGGCTTTTGAGAAGGCCGAGGATTTTATTTATGGATGAACCTACCCGCGGTATTGATGTTGGAGCTAAAGCAGAGATACACCGACTGATAGGGGAATTGACAAGGCAGGGCATGGCCGTGGTCATGGTCTCAAGTGAATTGTCGGAGATATTGGGAGTCACTGATAGGATATTGGTGCTTCGTCAAGGATGCGTATCAGGCAGATTCAGCCGTCAGGATGCAACTCCGGATAAGATTATGGAGGTAGCTGCATGAAAACAGCAGAGAAACAGACTAATCTTAAAAAGAAAGAAACTAAAGGTGTTGATTTGCGCCTTTTGTCTATGGTTTTTATTCTCGTGGCCATGTGGCTTTTTTTCCGCTGGCAGGTAGGAGAATTTTATTTTAGCGGAGAGAGCATTGCCAAGCTTAGCCGGGATATGGCTATCTGGATGATTCTTGCGACCGGTATGACCATGGTAATTGTCTCCGGTAATATTGATTTATCAGTGGGTTCCCTGCTGGCTGTTGTTGTTGGAGCGTGCGCCTTTATGCTTGACCCGGAAAATGGATTGGGTTGGACAGCAAATGTAGCTGTCCCGTTGGCACTGCTGATTGGTTTATCCCTTGGATTATGGCAGGGATTTCTTGTGGCCTTTTTCCGCATGCCAGCCTTTATAGTTACTCTGGCAGGTTTGTTTATCTTTCGGGGGCTAACGCAGAAAGTAAGCGCAAAGGACCCGCGTGTGCCTGATGACAGTTGGGTGACAACGTTTGGGTTTAGTTATATCCCGCCGACAGTGGGTTATATCATTGCTGGGCTGATTTGCGCGGCAATTGTCTTCTTTGTGCTTAATAATTATTTTCGGAGAAAGAAGATGGGATTAGATCCTGGCCGCCGATGGGGTGTAATTTTGAAAATCCTGATTCCTTGCGCAATTATCTTAGGGTTTATCTATAAAGTAAACCAGTACAAGGGCTTACCTGTGCAGACCCTGATTATGCTTATTGTTATATTTGTAATGTATTTCATTGCCCAGTATACACGGTTTGGTAGGCAGGTATTTGCTATCGGTGGGAATGCGGAAGCGGCGCGCTTTTCCGGTATAAATATTGAAAAAAATATAGTAGCAGTCTTCGGTATCATGGGACTGTTGGCCGGCATAGCCGGTGTGGTATGGATGGCACAGAACCAGGGAGCAACGCAAAAGGCGGGAGAGTGGTACGAACTTTACGCTATTGCTGCCTGTGTAATCGGCGGAACGAGTCTTATGGGCGGGCGAGGCTCTGTGTTTGGGACTCTGCTGGGTGCGCTTGTTTTTGCCACAGTGATACAGGGTATGGACTATACTGGTCTTGAGAACTGGCTACAGCTGGCTGTGCGAGGCTCTGTGCTGGCTATTGCCGTGGCTATTGATGTAGCCGGCAAAGACCCGGCGCCGTGGATGATTCGTCTCAAGCACAAATTTAAAAGAGTAAAACCGCAATAAGAAATTTGTTCGGCGGGCTATTAAAAATTACCTCCTTTTTTCCATTCTGTTGTGGACTTTTGCATGTCTATTCCAAACTTAGCTGCTATTTGCCTGTTTGTTTCATGAATGTTCTTTAGTTTGTTTCTATTATATTGTATTAACATATTCTCGTATCATCAATGAGTACAAGCAGATAAATAAATCTTAATTTTAGAAATATTCACATAATTATAGTGCTTCGTTCCATTGCCCGTATTTTTATAAGACTCATAATGATCAAAGTAACTCATATTCCGAGCGTAGTCGTCTTCAAAGATTCTGACGGAGTATTTTTTATCACCTTCCAAATCAGCCTGGAACGATGATGAGTCCAAATATCTTCCCCAGTTCGCCGTATGGGGCATGATCAAATAAGACGCTGCAACGGGTTTACTGCCACCCACCTCTGAGATTTCAATCCTTTTAACCGCACAGGTTACTCCCGTATTGATAGGACCGGCTCCGTTTGAATACTCAGCATTAATAAAATATCTGCCGCTTTTTTTCACGGCAAATGAAGGAATCCGTATTTCATCTTCCGATTGGCCCCAATTTTCAAAATGATGATTATTTACCCGATTCCCACCTCTATTTTTCATCAAAGCAGCACCGATTTCGATTATGTTATCTTTTGGACAGTAGAAATTCGCAGGAGTCAGATGCGAGCAGTTGCCTGAATCGGGATAAATGGCTTCAACCATATAAAAATATGTTTTGTCTCCATAATCCGCTGAATCAGGATCCGTCCATTCGGTTTTGGTTATCCCTTTGGCACACAATTGACCGTTGCGGTAAATATTAAAGCGGATATTGGTTTCACCATTGACGTCATAGTGGAGCTTGAGTTTCCCCTCATCCACGGTAATACCGCCCTGCTCCACGGCTTTCCACCGGGGTTGTTTGGGCCCAAAGATGTTTCTCGGGCTTAGATCGTTAACCAGATGAATCTTACCCGAAGCCTTATTTCCCGCCGCAGAGAGCCAAACTTCCCAACGATTCTCCTTTTCCAGATCGCCTGCCATGACAAAATCCTTCTCAATCGGTCGGTCGTTCAAATAAATTTTACCGATTTTGTAAACGCCGACTTCTTCTTTGCTCAAGGAAGGCAGGTTGACCGTTACCTGTATGGTTTTGCCCCGATACTTGAAGTTTTTCAGGACAAGAGCCTTACTGTTCTGAAAATATTCGCTATGCATCTTCGGCGTGACGCAGGGCAGAAATCGAACGCCGTTGTAGTCTGTTTCCAAGCCGAAAATAATATCCTGAACCATCGCCATGTATCCGGCAACCGACCAGAGCTGACGGCGCGAGTTGATGACCGGCCCGCTGATACCATTTATCTGGGCAAACGCCCCGCCTGTTACAAAATCAAAGTTCTCCATATTGGAAAGGTTCAGGGCTGTCCCCCTAACCAATGAATAGACCGACTGATCAATAGCGGCACTGTTGCCAACCTGTTTGGCGGCGGAAAGCCAGTAGGCCGTCACAAAGGGCCAGAACGCATGATTATGATAGATCGGCACGGTTTGCTCCTGCGGCCATACCACCGGAGGTCCGTATTTTGCCTGGGGATAATTGGAGATGATTTTTTCAGCTTTAGCCTTATCGGCAATCCCACCGAGTATCGCCAGCGATTGGCCAAGCAAGTCAAAACGATTCAATCTTATCTTTACAGGCTCATCCAATATCAACGAACTGTATAACCCCCTGGATTCAATATAGAATTCTTCATTAATCGCTTTTTTGAGTGATCTCGCCCAAACAGCATACCGCTTTTCCTGTTCAGCAAACCCTTTATAACCAGCTATCCGGCTTGCGGTTTTCAGTAATTGGTAATGACCAATGTTTGTTGAGAGAGTTTTGGATTTTGCGATGGTCAATACGTTATTCTGCGTCCAGCCGGGATACGTCTGCTCCCGCCAGTCCAGAAATGACTGTTCACCCCAATATAATTCGTCCTCGGGGTCAAATATGATTCGACGGTCATGCTCGATGGTGTCATGCATGATTTGCCATGCATCTTCTAAAAACTGTGCCCTTTGATCGCCGTCGAGATATTTCAATAATTCCCATGCCCCGATGGCCCATACGACACGGTCCGTTGAAACAGGGTAACTGCCCCCCGAACCCGTATCCTGAACGATCTGACGGGAATACTGTCCATCAATACCAGGCTTCAGACGCGTGGTTTTAAACAGCAACGAGTTCAGGCACCGCTGCGGGTCCAGAGAGGCCAGGCCCAGGTCAACCGAATATGAAATATCCCGTGTCCACACATATGTCCACTTTTCTCCGGTTTGAAAATAGGGGCGATTCATTGCGTCCCGGACATCGAAGCTGCCGTCCCGTATCTGATCGACGGCATTCAAGGCAGCGTCATCCAGCGTCAACGCATACAGAGCGTCAAACATTTCATTGCCGCTACGAAGACATGGAAAATTCGTATTTTCAGAAAAGGTTCGTGTTTTGTCTGCTGGTTCATTATCCCGCAGGGTCGCCGTCGTGGACAAAGTGTAAGTTTTTACTCCATCCGCCTGACGTACCTGCAATTTTACGGTGTTTCCATCATCCACAAAGGTATTTGCTGTCATTGAACCATAAGAAAAACTGCTAAGCATCATGAGAACAATACAAAAAACGACCCATGAGCCAAGCTTAACGATACACTGATGCACATTTTTAATCTTCATAGACATTCCTCCTTTAATCCAAGTTATTATAAGTTACATTATTATACTATTTTGAGCAGATCTCTCATTGAATTTCCAAATAATCATAATTCCCGGCTTAGGGAATCGCAACATAAAAATTAACGCTGTTATGTATTCCAATTTATTAAATCCGGAATCATATCCGTTTCAGTCGCTGTTGAACCTCATCCGCCTATTTTTGTTTTTGATATGACTTTTTGCTTGGGTGCTTGGATTACTTCTCCTATGATTTGGCTATCTTTTCTTAATGAATGATGTCGCATAGTTTTCAAGATAGCTTCAACATCTTTTCTTGATACAACTGCAACGAATTTGTCTTTGTTTGCCTTACATAGCAATTTTTATTTTTAGATTTTCTTTGATTACTATCTGCTTTGTTTCATCGCCCTGAGTTCTGATTACGTCGTCGGCTGTTATAAGTTCGACTATCGTTTGTCGCTTCGGCCGCGGCATTTGTCCCTGCTGACTTAGTATCTCAACTATTACGCGTTCGCCATCCCGACGAGCTGCATATTTTGTCAGCAGATATTGGTCGTTACGGTAACCGTAGCCTTCGCCGGCATCTTCATATAGCGTGCCTTCAGCCAAGCCGTTTTCATCTAAGCAGACCAGAAGCGTTAGCGGCTGAAGCGATTCTTCGGTAGTGTTTTGTATTACTCTTCCAAGCGGTATGATAGAGCCGCCTCGTATTTTTAATTCCGGCTGATTGATATCTTCTGCTGGATCTTCGCCAACAAGTGAAACCGTCCGCCAGATACCCGATGGCTCAATAATAGTTTCACTTGAATCTTCTTTCAGTTGCGGAACTACCAGCAGGTCTGAACCTAACAGAAAGGCGCTATCCTCGCTTCGTAGTTTCGGGTCAGCAGGGTCAGTAAAAAATACTGGTCGCATTACCGGCATGCCGCTTACGGACGCTTCATAAAATAGAGTGTACAGATACGGCAGCAGACGATAGCGTCGCTCAAGAGCTATACGGCAACTTTGCTCAATGTTTTCTGAGAAGACCCACGGCTCTTTGCTTATATTACCCTTGCCGGTATGGCCGCGAGCAAATGGCAATAGCGCTCCTACACCCATCCAGCGAGCGAATAATTTTTCATTGCCGTTTTTGATGTATCCGCCGATATCCGGCCCGCTGAAGGGCTGACCCGACAAACCAAGATTGAGAGCCATAGATACCGAATCCTCCAGATTGTTCCAATCTGAAATGTTGTCACCCGTCCAGGTAGCCGCATACCGATGACCGCCAATGAAGTTAGCCCTCGTGAGAACAAATGGACGTTTGTCCGGGTTGGCCGCCTGAATGCCCTCTCGCGTCGCTTGAACCATAAGCATACCGTAAACGTTGTGATACTGTGCGTGTGATCCCTTCGGCAGTCCATCGCCGCCGCTGTGAATATTATCCAGCGGCATTGTTTTAGAATCGGTCTTGAAAACAGCCGGCTCATTCATATCATTCCAGACGCCGTCAATACCGAAGGTCATAAAATCCTTGTATAATGAGCCCCACCATGTACGGGTCGCCGGCCTGGTGAAATCAGGAAACGCGCACATACCCGGCCAGACTTCGCCGTTATATTCTTTGCCGTCAACAGTTTTTACCCAGTGGTCACCGACAGTACCCTGGTCATAGACGAAATAACCCGTATCGACTTTAACGCCCGGGTCAATCATCCAGATTGATTTAAATCCCATTTTATGCAAGTCGTCATTCAATTCTGCCGGATTCGGAAAACCCTCTTTTTCAAAAGTGAAAATCCGGTACTCGTCCATATAATCAATATCCATCCAGATAACATCGCAGGGAATATTGCGACTGCGAAAGCCATTGGCGATTTCAAGCACGCGACTATCTGGATAATACGAATATCGGCACTGATGATAACCGAGCGCCCACTTCGGCGGTAAGGGCATCGTGCCAATAAGACCGGCAAGAGCTTTTAAAACTTCCTGAGGCGAATTGCGATTGATAATAATCACTGGAAAACTTGGCCCATCGGCGGTAAACTCTATGCCATCTATCAGGTTAATCCAGCATTTATAAGTTGTGTCGGCCAAAACGCCAAATGCAGTTCCATCCCTGCGAACAGCCAGTACCCAGGGATGCGATTGATACAGCGATGGGTTTAATCTACTGTAGCCGTAGCAGTCTGTGTTCCAGCAGGTTGTAACTTTGCCGTTTCGCAGAAGCGGGCCGGCAATTTCGCCTGTTCCATATAAACTTGTGCCGGCGTCGATTTTGATTTTGACCGTACGCCGACCGTCTACAGCCGATTCAAAAGAGGGCATCGGCTGGAATGAACGCGGTACCGAGCCGAGCACGACCGGTTGATGCTCAAGAGCCATTGAAGGCGGCAACTGATTCAGCTCAACGCCCGAGGCATAAAAACGGGCGATACCATTTCCGAGCAGTTGCGATTTTCCAGGTGGCTGCGCATAACTTACGCAAGCAATCGTAAATAGCAAAGCTATTACGATTGCAATTTTTGTAAACACTGGCCATTGTCTTTTTGAATTTGTCATATTGCTTCCTTTTTTATTATTTATCCCGTTAGAAATAAAAGGATGCGATTCTTTTTCTCTGGGTTTTTTAAACCAATCTTGTCTATGGATTTCTTTAGCTTCTTTTAATAATTCAGAGACATATTTATAAGCAGTTACGCCGACTTCTTCTTTTTTCTTTTCATAGAGATTAACTAAATCTTTAAAAGTCATGATTTTGCTCCTTGTTCCAAAATTTCTATTATATCTGTATTATATTGTATCAGCAGATTTTTGGCAACTGGGCGGAGGTTAGCATTTCGATGAAACGGGTACCGCCGATTTTTGTTTTTAATATGACTTTTTGTCTGGGTGCTTGGATTACTTCTCCTATGATTTGGCTATCTTTTCCTAATGAATGATGTCGCATAGTTTTTAGGACAGCTTCAGCATCTTTTCTTATATACTACGCTACCGAGAGAGTATTTTGCAAACTGCTTGAGGATGAAAAGGTAGTGACCAACCTGTCCGCCAATATTTGGCAGGCGGGGCTTGCTCGGTGAATGGGAAAGCAAAGCAAGCCCCCGTTGAAAATATATTTTCTTACGGGGCAGGTTTGCCACTACTTATATTTGAAGGTCTGAATGTATTGTCGGTTTAGAAGAGAAATCAAACAACAAGAAGGAAGTCCCGACGCTCCTTCGGATGTCGGGACTTCCTTTCAGCAGAATTTACCCCCCCCGCTTGTTCCGACGTAATCGGAACGGAGGGAGTGAATCGATTAAGTCTTATTTAGTAGCCACCAAATCCAACCTCGGGCATGTACTGAGGCATTAAGTGTACCTTCTTTGGGCAACTTTTGGTATATGGGCAAATTGCTATCAAACAGCCCGATAGGCTAGAAGGAATAAGTATCACATGCCCATCAAGCATTCCTGCAGTAGAATCATTAAGATGGCGCGGCTCGACCAAATCGCAGGAACAGTTCCTGGGGTCATTCATCGCATAGGGACAGCCGCCGGGCCATGGGCAGCCGGGTGTGCAGCCGCACGTGGTGCCTGTTATCATTCCAGTGTGTTCTTCAGCATAGACCACTGTTTGGCTCGGTCCCGGAAATGATGTAATTTTCCTGTGTCCACCTGGGCAAGCCTCGGCTGAACTTATTCCTCCTCCCTCAAATACAGTACGATACATACCATTAGCATCCAAAACAGCAGTAGAGGGTATGACCCATGTGCGTTCGGAAATCGCATAGTCGTACTGGCGCCTCGGCCTCGTAGGAGAAGTTCCTGGAATCAATGGGTTTCGAGCCTGCGCACTTGGGCATTTAAAGAATTCAGGATTAGTTAGATAACCACCGCTGAAAAGAAGACCTCCTTTTGCCCTTCCCTGTCCAGTTCCAGAAAACGCAGTGCTGACAGGTGAGATTTGAGCACAACCCTCGCACCAGCCATATGTAGGATACGTCATTAATCCCGTTACAACACCTTGGTATCCTGGCAGGTAATTGTCCCAATCGTTCGCATATAATATGTTCGCAAGCATCAGTTGGTGCAGATTGTTCATACATCTTGCCCTTATTGCGAGGTCTCTTGCCCTGTTCAATGCAGGAAGTAGCACTGCAGCCAAAATTCCAATAATAGCTATTACTACAAGAAGCTCTATTAGCGTGAAACCACTATCTACCCGCCTCTTCGGGAAATCTTGTCCGAGGAGAATCTTAACTCTACTTATCATATCTCATCCCTCCTTTTTTGCATTCTTTACCCCGTTTTTAAATTCCTCTGATGCCACGTCAGAACTGATTTCTGACCAGAATTTACTGTGATAATTATAGGTAAGCATATCATATTTGTCAAGGAACTGCGCCCCGTGAAATCCATGGATTTCCGTCCCCGTGGAATTTCTCTCAGAGAAATTCCCGGGATTTAGTCCTTGGGATTGCTTTGCAATTCCTAGGGAGACTAAAGTCCTTGAGATTGCCTTGCAATCTCTAAGGGCATTTGTTTTTACATTTGTGGTTGCTCGTGTTGCCGGGTAGAGCAAATATGTAGATATTTGCTCTATCGTTTTCTCGTGAACATATTGGAGCCACTCCATCTGTTGGGTGCGTATATGCAGGAGCCCACTTAAGAAAATTAGCAGAGCTATTAGAATCCCGTTCAAAGCGAATGCAAATTTAGAGATAAAGCGATTGAACGAACTCTGAACTCCAGATAGTCGCAGAGTTGCAGTTCTATCTAATCTACTCTCTAATTTTTGCCAATAGTTTTCCCAGTATTCCTTAGAAGGTTTTTCTCTAACCTTGAGTTTGAGCAGGTTATCAATCTTGGTCATAGTGTTAAGCTCATCCATACACTTGTGACATTTAGCAAGGTGTTCTTTAATTGCGTTTCTATAAGTAACCTTTAACGAATTGTCCAAGTAACCCGATAAGAACCTGTTTACTTTCTCACACTCCATTTCTATTCACCTCCTTATTATATTAGACAACAAACCTTAATTTTTCTTTGAGTTTATTTCTCGCTTGAAATAAACGCCAAGATACGGTCTTTTCCCGACAACCTAAAATTTGCGCTATTTCTCTATGAGGTAAGCCTTCAAGAAGCGCCAATTCTACTACTGCCTTTTGCTTCAGCGGTAAAGAATTTATGGCCTTTGTTATTTCTTCGTTTAACTGGCGGCTTTCTGCAATTTTCTCAGGGTTAGAGATATCTTCAATCGAAATATTTTCATCTAATGTAAATATTTGCCTTCTCCCCATTTTCTTTAGGTGATTGATCGTTATATTCATAATTATTCTATATAACCATGTGAAAAAAGAGGATTTCTCTTGGAAGTTACAGATTGATTCATACGCTTTAATAAAAGCTTCTTGAGAAAGGTCATCTGCGTCAGTATGGTTATTAGTCATCCGATAAGCTACAAAATAAATTTGCTGCTTATATTTTTGCACCAACTCGCCAAACGCATCTCTATCACCCATCTTAACTCTCCTAACCAACGCCATGTCTTGTTCTGTTTTCATAAGGATATCTGATTACAGAAAAATGTCATTGTGAGCCGAAGGCAAAGCAATTACACGGAGATTGCTTCGGCTGTGCCTCGCAACGACCTTTTAGGTCGGATTGCCACGCTTCTTTCAGTCGCTCGCCCCTAGAAATTGCGAAGCAATTTCAGGGACTTTAGTCCCGGAAATCCTTTGGATTTCACGGGGCAATGACAACAGCGCTGTCACCTGTGAAATCCACTCACTACTTAAGTTAGACAATTTTCCCGTTAAATCCTTTGACCCCGTTTAGAAATTCTATTTCTAACGGGGCGAACTATTTTCGATGACATATTGAGGCTTGCCCTGCCTGTCGCATAGGCAGGTGCGTACAGACTAAAGACAAAAGACTAACTAAAAAATAGAACCGTCCTCTTTTCCTTTTCCCTTATGGATTACACATGAAACCTTCACTGCTAAGGATATACGGCCCGCCAGTCGAACGGAGCCCCAGACAACAGCCAGAGCCTAGGACACAATACAGTGTTTCAGGAATGCTTGCAAGTGTGCACCATTAAACATGACCGTCAATTTTGAGTACGTTGACACCACTCCTTCCGTGGTTTTTGTTCCCGGTGCCAGATAAGAAATAGCGAAAGTTAAATTGAGTGATAGGAGGACAATTACCAGTATCGTATTCCCCGTTCATATCAGCTGCCAAAGCGTGCGTATTCTCTTTACAGTTCACAGGCATGTTCCGAACCGTCGTTGATAAGAGCCTTACTGTTGCGGGGGAGAATGGAGACATAGAATTTAAGCCAAATGCATACGTATACGAACATTCAGGTTTATTTGTTCCCAGAGAAGCTGTACCATAGGGGTTACCAATAAGGTAGCACGTTGAGAGAATTATCCTCATCCTTGATTCCCCTCGTGTTGCTTGGGCAAAAGAGTATAGCACCTGTTCCATATTTTCCAGCATTTATCAAAATGTTGAAATCCCGTACGGTATTAGCGTCATTAGTATTAATGCTGCTAACAAAAGAATACCACCGCACGGAAACATCTGACCCCCCAGTTGTTTGCGTACATCATCAAGCCCATTACCTATCTCTTTGAGGTTACTTTTGCAAACAGCACGTCTTGCAGCTTCCCTTGCTCTCTGGAGTGCTGGCAAGAACATAGCAGATAAAATCCCAATTATAGTTATTACAACAAGAAGCTCTATTAGAGTAAAGCCATTGCGGATTGAAGATTTTGAATCTTGCCTGCCCCTTCAAGGAGTCTTGAATCTCCTTAACATATCTCATCCCTCCTTTTTTATTGTATACTGTATATGTTACAACGTAGTTAATTGTGTAACAACATCTGTATTTGTCAAGAGCGATTGTCGGCTTAGAACAGTTAGAACAGAAGTTGAGCATCAGCCGGGGAAAGTTATTTTTGAAGTGGAGGGTTTGTCTTTAGAAGACCCTGAAGTCCCGGGTCGTATGCTCTTCAAAGATGTTTCTTTCGATTTAAGAGAGAGGGAAATTTTAGGTATTGCCGGATTA
>Ga0180007_10006395_pt1 | contig 11511 bp, 10 predicted proteins | sample MM_PC_MetaG_FD_121122 | JGI IMG/M metagenome (GOLD analysis project Ga0180007, IMG submission 121122) | Groundwater microbial communities from the Aspo Hard Rock Laboratory (HRL) deep subsurface site, Sweden - MM_PC_MetaG | ecosystem: Environmental > Aquatic > Deep subsurface > Groundwater...
CCATGGCGCGAACATTCTTTCGCATACGGCGCTCGCCATATCATTGACCAGATGATAAAGCACCTTCAGACCGAGATAGCTCATGCCCACTTCGTATGTGTCGGGATAAGAAAGCAGGACCGACGTCATCCCCGGGCCGTGTTCTTTCCGGACACTGTTCGTCTCGCATCCTATATACCTGCCGGGTTTCCGGACTCTGGTAAGCATGTCTTTCAGTTTGTCATTCATGAGTTCCTTGTGGTGCTTGGTAATAAAAATAGCATAGGGCAAAGCGCATAGAGCACAGCATATAGGTTTGTCGGGTTTGTGGAGTTTGTAGAGTTTATTGGGTCGTATTGACCGATGCCCCATTCGTGACTCGTGATCCGTGATTCGTGATTCGTTCACTACTTTTTGACACTCTGACACTTTGACACTCTGACTCTTTCTCTACCCTCGCGCTTCTCCTTCCGCTACGAACTATTTAACCTTTAAAACTTTTTAACTTTTCAAACTGCTCTCTCTCTGACCTCTGTCTTCTGACTTCTGTCTTCTGATTTCTGATCCCTCACCTATGCACTCTCCTGCTGATGCTCAGAAGCAGGCCTATGCCGAGAAAGGTGACTATGGTATTGGACCCTCCGTAGCTGATCGCGGGCAGAGGGAGGCCCACAACAGGCATCAGCCCTATGGTCATAGAGACATTGACTATTACCTGAAACGCTATCAATGTAACGACCCCGACAGCTATCGCTTTCCCGTAGATGTCAGGCACATCATGCGCGATCTTTATCCCTCTCCATATGATGACCGCGTAAAGGCCCAGAAGCATCATCGCTCCTATGAAACCCCATTCTTCACCGATCACGGAAAAGATGAAATCCGTATGGCGTTCGGGCAGGAACCTAAGATAATTCTGCGTACCATTGAGCCATCCTTTCCCGAAAATACCGCCCGACCCTATGGCTATTTTGGACTGTATTATCGTATACCCGGCCCCCAAAGGATCAAGGTTCGGATTTATAAAAACAAGCAGACGGTTCTTTTGATAATCCTTAAGCAGCAGCCAGAGTACCGGCAAACTGAAAAAACCTAAGGACATTACGGATACCAGATGTTTTACGCGGGCCCCGCAGGCGAATAACATAGCGCAGGCTATAGGCGCGAGCACTATCGCCGTTCCCAGGTCGGGCTGCATGAATATCAGTAATGCCGCCGGCAGGACCAAGAGAAGCGCTTTGATAAAAGTCCCCAGCGATCCTATCTTCTCCCTTCTTTCCCCTAAAAAATACGCCAGCGCCAAGATGACCGTTATCTTCACGAATTCCGAGGGTTGCAGAGATACCGGGCCCAAAGTGATCCATCTTCTCGCGCCGTACCTTTCCCCGCCAAAGAGAAGCAATAATATCAGCGCCGCGATATTCAGAGCGTATGCCGCATACCCGAGATCAAGTATTTTCAGATAATCCATTCTCGAGATCACGAGCAGTATGAACAGACCCGTTATCACCCACGCGGTCTGTTTTATGACAAGGGCGCTGATCCCCCCGCCGCCCGCAAGACTGCTGGTAGCGGAATATACGAACGCGATCCCAAGCACGGAAACCAGGACCGCCGCGCCGCATAATATTTTATCCATCCTGCCGAGTTTTTCTTTTTTCATGTATATCCGTGTTCGTTAAAGCAGCCCTAATTCCGCCGCGCGCTGAAAAACCTTTCCCGCTGTCTCCGCGGCATAATATCCTCCGCGCCCTCCGTATTCATCAAAAACAACAATGGCCAGTTTAGGGTCTTCGGCGGGAGCAAAGCCGGAAAACCATCCGTGACTGCTTTTTCTGGATGTCTGCGCGGTCCCTGTTTTGCCCGCTACAGCGATCCCTTCGATCTTAGCTTTCATCCCGGTCCCATGAACATCATTAACGACTTTTCTCAAACCTTCCTTTACCGCATTAAGATTCTCCCGAGAAAACCCCAGATCCACGGATCTCTGCGCGTTGACCCTGACCCCGCCGATATCCTTCACAAGAAAAGGCGAGACAAGCTGACCCCCGTTAGCGAATACGGACATCATACGCACGACCTGCAGCGGAGAACATAAAAGATATCCCTGCCCTATGGAATAGTTCACCGTATCACCTTTATACCATTTTTGGTTCAGCTTCCTGCTTTTCCAAGCGGCCGACGGCACGGTCCCTTCCTTTTCTCCGGGGAGGTCTATGCCGGTCTTTTCCCCTAACCCTAATTTTTTCGAGAATACCGCTATCTTCTCTCCCCCCAGTAAAAGACCCGTCCTGAAAAAATACACATTGCACGAACCTTTTATTGCCTCAAGCAGAGATACCGTTCCATGTCCGTTCTTACGCCAGCAGTTGAATACCGCCTTCCCCAACGTCAGTTGCCCCGAACATGAAAATTCCGTTCCCGGAACGATGGTCCCTGTCTCCAGGGCCGCTATCGCCGTTACCGCTTTAAATACCGAACCCATCGGGTAAACCCCGGAAACGGCCCTGTTCAAAAGAGGATAATCCCGGGAGTTAAGCAGCTCCCTTACGCTTTTTTCTCCGGAACGTTCTATGAACACATTGGGATCGTATCCCGGGGCGCTGGCCATGGCTATGACCTCTCCCGTATTGGGATCCATGACGATTATGACCCCCTTTTTACCTTCAAGCAGTTTGTCGCAATACATCTGAAGGTCTATATCTATCGTAAGCCTTAGATCCTTTCCGGGCAAGGGTTCTCTGAATCCCAACATATTCACTTCACGGCCCCGATGATCCACTTCTACCTGTTTTCCCCCGTGCCTTCCCCTAAGATAATCATCGTAGTATTTTTCGACTCCGTCCCTTCCCATTCGGTCGTTTATCTTATACCCGTAAGTCCTGAGTTTGTCGAATTCGTAGCGGTTGATATACCCGATATAACCCAAAACGGACGCGGCAGATCGCCCCTTAAGATACTCTCTTTTTGCCGACACTTCCACGAAAAGGCCGGGATATTCCCCGGACAATTCTTCTATCTGTATGGCTTTTTCCATTCCGACGTTCTGCGCGAGGCATGAAGTGACGTAAGGTTCTTTCCCTGCTTCCGCTAAAAGGGAAAGGATCTCTTCTTCGGGTATCGTCAAAGAAGAACTGAGAAATTCTGTCAGAGCCTCTTTGTTCTTTATCCTGCTGTATATTACGGAAATTTCAAAAGAAAGGATATCCTTGACCAGAGGTTTACCGTTTCGGTCGGAGATACTTCCTCTGGGGGCCATTAAAGGCACGACCTTAAGCCTGTTCTCTTCCGACATTACCCTGTATTTCTCGTGACGGAATACCTGTACATACGCGAGTCCCGCTGATAACGCCAGCATACAAACTCCCAGGACTAAAGAAAATATCCTGATCCTCATGGATTATAGACCCGCCCTTTTGTCTTCCAAACCCAGCTCTCTGCTCAATATGAAAAAGCATATCGGCGCGCACGCCACGGTTGCCGACAAAGTTCTCCAACTCATCAATAGCTCTTTCAGCACACTCGCGTCATTACCGTAAACTCTGTTAAAGATAAGTATGTGCGCCGCCAGGACAACGCAGACGGCTATAGCTGTTACCATGGCCTGAGCTATGGGATTATACCTGTAGAATATCCGTCCCTCAAAAAAGCCCATTGCTCCTATCAAAGGAAAAATAAAAATATCCGTTCCGAGAGTCCCGAAAGAAAGGCTTCCGCGCATGAAAGCGGCGATAAAAGCGAATATCATGGCTTCCGCTACGCCCCGGAACATACCCGAGAAAACCACCAAGAGTATCATCAGGTCGGGCATCCAGGGAAACCCTTTGAAAAATGTTGTCTGCAATACCGCGGCGAGGACAAGAAGGACATATAGAGACACGGTCTTTTTCATATTGAAAAGCTAAAAGATGACAAACATTCCATTGTTAGTTCTCTTTGACGCACAGCACTTCTTCCTGAGCAAGCGGATCCGCGTAGGGCTCTATTCCCGCGCGTTTATACATGCCGGTCTTACTTCTCGTGACCTCGGTGACCCGTCCCATTATTATGCCTTTAGGGAATATACTGCTGTAATCCGATGTCAGGACGATGGCGCCCGTCCTCACTTCAGCGTCTACGGGAAGGTACAGCATATTCGCTTTTCCTTTACCCGCCCCGGTAACGATGCCGTTTATGCTCGTATTCTTTATCTTTCCTCCGGACTTAAAGGACGGATGGCTGATCAGCATGACCGAACTAGTGCTCTCCGACACCTCCGCGATCTTGCCAAGAAGCCCCTGAAAAGAACACACGGCGGAATCTTTCTTTATTCCATCCCTGCTTCCTTTGTCAATAACGAACGTTCCCACCCAATCGTTGGGATCTCTCGCGATTATCCCCGCGGAGACGGTATTCAGACCCGATGTCTTCTTGAACTCTAAAAGTTTTCTCAGACGCGTATTCTCTTCCCTAAGCTGTTTGAACTGAACCACCCTCAATGACATTTCCGCGAGATCTTTTCTCAGGACACGATTGTCCTCTTCCAGATCAGCTTTTCTGCGGAAATATACACCGGCACCCCTCAAGAACCTTGACGGGGCGGAAACCATGGAGATCGTTGATCTTTTTATGAAAGTGTATACGGGCGGAAGAGAAAGGAATATCACTATCGCCGCGATAAGCAACGCGGCAAACATACGGGGCTTTTCTTTTTTATTGATCCTAGGCACATCGATTCATTCACGGATCATTGCTGCAAACTGCGCGCAATGGTCAATCTTTTAAGATATTTGAGTTCGCTTAATACCTTTCCGGTTCCCAAGACTACCGCCGTCAAAGGATCATCCGCTATATGAACGGGAAGGCCGGTCTCTTCGGCCACAAGTTTATCTATTCCTCGGAGCAGCGCCCCGCCTCCGGCGAGTATCAGCCCTTTTTCTATAAGATCCGCCGAAAGTTCCGGAGGAGTGCGTTCCAGGGTTATCCTGACCGCCTCTATTATCTGAGCAATAGGTTCCGCCAGAGCCTCCCGGATCTCTTCGCTTGTTACCGTTATCTTTTTAGGAAGACCCGCGACAAGGTCGCGTCCCCGCACTTCCATAGTCATCTCTTCGTCCAGAGGATATCCCGATCCGATGGTGATCTTTATCTCTTCGGCCGTTCTCTCTCCTATCATCAGATTATAGGTACGTTTCAGATAGTTGATTATAGCTTCGTCCATCTCGTCCCCGCCTATGCGGATAGATTTGGAGAACACAACCCCGGCCAGGGATATGACGGCCATTTCTGTCGTTCCTCCGCCGATATCGATGATCATGTTGCCGGACGGCTCCTGTATCGGAAGGCCTACCCCGATCGAAGCGGCTACCGGCTCTTCCAGCATAAAGACCTCTCTCGCTCCCGCGTGAAGCGCCGAATCTTTAACGGCCCTTTTCTCCACTTCCGTTATCCCCGAAGGGATCGCTATGATCACTCTCGGCCTCACTAACCTTCGCGAGTTATGCACCTTCTTTATGAAATATCTCAGCATACATTCGGTTATCTCAAAGTCCGCGATAACACCGTCTCTCATCGGACGTATCGCTACGATATTTCCCGGGGTCCTTCCCAGCATGCGCTTAGCTTCTTCGCCCACGGCAAGCACGTTGGTCGTTCCCGCCTCGACGGCGACAACGGAAGGTTCACACAGGACTATCCCCTCGTTCTTGATATATACCAAAGTCGAGGCTGTCCCCAGATCAATGCCCATGTCGCTCGAGAACATTCCGAGAATATTGTCAAAAAAAGTCTCTAATCGCTTTCTTATCATATTGACCGTTCCTTTTTAAAAATAGATAGGATTATTTTCTTAATAGAAATAAACGGTGTTCTGTCGTGATTTACCAAGATAGTATCAGATATCAAAATTAAAGTCAAACTTTTTTATTTTAATATGGGCTTTTTCTAAGACTGTCTCTTTGAAGTGTTTGCAGTTTTTAGTATATACTAAAAACTGTTTCCGCCCCCTAGCGCCCGCTGATCTTCATCAGATCCACGTAAAATCCGGGATAGGAGGTATTAACGCAGTCCACGTCCTCAACAGTCAGGCCTTTATCGGAAAAAAGTGACGCAACGGCCATTGTCATAGCTATCCGGTGATCTCCAAAACTCCTGACAACGGAAGGAACGATGCCCCTTTTCTTTCCCTCTATGACAATAACGTCTTTCTCTTCCGTTACGGCGATGCCGACGGCGCGGAGGTTCTCCTGCATGCTCTTTATACGGTCGCTCTCCTTGAATTTCAGCTCCGACGCGCCTTGTATCTCGGTCCGGCCTTCGGCCATACACGCCGCAAGCATTAGTATGGGAACTTCGTCTATCAATGATGGGATCTCCTCCGGGCGCACTCGGGTTCCCTTGAGCCCGGACGATACTATACGTATGTTCCCGCAGGGTTCAAGACCGTCCGTCATATTGAATACTTCTATCCGCGCGCCCATCCGCTTAAGTACCTCTAAAATACCCGTTCTCGTAGGGTTAAGCCCCACGTTCTTAAGCGTCACGTCGGATCCGTCCCTTAAAAGCGCGGCTACTATAAAGAACGCCGCGCTGGATATGTCGCCCGGCACATCCACATCACGCGGGACCAACTCTCTCCCTCCTCCGATGGATACGGCCGGCCCTTTCCGCTCTATATCCGCGGAAAAGAATTCAAGCATCCTTTCCGTATGGTCTCTGGAAAGAAATCTTTCCGTGACGGTGGTTCTTCCCTCGGCGTACATACCCGCTGAAAGTATACAGGACTTTACCTGAGCGCTGGCTATCGGCATGTCATATTGCATAGGAAGAAGAGGTCCTTTTTTGCCGTATATACAAAGAGGCGGATATCCTCCGCGTGAATCTATCTTCGCACCCATCCGGCCTAAAGGCCCCAAAATGCGTTCCATGGGCCGACCCGCGAGAGACGCGTCTCCTCTTAGACACACATCGAAACCCTGTCCGGCCAATATCCCCGTGATTATTCTCATCGACGTCCCGGAATTCCCGAGGTAGAGGTCTTCTGAAGGCGCGCGCAACCCTTTCAGCCCTTTGCCCTTCACTATGACCGAAAGTTTTTCGCGCTTTATGTCTACCCCCATGGAAACGAACGCGTTGAGCGTAGACAGACAGTCCTCACCCGATAAGAAATTATTTATTTTGCATTCTCCCGACGCGATCGCTCCGAACATAACGGCCCTGTGAGATATGCTCTTATCGGGAGGAACAACGATCTCGCCTTTGAGGGCTTTACGAGACCCTCCTATTTTCCAATCCATTGAAGCTCCTTGGAGTTTGTTTTAGTATAGAATATAAGGTATATCGAGTAACGTTAAATGCTTCCCTTGCAAAGGGGACACTTCCCTTCGGGAGGATGTCCCCATATCCTTGGCATGCGGAAGTTGGTTCTCCCACTTAACCCTTAATTCTCTCTTCCTCGTCTCTTACCACCTTTTTCATGTCCTCGGGTACCGGCGCGGTAAACTCCATGGCCTTACCCGTGTCCGGATGAGAGAACCTCAGGCTCTCGGCATGCAATGCCTGCCGGGGCATACCTTGAGGGTATCCGTATTTCGCGTCACCAAGCAGCGGATGCCCGATATGCTTCATGTGCACTCTCAGCTGATGCGTCCTTCCCGTTTTAGGCTCTAACCTCAGGACCGTGAACTTCTCATACCGCTTGATCACATGATAAACGGTACAGGCTTCTTTACCCGATACCATGTCTATATCCATTTTTTTTCTGTCCATCACGCTTCTTGCCAGAGGAACGTCCACGATCCCGTTATCCAGCTCGACTTTTCCTTTGACTAAAGCGATATATGTCTTCTTCACCGTCCTGGCCAGGAACTGTTTAGAAATAGATCTTAAGGCGCGTTCTGTCTTGGCCGCGACTATTACCCCCGACGTATCTTTATCCAAACGATGAACTATACCCGGCCTCGTCTCATCTCCCGTATTTGCCATTTTTCCGCAATGAAAAAGAAGCGCGTTCACAAGCGTCCCTTTTTTGTTGCCTGAACCGGGGTGCACGACCATCCCCGCGGGTTTGTTCAACACGATAAAACTTGCGTCCTCGTAAAGCACTTCCAAAGATATCTCTTCGGGCTCCGCGTAATGATCTTCCGCGGGAGAAAGCTCCATAACGACCCTATCCCCCGATGATACCGAATACCGGGGTTTGACCTTACTGTCATTGACGGTAACAAGACCTTTATCTATCATTTGTTTCGCATATGTACGGGAATACTCCGCTCCCAGCCGGACAGCCACGACCTTGTCTATGCGCTCATCGGCCATTTGCGGCTCAACTATGAACTCGATCTTTTCCATCTATATTTTCTGACGCTCCCTTTTTTAAAAAGTAATAACACCCCGCTCCGGCCGACAGTATAACAAGGCTCAATATCTGTGAAAGTTTCATCATGCCCAATACTCCCGGATTATCATCCCGCATGAGATCCATAAAGAATCTAAGCGCCCCGTAGGACCTCAGGTATAAGGAAAATAAAAAACCCCGGAACCGCCTTTTTTTCCCGGCATACACTAGCAGCGCGAACAGACCGAATAAGAGCGCGCTTGAATAGAGCTGCGCAGGTATACGCTCCGTTCCATGTCCCGGAAAAAGCACCCTTATCCCGCTGTCCGACGGTATTCCGTAACAACAACCGTTAAAAAAACATCCGATACGGCCTATAGCCTGACCCAAAGCTATGTAAGGAGCGAAAACATCGGCCCCTTTCCAAAAAGGGATGTGCTTTGCCCTGGCGGCGAATAGTCCCCCGACAACAGCTCCCGCAAGCGCTCCCTGAAAGGCAAGTCCGCCTTCATGCAGCAGCAGTATCCTTCCCGGGAACGAAAGATATTCTTTCCAGTTTATCGCGACAAAGAGCAGCCGGCCTCCCAGTACGCCGCTCAAAAGTATGATGACAACGCAATCCAGCATACTTCCCGGATCCAGCCCTTCCTTTTTAGCGTCCTTCAAGATAAAAAGGACCGATATAACGAACGCAACGGCCAGGAACATACCGTATGTATACACCGTCAATGTCCCTATTTGAAAAAGTATCCTATGCATGCGTATCTCCGCCGTTCAACGGGCCGTCTTCTCCTCGTATTCGGGCCCCTTTTTCTCTCCTCTGACAATAGCTATCATCAGAAGCACCGCTCCTATGCTGATAGCGCTGTCCGCGATATTAAAGACCGGCCAGACCCTGAAGTCGAAAAGATCTATTACATATCCCAAACGGACCCTGTCGATAAGATTTCCTACGGCTCCCCCGAGAATAAGGGCAAGCGCGGCGCGTTCCGTCGAGGTAAGTCTTTTTATTTTCGCCGTCAAAAGAAAGATAAGAAGTAGGATGGAAACGGCCGACACGGGAACGAATAGTCCCGGACTGCCGCTGAGCATGCCGAAAGCGGCGCCGGTATTCCGGACAAACGTTAAGTGGAACATTCCTTTGATAAGAGGATAACTATCCCCCTGCCGCATGGTCTTTACGGCTAGATGTTTGGATACCTGATCCAGAACGCATATGGCCGACGCTGCCGTAAAACAGCCGGTTATTTTTCTGAGGACCTTTCTTCCTTCTCCTGGCATTTGATACAATACTCCGCCTGTGGCATGGCTTTAAGACGCTGTTTTGATACGGCTCCGCCGCACGCGTCACATTTTCCGTAACTGCCGGCATCTATCCTTTTTATGGCCTCGTCGAGCGCGTACAGCCTTTCTCTTTCGGCTTCGGCGAGCTCCAAAGAGAACTCCCTGTCGTAAAGATCCGTTGCCATATCGGCCATATGAAAAGAATATCCCGACAGATCTCCCGAGGCGTCCTTTTGGGATTTGCTCAGGGATTCCCCTTTGATGCTGATCAGTTCCTGCAAGATCTGCGCCTTCTCTACTACCAGCCCCTTGCGTATATTTACAAGCTCCTGTTTTTTAAAGGGCTTTGAACCCGCGTTCTTTTTCTTATCCATCTGCACCTCTCCTTTCTGACAGAACATTATAGCATCGTTCGCATAAATCATGAAAATCTTTATTCTCCCCGACGCTTACATCATAATTCCAACATCTCGAACATTTTTCTCCGTCGGCCTTAATGACCCCTATCTTAAGGCCCATATCCGGGATATCTGACATATTCTTATCGGCCGTGTCTTGTCCTCTGACCTGTGATACTTTGAATATTCCCGGGAGCAATCCGCTGTTCTCCTTGATGAACCCTTTCATTTCATCTTCTTCGGAAAAAAGCAGCACCGCCGCCTCCAAAGAACTCCCGATAACACCTTTTTCCCTTTCTTTCTCCAGATGTTTCATCACCGCGTTCCGTATTTTCAGCATCCTCTCCCATTTCGCGTCCAGCACCGGGTCTTGATCTTCGGTCTGCGCGGGCCAGTCCGACATATGAACGCTCTCTTCTTTTCCTTTATATGTTATGTGTCCCCATGCTTCGTCAGCGGTAAACGGCATCATCGGCGCCATCAACCGGTCAAGGACATGGAATACCCGGAAGATCGCTGTTTGATGAGAACGTCTCTCGGCCGAATCAGGCTTCAATATGTACAAAGTATCCTTAAGCACATCCATATAGAACGAGCTCACTTCATAAACGCAGAAATCGTAAACCGCCCTGTAGACCCTATGGAATTCCCACGTATCATAATACGCCGTTACATCCTTTATAAGACCGGCCAATTGCGAAAGCATCCATCTGTCTATTTCCTTCATCCGCGCGCGTTCCAGAGAGTTCTTATCCGGATCGAAATCATACAGATTGCTCAAAAGGAACCTGAAAGTATTGCGCATTTTTCTATAACCGTCGGCAAGCCGTTCTAATATCTCTTCGGAAAGTTTTATATCTACCTCGTAATCACTCGAAGCGACCCATAACCGTAAGATATCGGCCCCGTATTTACTGATTATCTCCTGCGGGCTTATGACATTGCCCGTTGATTTCGACATCTTTTTACCTTCACCGTCAACGACAAAACCGTGTGTCAGGACCTCGCGGTAAGGAGGTCTCCCCTCGGTCGCCATGGCCGTTATGAGCGACGACTGGAACCATCCTCTGTGCTGGTCGGAACCTTCCAGATAAAGATCCGCGGGAAATGAAAGCTCCTCTCTGGCCCGGAGCACGGCTCTGTGGCTGACCCCCGAATCGAACCATACATCCAGGATATCATTTTCTCTGACAAATGTGTTCTTTCCGCAATGCCCGCATACTGTCCCTTCCGGGATAAGGTCCGCTATTCTCTTTTCGAACCACGCGTTAGAACCTTTTTCCCGGGTAAGCGCGGCCGCCTTTTTAATAACACCGGCATCCGTAAAGGTCTTCCCGCACGCCTCGCATTTAAAGGACGGAATAGGAACGCCCCAATACCTTTGCCGGGACAGGCACCAATCGGGCCGGCCTTCTACCATGGCCGCTATACGTTCTTCGCCCCGTTTCGGCGTCCATTTCACATCTTCCCTGATAGCCCGGCTTATGTTCTCCCGGAGCCCTTCGTGGTCGACGTTCATGAACCACTGTTCGGTAG
>Ga0180007_10006396_pt1 | contig 11511 bp, 8 predicted proteins | sample MM_PC_MetaG_FD_121122 | JGI IMG/M metagenome (GOLD analysis project Ga0180007, IMG submission 121122) | Groundwater microbial communities from the Aspo Hard Rock Laboratory (HRL) deep subsurface site, Sweden - MM_PC_MetaG | ecosystem: Environmental > Aquatic > Deep subsurface > Groundwater...
ACTTGGTCCGGGAGAACTCGAGCAGGTCGGTGATGATCTTGTCGGAGGTGTGGATCTCGGCTTCGAGGATGGAGAGGTATTCTATGACCATCTCATTGGCGTCGGGCTGGATGAGCTTGAGCAAATAGACTGCGTTGGCCATCACGCCGAGGGGGTTGCGCAGTTCGTGGCCGACGCTCCCGGAGAGCTGGCCGAGGATGGCCAGTTTCTCCTGGCGGACGAGTTTCTCCTGGGCCTCGTGCAGTTCGCGGCTGCGTTGCTGCACTTCCATTTCCAATTTCTCGGAGTAGGATTTGATCGAATCTTCGCTGCGCTTGCGCAAGATGGACACGGCGATCTGGGACGAGACGAACTCCAACAGGCGCTGCTCGCGCTCGGTGTAGGCTCGGGGGTTGGTGTAATCCTGGATCACGACCGCACCGATGATCTCGTTTTCCACGATCAAGGGCGCTCCCAACCAGATTTTTGCACTGGCGCCGATCGTTTCAATTTCTCCGCTCCGTAACAACTCTTCATGCAAGGGATTGTCGCAAAGCAAAGACCGCCCCGTGCGCAGCACGTACGCGGTCAGGCCTTTGCCGGGGGGGATGGGTGAGGCATCTATGTCATAGTGGTCAACAGAGTATGGGAAGGTGAGCAGGTCGTTTTCACGGTCGTAAAGGGCGATGTAAAAATTATCGGCGATCATCACGGTTTGGATGATGGTGTGGATATTCTTGTAGAATTCATCCATGTTTACCGATTGATCAGCTGCCTGTGTGATCCAGAAGAGGGCATCCTGCAATATTCGAGCCTGCTTCTGGGCTGTGATGTCCTGGGCGGCTCCGTGGATGCGGGTCACCCGGCCTTGCGTCTCATCCCAGACCGGATGGGCGTGATCGCGCAGCCAGCGCACTTCCCCGTCCTTGCGCAGGATGCGGAACTCGCTGGAGTGGTCCTGCCGGGAGAGCAGGCGTTCCGCCCGTGCGCTGGCGATGGGCAGGTCTTGCGGGTGGATCATTCCCAGTACGCCGCCGCGTTGTTCATATTCCTGCTCGGTAAAGCCGGTGGTATGTTCAAACCCACCGGCAAGCCACGCCATGGTCAGAGAGCCATCGCTCTCGATGTTATAGGCATAGGCATAATCCGAGATCAGCTCGGAGATCTGGCGGTATCGCTCTTCACTTGCGCGCAGGGCTCCCTCGGCCTGGGTGCGCTCGGCCAGTTCCATCTGGGCTGTCGAGAAGAGGCGGGCGTTTTCGATTGCGATCGTCGCCAACCGGGCGAACTGGGTCAGGATAGAAAGATCTTCTTCTGAGAAGGTCTGGTTGGATCCGGATTCATGCCCCAGGCCAAGCACTCCCAGGATCCGCTCGGCGGAGAAAAGCGGTACGCCGATGACCGAGTAGAGCGTTCCCGGGGTGTAGTTGCTGATCCGACCGGGCCAGCGGTCGTAATCGTTGACAATCAGGGGTTTGCCTGTCTGCCAGACGATTCCAGCGATCCCTTCGCCCAAATGCACTTGATGATCGATGGATTCTGCCAGGGCACCAAAGCCGACCCGCGGGATCAGTTCCCCGGTCTCTGGTTCGATCAGGTCGAGATAACCGGAGTTGGTGCGCATGAGCTGGCCGGCTCGCTTGACGATATTTTCCAGCAATGTGTCCAGGTCAAGGTGGGAGAGCAACTCAAGGGTGGTCTCTTGCAAGGCGGCCAGGAATTCATTCTGCCGGTGGAGGGATTCATCGGCCTGCTTGCGGGTGGTGATCTCCGTAAAAACAGCCAGGGAGCCGGCATACACTTTGTCCTCGCTGCGCGGGCTCCCGCTGACAAGAATGGTGATCCGCTTCCCATCCTTCCGCACCAGGTCGATCTCATAGCGGCTGGATCGTCCCTCTTCTCGAAGTTGATTGGCTGCGCGTAGGATAGGCTGTTGATCGGGGGGAATGATTGCGGTCGAACGCATGCCGATCAGCTCTACCTCGGTGTACCCGAGCATCGCCGCCGCGGCCGGGTTGGCGAAGCTGATCTTCCCCTCGGTATCCTCCACAACGATCCCCTCGCCCATGTATTTGATGATGTCCTGATGGAACCGGGTGAGTTCTTTAAGCGCGTCCTCGGTCTTGATGCGTGCGCTGATATCGCGAATCGCGGCAATGTGCACGGCTCGCCCGGCCTGGATGAAGAACCGGGCGGTGATCTCCACCGGGAAGCGGGTGCTGTCCTTTTTGCGGTGCCAGCGCAAGGGGATGGTGACCACATGGTCGGGTGCAACCTCCGTGGATTGGGTCACCTTGCGGGTCTGCTCGGGTTCTGCGGAGAGGTCGGTATTCTTCAAAGCCAGGAGTTCATCATTTGTATACCCGTACAGATCGCGGGCGGCCTGGTTGGTCTGCAGGATCTGTCCGGATTCGTTGTCGATCAGGAAGATGGTATCGGAACCGGCCTCGAACAATTGGCGGTAATTCTCCTCGCTTTGTCGCAGGGAGTCTTCAGACGCCTTGAGTCGCAATAAGGATTGGACGCGGGCGATCATCTCACGATCGATGACCGGGCGGGTGATGTAGCCATCTGCGCCGCTCTCCAACCCTTCCACCTGGCTGTCGCTGTCGATGCGCGTGCTGGAGAGGATGAGCACGAAGATCCCGGCCAGGTCCGGGTCGGTCTTGATCCGGTGGCAGACCTCAAACCCATCCATTTTGGGCATGGTGACGTCCAGTACCACCAGGTCGGGCCTGTGGGCGCGGGTCAACTGCAGGGCTTCTTCACCATCTTGTGCGGCAAACGTCTCGAAACCAGCGGATTCCAACGCCCGCCGGGTGGTGGCGAGGAGGATACGTTCATCGTCGGCAACAAGGATCTTTATGCGATCTTTCATGATGGGTCCTTAGATTCATGGGTTCGAGCCGTTTCCAGCCAGGTGTGCAGCCACTTCCTTATAATATTACATATAGGAGTTACGCAATTGGAAAGGATTCGGGGGTGTGGTGGGCTGGCGAAGCCAGCCCACCACACCCCACCATCTTGATGTGCTTAAGTCCTAACATAATTATGGCCTATTTTACAGGGAATAGCATTGCATATTTCGTGCATGTGCAGGGATTACGGAACTGTAAGGCTGATATTTATGGATGGCCCGCCTCTGTCTTATTGAGAACAAATACCACGATCTATATGGTCGGGGATTGATCCGGATTTTCGGGAACCCAGACCGGGTTATTAAAACAAGGGACCTGCCAAGTGGCTACACCCGACAGGTCCCTTTTCGTTTTAGACAGGATCCCCCATGGTCACTCTTTTTCCAGATGGACATCCCTTGGACGGTCGCCTTCGGAAAAATTGGATAGGACGATCAGGATATTGGCAACCGTATTGCCGAGATTGCGCCAGCGATGCTCGAGGTGGGCTGAAAAGAGCAGGCTGTCACCGGATTCCATCGCATAGGATTGGTTTTCGACCTGGTATTCGATGTGACCGCGCAGGCACAACACGAACTCATGCCCGGTGTGGGCCATGGAGCGTTCACCGCTCCCGGCGCCGGACTCCAGCGTCATGATAAATGGTTCCACCCGGCCAACGAATAGCTCGCCGCCCAAGCCTTCCCAGATGGCGCGTGGCAGGGCGACCCGCGTCCGTTCATCGGACTTGATGAAAACGATTCGTTTGCGTTCTGCACTTGGCACAAAGAAAGCCGTGATCGGCACATCCAATGCCTCGGCGAGTTTATACAGGGTGCTCACCGAGGGGGAGGTCTTGCCGCGCTCGATCATGCTGAGGGCGTTGGCGGAGAGTCCGCTCTTCTGCGCCAGTGTCCGCATGGACATGCTGCGCTCTTCGCGCAGCTCGGTCAGGCGGCTGGCAACATCCACGGACAGGGCTTCATGACCGTATTGTTCCATCTCACCTCGAATTCCTAGGATATCCCAATCGTATCATATTCGGCGGCAGCACATCGCCCAGGCACGCGATCCAGAGTTGGCTGTCATTTCCTTGCGATACAAAACGGCTGTTTCGCGCTTATCTGTCACTTTTATATGACATTATGCAACATAATATGTGACATTACTCACTTCATGCCTCTCCCTGGAGCGGGAGTATTATATCTTATAAATATATGTCTATCCATATAAGGATATAAACATGGACTCTCATACTATCGCTCAGGAAGTATCCCTGCTCCATGCGGACCTCTGTTCCGCCCTGGCAGACCCGACCCGCCTGATCCTGCTCTATACCCTCGCTGACCGGCCACAAAACGTCACGGAGTTGACCCAGGCGCTCGATCTCTCTCAGCCCACTGTTTCGCGTCATCTCAAAGTCTTGCGTGACCGCGGCCTGGTCATCACCGACCGGCAGGGGACAACAGTTCAATATGAACTTGCAGATAAGCGCATCATTACTGCGCTGGACCTGTTGCGCGCCGTCCTGCGGGATCGCATCCAGTACCGCGCCAGCTTGATCGTCCAAACCGAATCTTGACCACCCTCATATTCGAGGATTACCATGGAAAAAACGAAACCTTTCTGGATTCTCGGTGCGCTTGGTGTCTTCCTGGTGGTGCTTACCCCGCTGGCCTATTATTGGCCGCGAGTGAGTGCATCCGCGGGCGACCCCTGGGCGAATGTGCCGGACCACCCGGTCCATGTCAGCCATGCGGATATTGTCCAGGGGCCTTTCGAAACACCCCAGGATGTGACCCGCGCCTGCCTGACCTGCCACCTGAACGCAGCCGAACAGGTGATGCTGACCACCCATTGGACCTGGGAGAGCGAGCCCTTTGATGTCGCCTGGCGGGATGAGCCGGTGACGATTGGCAAAATAAACCAGATCAACAACTTTTGCATCAGCGCCCAGGGGAACCAGCGCAATTGCATGACCTGTCACATCGGATACGGCTGGGAAGAAAACGTCTCCTATGATTTCGAAGAACCGTCCAATGTGGATTGTCTGATTTGCCATGCCGATATGGATCTGTATGTCAAGGACGATTATGGCAACCCTGCCCCAGGGGTTGACCTGCTCATTGCTGCCCAAAGCGTGCGCACCCCAACCCGTGAGAACTGCGGCTCCTGTCACTTCAATGGTGGCGGCGGGAACAATGTCAAGCACGGGGATCTGGCAGAGTCGCTCTATTTTCCCGACCAGGAGATCGACGTCCATATGGGTGGCAGTGACTTTTTATGCATCGATTGCCACATCACTCAGGATCACAATATCCTCGGCCGGCTGGCTGTGGATAATATGGTAGTCGATCCGGATGAACAAGTGGCCTGCACGAGTTGCCATACGGAAAGGGTCCATCAAGATGAGCGCTTGAATGCTCACCTTCATGCCATCGCCTGCCAGACCTGCCACATCCCGGCCATCGCTCTTGACGAACCGACCAAGACCTTCTGGGACTGGTCCACGTCCGGCCAGGACTTGCCTGAAGACCACTACACTTACCTGCGCATCAAGGGCACATTCATCTACGAACAGAATTTCACGCCCACCTACCTGTGGTTCAACGGGAACCAGGAGTACCGCTACCTGCTGGGTGACCCGATCGACCCATCTGGGCCAACTCTCATCAATCTGCCGGCGGGGGATATCGATGACCCCACGGCGCGTATTTTCCCGTTCAAAGTGCATGTGACCAACCAGCCCTATGATACTCGCTACAATTACCTCCTGGCTCCGATCACCGCAGGTGTGGGTGGATACTGGAGCAGTTTCGATTGGGACAGTGCCTTCCAACTGGCTGTGCCGGCGACCGGCCTGGCTTTCAGCGGAGATTATGCCTTTACAGAGACCTGGATGTACTGGCCGACCACGCACATGGTCCAGCCTGCTGACCAGGCGCTGCTTTGTGAAGACTGCCACGGCGACAATGGCCGCCTGGACTGGACCGCCCTCGGGTATCATGGCGATCCGCTCGAATGGGGCGGCCGTTTCCAACGACCGTGACCCGGGAGACCGACCATAATGAAATCATTCATGCGAATGGATTATCGCACTCCGGTGCTCGTTGCAGGCGCCATCCTGGTTCTGCTCGCGATCGGTTTGGGCAATGGCCTGGTCGCGGCTCGGGGCTCAGGTACCCCGGTCATGCGGGCTTCACCGCTGCACCCGACTTTCGCTCTGCTCGATTCTGGCGGGGAGAATGTCCTTGCTAGCGGAGATGCCGTCTCGACGATGCTTACCTGTGGCCAGTGCCATGACACGGATTTTATCGCCGCGCATAGCTACCATACCAGCCTGGGCGGGTACGGGGTCTTTCCTGATGAGGCAACCGGACGGCCCTGGGATGCCACTCCGGGGTTCGTCGGCCAGTGGGATCCGCTTGCTTATCGTTATCTCTCCTGGGATGGGGACGAACTCTTCAATATGGGCCTGCCGGAATGGGTGTTGCTCAACAGCAACCGGCATGTAGGCGGGGGGCCGGCCATGGCAACCGCGCTGGGCGGTTCTCTGCTGGATCAGCCTCCTGACCCAGACAACCCGGATACTGCGATTCTGGACTCCGAGACCGGACGGTCCCTGGCCTGGGATTGGAGCGAGTCCGGGGTGATCGAGATGAACTGTTTCCTGTGCCATCTCGAAAGCCCGAATAATGCCGCCCGGATTGCCGCCATCCAGGAGGGCGACTTTGGCTGGGCCAATACCGCCACGTTGGAAGGGACAGGCCTGATCACGAGACCTGCCAGTGGTGCTTATCTCTGGAATTCGACTGCCTTCGATGCCGATGGGGAACTCCTCCCCCAGTATGTCACCATCCAGGACCCGACAAATGCCAACTGTGCCCAATGCCATGGCCTGGTGCATACGGATGCAGCCCCGCTGACCCTTTCCGCCTGCAATGACCTGGATAACCCGCAGACAGCTCTGACAGGGCAGGTCATCTCTGCCCAACGCATCTCCGAGTCGGGCGTCAACCTGAGTGATAAGGGCGTCATCACCCGTTCCTGGGACATCCATGCCGAACGCCAGGTTGAATGCACCGATTGTCACTTCTCGCTGAATAACCCGGTTTATTACCAGGGATCGACTGCAACTCTGCCCGAAGGCCTGCTCTTTGATCCGCGTCGCCTGGAGATCGGAGAATACCTCCAGCGGCCAGACCACAACTTCGCCCGTGGACAGGGTGCGCTGTTCAACCTTGATCCGGCTTTGGAAGGCACCATGCGCAGGTGCGCATCCTGCCACGATGCCGTTGCGACCCATAACGACTGGCTGCCCTATACCGAGCGGCACATGGATGTGGTCGCGTGCGAATCCTGCCATGTTCCGCAGATGTACGCTCCCGCGCTCCAGTCGGTTGATTGGACCGTGCTGACCATCGCTGGTGGGCCGCGCGTGGACTGCCGCGGAACGGAAGGCCTGGGCACGTCCACGGCCCAGTTGGTTAGTGGATATCAACCTGTGTTGCTGCCACGCCAGGGGGTGGGGGACGAAGTGCTCCTGGCCCCTTACAATGTCGTCACTGTCTGGTTCTGGGTCTCTGACAACCCCAGCACCCGGCCGGTGCGTCGTATGGACCTGGAAGCTGCCTGGTTCATGGAAGATGGCTACCCGATCGAGGTCCTGGCGGCATTCGATGCCAACGACGATGGGAGCTTGAACCAATCGGAACTTGTCATCGACACGCCTGAGAAGCAGGTGGTCATTGCTGCCCGGCTGGAGGCGCTCGGCCTGCAGAACCCGCGCATCATCGGCGAGATCTACCCGTATAGCATCAACCACAATGTCGCTTCTGGTGCCTGGGCGATCAACGATTGTGAGACCTGCCATACCGCCGGGTCGCGTCTCACCCAGGCTATCCAGCTGGCAGCCTACACACCGGCTGGGGTGACTCCCGAATTCATCTCGGACGGTCATGCGGTGACGGCTGGAGTTGTCTACGTCGATGACGATGGCAGGTTGTATTTCCAACCGGATTCAGGGGAGCGATACGTTTTCGGTCAGGACCGCGTCGGCTGGGTGGACTGGTTTGGCGGGCTGCTTTTCCTGGGTGCGTTGGCCGCGATTGCCGGCCACAGCGGGATGCGGGTCTGGGGCGCCAGGCGCACAGGGAAACGGGCGGCGTCTGAGATCAATAGGATCTACATGTACCAAGCTTACGAAAGGCTCTGGCACTGGCTCCAGACGATTGTGATCGTCCTGCTGCTCTTCACCGGTTTGATCATCCACCGCCCGGATATGTTTGGCATATTCTCGTTCCGCGGCATGGTGACCACCCACAACGTCCTGGCGGTGTTGTTGGCCCTCAATGCCTTCCTTTCGCTGTTCTATCACCTGGCAAGCGGCGAGATCAAACAATTTCTACCCCGGCCGCGTGGCTTCTTCGATGATGCCATCATCCAGGCCAGGTACTACTTACAGGGCATTTTCAAGCATGAAGCACATCCCTTTGAGAAAACCGCTCAAAGAAAGATGAACCCTCTCCAGCAGGCAACCTACTTCGCCATCCTGAACGTGCTCCTCCCGCTCCAGGGCCTGACAGGCATCTTGATGTGGGGTGTCCAGCGTTGGCCACAATTGGCCGCTGCGCTCGGAGGGTTGCCGTTCCTGGCTCCGTTCCATTCCCTGGTTGCCTGGATGTTTGCGGCGTTTATTGCTGCCCATGTCTATCTGACCACTACCGGCGGGTCCAAGCCACTCGACAGCATCAAGGCCATGGTCACCGGTTGGGAAGATATCGAACTTACTGAAACTAAGAAACCGCCTCAGAAATCCAAGAAGGAGAAGAGATAATGGCTGTTGATGTTCCTCAAACAGAAAGCCGCGGCTTGTTCAAGATACGTACAAAGCCTTATGTCCACCCGTATGTCGGCGGTGCCTTGCTTGGGCTGGTCTTGTTCCTGGCGTTCCTGCTTACCCGGAATGGCCTCGGCGCTTCAGGGGGCTTGAACCGCCTGATTGCTGTCGTCGAAGACGCGGTCGTCCCCGGTCACATCGACCAGACCCCCTACCTGCTCAAGCTGGCTGGTGGTGAGAAGAATGCCCTCGACGATTGGAGTGTCCCGGTGGTCATTGGGGCTCTTCTGGGTGGTTTTGTCTCCGGTCTGATCAACGGCAGGCTCAAGGTTGAGATCAACAAAGGTCCGCGCGTTTCCAACCGGACACGCCTAGGGATGGCATTCCTGGGAGGCGCGATCATGGCCTATGGGGCGCGCATGGCCCGGGGTTGCACCTCTGGCCAGGCACTCTCCGGAGGGGCGGTGCTCTCTGCGGGCTCCTGGGCATTGATGATGTGCATCTTCGCCGGTGCTTATGCCCTGGCTTACTTCCTGCGCAAATTCTGGAATTAAGGAGGCGAACCATGTCACTATTCCCTCTTGAAGCCTTCTTGCGACCCCTGGCCGAAAATCCGTGGACATACCTGGTCTTTGGTCTGATTGGTTTCGGTTTTGGGTTCGCCCTGGAGATCTCCGGCTTCGGTAACTCGAAGAAGCTGGCTGCCCAGTTTTATTTCAAGGACCTGACTGTGCTCAAGGTCATGTTTGGTGCCATCGTGACCGCCATGGTCCTGATCTTCCTGTCCTCCGCGATCGGCATCCTGGATTTCAGCCTGGTCTACGTTCCCGAGACGTATCTGTGGCCCGGCATCGTCGGTGGTGTCATCATGGGCGTCGGGTTCATCACCGGTGGATTCTGCCCGGGCACTTCGCTGGTTTCTGCGGCGACCTTCAAGGTGGATGGTCTCTTCTTTGCCCTGGGAGTGCTCTTTGGCATCTGGGGCTTTGGCGAGACAGTCGACCTGTTCTGGAACTGGTGGAACACGAACAGTTACTACGGCCGCCTGACCCTGATGGATGTCTTTCAACTCCCTACGGGGGTGATGGTCCTGCTGGTGGTTCTCATGGCCCTGTTCATGTTCTGGGGCGGCGAACAGCTTGAACGCATATTTGGCAAACGTGATCTGACGAAAGAGCCCAGGCTGCGTTATGCTGGCGCAGCCGCTCTGGTGCTGGTGGCATTGGCGATTGTGGTCATCGGGCAGCCGACTTCGGCGGAAAAATACGCCCGTGTCGTCCTCACCCGGGAAGTGGAAGGGGAAAAGGTGCAGTTTTCAGCCGAGGCTGTGCTTGAAGACCGCTATGTCCAGGTCCACCCGGGAGAGTTGCTCGACAGCCTGGCAGACCCACGCCTGCGGGTGATCATGCTCGATGTCCGCAGTGAGGCGGATTACAACCTCTTCCATATCCGTGGCGCTCAGCACATCCCCCTGGATGAGATCGCATCAAGCCTCCCGCAGTTACAATCGCTCCATGCTGATAACGTTGTTGTGGTGGTGATGAGCAACGATGAGACGGCTGCCACGCAAGCATGGCGTTATCTCGTCGCGGCAAATATCCCCAACGTCTATATCCTGGAAGGTGGCATCAACCACTGGATAGCTGTTTTTGGAGTGGATGAAGTGGGAATTCGGCCAGCTTCTACGCCGGTGGCGGACGATGCACTGGGATATACCTTCCCGGCAGCCCTCGGCGATCGCTATGAGGCTGCCGATCCCGATCCACATGCATGGAAACTGGACTATACCCCCAAGATCCAACTCCAACGCCGGCGCGCCCCGAGCGGTGGAGGCTGCGGCTAATCATCCACCGAAACAGCAATAGATTCAGGCCTCTCGGGAACAAACAGGGAGGCCTGAACTTTCCGAACGGCTGACGGGAATCCTGATTCCGTCAGTGTTTTGTTTTTCTGGTTAACCCTTCCGCAAAAGAAGGCATTTCAGGGCTGGATTCTTGAAGCATACCTTCGTGGGTCATGGTTCAATGCAGTCGATCTACCAAGTCAACGATCCGTCCTTCGATATATGCCATGACAGCATCGTCAACCGAGGCGATGTCCGTGACAATCGGGCGGATGCCGCGTACCTTCATGCTGTCGTAGGCTCCGCGGCCCATACCACGGCAGAGCAATGCTTCGCAATCCGAGATTGTCTCGGCCATGCGTAAGTGCTTGTCATGCGAAGCAGGGTCCAACCCGTGGGGTTGGCCTGGTTGCTGCGCAGGATGGTTTTGGTTGGCAAAATGAGCGTGGCTGAGTTTCTCACGCAGTTCGCGGTCGACGATCTGCCCGTCTTCGACTGTCGCGACCAGGTAATGCGAGGCGCGTCCAAAATGCTGGCTGATGGTGGCGCCATCATCGGTTATTACTGCAATTTTCATGTTGAACTCCTTGAGCTGTAGTATTAGTTAGCCCTGTCTTCTGGCCAGGCAATCCGCTTTCCAGCAGCGGTATCCCAGGATGGTGACGATGACCAGGGATATGGCGATGAGCACCAGCCCTGTAAGCCGTCCGGGCTCGAGGTACCGGGCCGGGGTCTGGGTAGATGGTATCCCTGCAGAGATCATGGCAGGAGGCGAGGACGAAGTGGGCACCGGTGGATGAAAGGAACTGACGCCTGCGATTTTGGAGAAGTGCTCGACCCTGGTAGCATAATCTTGCGGATGGCATTGTTGGCAGGTCTCGGACTCGTTGCGGGTGGGGTATAGGACAATGCCCGTCTGGGCCTCGTCTTAGCTGAGCGCCACCAGGTCTCCC
>Ga0180007_10006397_pt1 | contig 11510 bp, 6 predicted proteins | sample MM_PC_MetaG_FD_121122 | JGI IMG/M metagenome (GOLD analysis project Ga0180007, IMG submission 121122) | Groundwater microbial communities from the Aspo Hard Rock Laboratory (HRL) deep subsurface site, Sweden - MM_PC_MetaG | ecosystem: Environmental > Aquatic > Deep subsurface > Groundwater...
CCCTACGCCGGTGTCGGTAATTGTCACCCGGAAACTGGCCGTTTCAAGACAGGTATCCAGACCGACTGTGATCTCGCGTACATCGCAACCGGTTGTGGCATCGGCGGCATTGTTGAACAGGTTGTACAGTAACTGTTGAATCTGCGTGCTGTCGGCGAGAAAGGGGACGCTGTGCTCAAACGCCGGGATGTTGATGGTGAGGTCGCGGAAGCGCTTCTGGGGACCGAGATACTCCACCACTTCAGTGAGCAGCCGGTCGAATTCCAGTACTTCGCGCTGAGAGGCGATAGCGCCCAGATCCATAAGATTGGCCGTAAACTTCTTGATCTTCTCAATTGTCGATATGGTGGCCGATACGTAACGATCGAGTTCGCCATAGTCCGCGCGTTTGAGGTGGACGTCGAGAAGCGAAATGTTCCCGGCCACGACACCCAGGAAGTTGTTGAGTTCGTGTCCAATCTCGGCCGACATCTCACCGCGCGTCGCCATTTTCTCCAGCTCGATGGTTTCGTCCTGCAGTTCTTTCAGGCGGGCGTACGCGGTTTGAGTGTTGTCGAGCAACGTGAGATTTTCCAGGTTGACCGCCAACTGACTGGCCGTGATCGAAAGGAAGGTGAGGTCGCTCTGTTTGACCTTGACGGTATCGTCGGCAAAGCCGAGCATAATCATGCCATAGAAGTCTTCCGCCCGGTTAACCGGAACGTATATCATCCGGTTATCATGGTCGAACCATGGGGGCAACAGGTACGCGGCCAACTCGGGATCGGGCCAGAGACGGTAGAGCGGGTGCTCCTCCAGGCAGGACAGCAGGACGGGATCGCCCAGCTTGCCGGTGGGCGCTTTGCGCAGCACCGATTCCAGAGGTTCGGCCCCGATCACCTGTTCGCTTGACTGTCCGTCAACAATCGATTTCATCTCGAACTGGCCGCTTTCAGTGTTGAGGAACAGGACCGATCCGGCCGGACTTTGCATATGCATCATGGCAAACTTCAGTGAGGACATGACCAGTGAGGTTCTGTCACCGGCCGCAAACAGGACATGGCTGAGATCCGAGAGGCTGCTCAATTGCTGGTCGGTGTCGCTTGATGCCGCCTCGTCCAGTTTGGCGACGGCGCCCCTGATGGCCTGGCGCATTTCATTCAGCTCAAACGGCTTCATGATGTAGTCCAGGGCACCCTGCTTGATGGCATCCTTGGCCGAATTGAGGTTGGCGTAGCCGGTCATGTAGACCACCCCCATGTTGGGGGCCAGGTCGCGCGCGCGCTCCACCAACTCGACACCGTCCATACCCGGCATACGGATGTCGGTGACCATCAGGTCGAACGAGGTCGACACAAGGCGCTCAATAGCTTCGTGACCGCCCGATACGGTTTCCACGTAGAAACCGTCATCCTCAAGGGCGTCCCGTACAAGCGATTGGACTATGTCTTCATCATCCACGACCAGGACACGATGCTTATGTTGAGATTCGTCACTCATTGAACCTTGACCGATGCCAGCGTGTGCTCAAGAACGGTGCGGAGCTGAGTCAGGTCGAACGGCTTCCGCAATTGGCAATAATCCGAGATCTCGCTTATTCGTTCGCCCAGGTGGTCGGGCATCGAGTCCGTAAAGATGAATTGCATGTTGTGCTTACGATCCCCGAGATCAGTCAACAGCTGGTAGCCGTTTTTCTTCGGCATATGCATGTCACAGATGCAGACATCATATGTGTCTGCCCGCGCCTTGCGAACGCCTTCGTCACCGTCGCCGGCCGTTTCCACTTCATGACCGATATCGGTGAGAAAATCTGTAAGCAGGGACCGTATCACCGCGGAGTCGTCTATTACGAGTATCTTTGCCATGGTGACCGTCCTAACAGCTCTGCTCGCCTTCCAGCGCGGAAGTGACACATTGCATGAGTTCTTTTATGCTGAACGGCTTTGACAGGAACGCGCAGGCCCCATTGTTGACCGACTGACTCACGGTATACAGGGACGAATAGCCCGAAACCACGATCACCTTGGTGTTGGGATCTATTTCCTTGGCGGCCTTTACCACTTCCTCGCCCGGGACTCGCGGCATGCGCAGATCCGTGATCACCAGATCGTATTTTTTCTGACGGAGTTTGTCTATTGCTTCATCACCATCGCAGGCGACAGAGATATCATAGTCCTCGAGGACCTCCGAGAGGAAGTCCCGGATTATCTCTTCATCGTCCACGATGAGGATTGTCTGCCTGTCCGTGGAGTCCATTGGCCTAATCTCAGTCCTATCAGTAATGTTTCTCGCCCAGTTCAGTAACAGTATCGGTACTCGGGGCTATTTTCTGCACCGGGAGTACGATAGTAAATGTCGTTCCCTGGCCAACTGCCGATGTCACAGTGATTTCGCCTCCATGCTCCTTGACAATCCCGTAACTGACCGAGAGGCCCAGACCGGTTCCTTTGCCGACTTCCTTGGTCGTGAAGAACGGTTCGAATATTTTCTTGAGATTCTCCTCGGCAATGCCATGCCCGGAGTCGGCAAAACGGAGCTCCAGTGCCCCGCCGAATTCGCCCAGGGCCGGGCTGTACCGCGTATTGATCCGGACTGCCGTGCCTTTTTCCGAGGCATGCATCGCGTTAATCATCAGGTTGGTGAAGACCTGTTGCAACTGACCGGCATTGCCGGAGATCACCGGCAGATCATCAGCCAGATTCACCTCCAGATCGATTTCGCTGATACGGAACTGGTGCTCGACAAACGTCACCGTTTCCGCGATCACCTGGTTGACATCAACTTCTTCCTCGAACTCGGTCGATCGGGAAGAGCGCGAGAAGCGCAGCAGGTTCTGGACGATGGTTTTGCATCGACGAGCCTGGGTTTCGATATCACCGACGTAGCGCGTGTAGCTTTCGATGTCCTTCGGCGTCGTCTTTTCAGGAACGTTCTTGCGCAGCTTCTCCAGCGTGAACTGGGCATATCCGAGAATGCCGCCCAGCGGATTGTTCAGCTCATGAGCCACACCGGCGGCGAGTTGACCGATAGCACTCATCTTTTCGGACTGGATAAGCTGGGTCTGAGCTTCCTCGAGCTGCTGCGTACGTTCAATGATCTTTTCTTCCAGCGTCCGATTGTATTGCTCGATCTCATCGCGCGACTGTTTCAGAGACTCGGCCATGCTGTTGAAGGTCGTGGCCAGTTGTCCGATCTCGTCGCGCTGACAGATTTCCACGCGAGTGCTGAAATCGCCACGCCGGAGCTGGTCGGTGGCTTCCACCAACTCGGTCACCGGTTTGGTGACGGCCGAGACCACAGCCACCACCACGATGATCGTGGCGATAACCACTATAAGCGTGACCAGCATGGCAACCAGTTTGGCGGTGGCAATGGCCTGGTCTACGTTTTCGACCGAGAGACCCAGCTCGATCCAGCCGATAGTCTCCTTGCTACGGGACGAGGCCAGAGTCGGGTCGACACCGCCGGTAATACCCAGGTTTTCACGGCTCATGTTTTGCTGTTCACTGGTCACCGGAGCCGCCAGGACCAGGTACTCGCGACCGGTGGTATCGGTAATGTACTCAAAGCCGAAGGCATTGGACTCGCGCGTTTCGCGCCGGAGCGCGGCGATCTGGACAGTGTCGAAACACAGATGTCCCGTCTGCGCCAGAATCGAGTCGTCGCGATTCATGATGATGCCGGATTCGACCGTGCCGAACTCCTTGAGGACAATCATGAGGTCGTTCAGTTCGTACGCGGAGCCAAACAATACACCACTCTCGGCATTCATGGCCATGATTTTGATCATGGTTTCGCCGGTGGCCTGCAATTCGCGACGGTACCCGTGGGACTGGCGATTGATCAGGAAGCCACTGACGATCAGCATGCTGATCACCAGCATGATGGACATGGACACCACAAACTTGGCCCGGATACTGACACCATGCAGATGTTGCAGGAGGCTCATCGGTACACCTCCTTGGCAATGGCGATCAGATCAGGCGGGATGGATACCTGCAGGTGCCCGGCCGTCTTTTCGTTGTAGTGAAACCAGATGATATCCGGCGTGGTAACCGCCAGACGGGCCGGTGAGGCGCCGTTGAAAATATCGTTGACCAGGCTGCCGGCCTGGCGGCCGATCGCTTTGTAGTCAAAGTCAAGGGCAAACAGGGCACCGGATTCCACGACATTGCGGGAGAACCCCATGAGGGGAAGGCCGCGACGCAACGAGTTCAACAATATGTATTTGGTCGACTGCGGACTGAACAGAATCGGATCCGCCAGAGACCATAAACCGTCAACTTCCGCCACCAGCGAGTCCAGAGCCCGGGGGAGATCTCGCGGACCGTTGACTTCAACCGCGGTCAATTCCAGTCCCATATTGGCGGCCACAACGCGGGCTGCCGGGATCAGGGAGGCGGTATTGGTCGTGTACAGCACGCCGACCCGTTTCATATCGGGTATGATCTGTCGGAATTTGGCGAACTGAATATCGATCGGTATATCAAGCGAGGCACCGGTAACATGGTTTCCCGGCCGCTCCAATGATTCCACAAATCCGGAAATCACGGGATACATCACGGACGAGAATACTATCGGGGTCGACGGGAAGTTTTCTTTGGCGACCCGCGTCGCGGTCGTCCCCACTGTCAGGATGATATCGGGCGATGCTGCTCGGATGGAGTCTATTTGTTGGGCAAAACCGGCGCTGTCGTTCTGGAGCTGTACTTTGATGAACTGGACATCGCTGCGCATTGCCGTGAGCGTGGACTGCGCGCCGCTGATGGCCCGTCGAGTGGACGTCAGGGTGTCGGACGACAGAATAGCCACCGTCTCGGCCGCACCGAGGCGCGGTACTCCGACCACCGCGACGATGATCAGCACCAATGAAAGTAGGCTGCGTTGTCTTCTAGTCACCTGATCTGCCGGTCCCTGATATAGCTTATGCCCTACAGCAGTCCGTATAACTGCACTCCGGCCCTCACACCGGGCTCGATGCCGGGGCGCAGTCTTCTTTCTCTGTATCGGGAACGGAGGTCAAATCTTGACGACCTCTGCCCAAAAAAAACAACGGAAAACGCTGGTCGGAGTGTGTCACGGCTTGTCAAGTTTCGGTCCGGCCGGTCGATATAGATGAGTAAGCTTTCTGAGCTGAACTTTTGATTTCACGAGCCATCCTGGGTATGGTGTCGACGATAACTCGAAAACTGGAGAATATACCCTTGAGTACGCGGCTGACAATTACCCTAACCATCGCCCTTCTATTGCTATGCGGGGTCGGACCATCCGGCTTCGCAAAAGTATCGGGGAAGATATCCGGAACTGTCGAGGATTCCGAATCCGGCGATCCGTTGCACGGAGCGACAGTCAGGGTAGATGGGACTAACCTGGTCACACAATGTGATGAAGACGGTGACTATTTCATCATCGGAGTACCGGTGGGGAAATACGATCTCTCGGTATCACATGTCGGCTATGAGTCGATGACCAAAAAGGAAGTCCGGGTCCTGGTCGATTTGACCACCCCGGTGGATTTCGCCGTGCCGCAGATCGCCGTCGAACTGCCCGACATGATGATCGTGTATGCTTCGGCACCGGTCGTACAGAAGGATCTCACAGCTTCGAAAGTCATCTTTACTGAAGAGCGGTTGAAAAACCTGCCCAACATTCAGTCTGTACAGGCAATCCTCACCAATTATCCCGGCGTAGTCGTTGATCGCGACAACAGCCTCCATATTCGCGGAGGTCGGTCGGGACAGGTGACGTATTATCTTGACGGATTCTCGGTACAGGATCCGTTCTCGTCCACGGCGGGCATCCGGATCATGCCGACCGCTCTGGAAGAGCTGTCGCTGACCTCCGGCGGCTTCACGGCCGGCTACGGCGAGGCCCTCTCGGGCGTCGTCAGTGCGGTGACCCCTGAAGGCGGTACTGCCTACCGGGGCCGTCTGCGCGCCTACTCGGCGGCCACCCATGAATATGATGTCAGAAACGGGGAGTGGGGAAGTCTCGGTCTGACCGACAACCGGTCGGTAAGCTTCAATTTCTCAGGTCCGCTGCCGGGTCAGGATGGGAAACGGTATTCGTTCTTCTCGGCCGGTGAATACCTCCGGGGAGACAGCTACCTTCCCCATAACTGGAGCACCTACTACACCGGCATGACGAAGGTGACCATTCACCCGTCGAATCGGTTCAGAATCAAGGCTAACGCGACGTACTCGATTGGCGACGGCGCCCGGTACCAGCACCGCGATGTCAACGGCCGCTCGTATGACTTCAACCTGAACGGCCTGCCCCTCTGGGATCGCGAAGCCTACCTGGCGGGCATCTCCGGACACTACACTATTAATGACCATATGCTCGCGTTCCTGAATCTGGATCGCTTCTCCACCCGGACCGAAGTTGCACCGCCTCACCTACAGGGTGTACACTGGAGTCAATGGCCCGGGTACTCGGAAGACGAATTCGGCGTGTACAACGGAACCATCCAGGACGACAATTACGGCAACAACCCGGATCAGTCCGATCCTGCGGAAGCTGTCGGGTTCACCGGTCCGGGCGACTTTGACCCGACCTATAGTTATCGCATGTCGCAGTATAACTCGATTTCCGGTTCGGTGGTCGACCAGATGGGCAAAAAGAACCAGCTTACGGCCGGTTTTGAGTATCGCAGGTACTCGATCGACTGGGATTTCAAGCAGTTCTATAATGATCAACCGTACGGAGAAGCCTACACCAGCAGTCCTACCTACGCCTCGGTCTTTGCCGAGGATAAGCTGGAGTACGAGGACTTCGTGGTCAATGTCGGCCTGCGGCTGGATTATCGCAATGCCGATGTCACTTTCGACGCCACCCCTACGGACACCTCGGTTGACTTCCGCGAAGCCGAGGCCAAAACCAGTCTGTCACCGCGTATTGGCGTTTCCTTCCCGGTCTCGGATCGGTCGGTGGTCCATTTCAACTACGGTGTATATTACCAGCAGCCGCGTTACGACTATCTGTACACCAATCTTGAAGGGCGGACCAACACGGGGCTGCCGCAAATCGGCAATCCCGATCTTGATCCCGAGGAAACGATCTCTTACGAAGTTGGTCTGGATCACATGATCGGCGAGTCGTTGCGTCTTGATGCTACGGCCTACAACAAAGACATCAATGATCTCGTGACCATGCATCAGATTGACACTATCGCCGGCAACCCCATAACGCGGTACACCAATGACGACTATGGGTCGGTGATCGGCGTGGATCTGTCCCTTGAAAAACTGCCCGGCACCGGATATCTCAGCGGCTCGGTGTCGTACGGCTACATGATGGCCAAGGGGAGCGGGTCCAATGCCTCGGAACCGTACTACACCTATCTGACCTCCAATGTCGATACGTTACCTCCGGTCGGCGAGTACTACCTGGATTTTGATCAGCGCCATACGGTCACGGCCGTACTTGACTTCCGGGTTCCCGCCAACTGGAATGCCAAGCTGTTTGGTATGAAGATCCCGGGTGCCTGGGGGGTCAACATGGTCGGCTACTACGGGTCCGGCTTCCCGTACACGCGAGTGGATTCCGATGGCAACCGGCTGGGGCAGCGTAACGAAGAACGCCTGCCGGCCAGCTACTCTGTCGACATGCGCGTGAACAAGGACTTCACGCTGGGCAAACGCAATCAGATCCTGACCATGTTTGTCGAGGTCGATAACGTGTTCAATCGACGTAACATTATAGATGTATATAGTCGCACCGGCCGTCCCGACGATGACGCGGTTACGCCTTCCGGCGGACTGGCGCTCGATGCCGACGATCTGGCGCGGTTCAACCGCCTGTACGATCTTGACCCGGAAAACTACTCAGCACCGCGCACGATACGCACCGGGCTGGAATTAAGTTTCTAAGTGGGAGCGGATGAAATGAAACGGCCGAATATGAAACTGCAATTCCTGATCCTGACCCTGACCCTGTCCCTGGTTGTCCTTGGTACCGGTTCCGTGCTGGCCAGGCCGTCGACGGCGCCGCCGAGAAACGCGGCCCAGCCTCCGGCCGGACCCGACGGTATGGAACGAATCCCGCCGGTAGCAACCATCGACCAGATCATTCACAACCAGGGCAATATCGTCACCACGGTGGACAACTGGGGATATATCGGCGGGTACCAGTTCTACGGGTATCCGTCGGCCGAGTGGCCGCGAAATTCGGGTCACGATTATGTTGGTGAATTGAAGTACTGGATGGGTGCGGTGTCCGCCGAGGGAGATACGCTGGTCGCCAATTCAATTGACGATTTCCAGGGCATTCTGGCCACCGGAACGGGTCTGCCGCGAAACGGCATCCAATTGTCTACCGACACGACGCGCTACTACAACTATGATCCGGCCGACACGGTCGGCGCTGAGGAAGGCAATCCCGCCCTCGGCTGGCGTGTCTGGAGCAGTGAAGCGAACGACTGGGTGTACACCCAGAACTACAATCCGATCGAATCGACCTTTTTTGCAGGTGGTCCGTTGTCGGTACAGGAATCTCATTATCGCTTTAACGATGCTGCCCAGGGCAGTCCCCTGATGGGCCTGGAGATGACGCATACGATTCTTCAGTGGAACTACTGCTATAATGAAGACTTCATGTTCGTGATTCTTGAAATCAAAAATGTGTCGGACATCGATTATTACAACTTCGCCTTCGGCCTGTACGTGGATATCGACGTGGGTGGTCCCGACGGCACCGGTGAGAACGGACGGCTCGAAGATATGGTAGCGTCCGACTCCACCGAAAACCTGGCCTGGATATATGACAGTCAGGGATACGACCCCGGCTGGGCCGCGAAAACCGGCGTTATGGGTACCAAGTACCTGGAGACACCGGACGATATCGGCATGACCGCGCTGCGCACCGGTGACTGGGCGCTGGTTCCGTCGGTCGATCCCGGCCGCTATGCGCTGATCAACAGCGAGCAGTACGATGAGTCACTGCCGCCGACCGATCAGTACTATATCCAGTGTACGCGCGGCATCCAGCTTGATGCCGGTAAGACTATCCGCGTGGTGTACGCCCTGATTGCGGGCGCCAACGAGGAAGACTTCCGGATCAACGCTGCGCTGGCGCAGGAGTTGTACGACAACAATTTCGTGGGACCGGAACCTCCGGCCGCCCCGACCCTGAAGGCCATGGCCGGAGATGAGAAGATATACCTGTCCTGGAATGACTCGTCCCAGACAAGTGTAGACCCTCTGTTGGGTGTTCAGGACTTTGCCGGATATCGGCTGTTCCGCAGCGATGATCGGGCCCTGACGTGGGGTGAAATAGACCCTGACGACGAAAACGAATGTATGGACGTGGCCTATATACCATTGGCCGAATATCGTGTAACCGAGGCCACCGATCCGATCGCCCACAGTTTCATCGACACCGGTTTGATAAACGGTGTCGAGTACTGGTACGCGCTCGTGGCGTTCGATCAGGGTATGGGGGGCCCGGGTACCGATCCGCTGCAAAATGGATTCGGTCTGCCCGACGGCGCCGTAAACGTTGTGGCGGTGTCCCCGGTAACCGATCCGGCAGGTTTCTACGAAGCCGCCGCCACGGTCGAGCACGAGTACACGGGTACGGGCGAACCGTCGAACGGCAACGTTATTCCCACCGTGTTCAACCGTGAGGATCTTCTAGGTGCGGAATATGAAGTGCATTTTGAAGATCAACCGGACCAGACCTACTGGCATCTGCTGAACCTGACCACCGGCGATACGGTGCTTGCCAGTCAGACGCGTGCGGGCGGCGAGCCGGACTTGTATACGGTAGCTGAAGGCATGCGAGTGGTAGTTCGCGACGGCGACCGCGCCCCGCAATCGATCACTCAAACAGCCCTGGGCGGCCCCGAAACGACTCTGGCCTATGACCAGTTCCTGGGACCGGGACTTCTGCACTGGTTCGGGGATGATTCGTCGATCGTTCTGGGTGGCAATGCCAAGTACCGCAACACGTTCGAATTGCGGTACACGGGCGACTCCACGCTGGCGCCGTCACTGTGGGAAGGCTGGATTGGAACCGACCCGATGTACGTGGTTCCGTTCGAATGCTGGAATACCGTCACCGGCCAGCGAGTCTCTCTGGCGGTGGATGAAGCCTTTGAGTACGACTTCGACCTCTACGTGGTCGACGATGGTGTCTGGCAACCGTGGGACCCGATTGTGATTGTCGATGTCCCGTATGTCGCAGGGGCCGGTTTGGCCGATCAGGTCTTTCCCGATGGATACGGCTGGTCGTTCAACCTTGACACCAGCGTGTACGCGCCGGTGATCGGCGATGTCCTCACCGTTGAGGGTGCGCCGCTGAACGGTCCCGATGACGTATTCAGTTTCTCGGTCGACGGCATCAACGCCGCCGAGGCGTCGCTGGATCTGAACAACATCCGTGTCGTTCCCGATCCGTACTACGCCCATGTCCCGTTGTGGGAGATTTCGGCCGGTGAAACACAGATAGAGTTCCAGAATCTCCCGGATATCTGCACTCTTCGCATTTACTCGCTTGCGGGTGATCTGGTCAAGACGATAGAGCATACCGACGGCTCTGGTACGGTTCAGTGGAACCTGCTTACAGAAAGCCAACAACAGATCAGTTCCGGCCTGTATGTATACCATGTTGAGTCTAGCTACGGCGACCATGTGGGCCGTTTCGCTGTGATTAAGTAAACGGAGGCGACCTGTGAAAAAGCTGCTGATCCTGTTCGTTTTGCTGACCCTGGCGGGCGGCGCGCAGGGTGAAAACCGGAGAATCGGTACTGCAGGGGCACAGTTCCTCAAGATCGGTGTCGGTTCGCGATACCAGGGTATGGCCGAGGCTTCGGTCGCCACAGCCAATGACGTGTACGCCATGTATTGGAATCCCGCCGGTCTGGTTGAGGTGGAGAACTGGGCGGTCAGTTTCACCAACGTGAACTGGTTGCTCGATGTGGATCTGAACTACGCGGGCATCGCCCGACATTTCGAAGACGTAGGCACTTTCGGCGTCTCCGTCACGGTCCTGTCCACCGATGCCCAGGAGATTACGACAGTGCTGGAGCCCGATGGCACCGGTAGTACGTACGATGCCTCATCGTATGCTATCGGTCTGTCGTTTGCCCGTCAGCTCACCGCTCGGTTTGCCTTTGGCGGCAGCGTCAAATTCCTCGGCGAGCATATCGGAGAGGTTGATTCGCGCGGTGTGGCGGCGGACTTTGGTACGTTGCTGTATACGGGCTTCAATTCCCTGCGCCTCGGCATGTCCGTAACCAATATGGGGCCCGACATGGAATTCGCCGGCAACGGCCTCCGGGTGCCTTACGACGGTCAGGTGGATAACGGGAGCAATGTGCCCGTGGATGCCGCCCTGTCCACCACCCCGTACAACCTGCCCATGACCTTCCGGGTCGGGCTGGCCTACGACGTGGAGTTCGGCCCCAGGTCCATGCTGACCCTGTCCAGTGAATTCAAACACCCCAACGACAACGAACGCCAGGGCGCCGTCGGGACACAGTTTGCTTACGACGAACGCTTTTTTCTCCGTGGCGGATACAAAATCAACTA
>Ga0180007_10006398_pt1 | contig 11509 bp, 8 predicted proteins | sample MM_PC_MetaG_FD_121122 | JGI IMG/M metagenome (GOLD analysis project Ga0180007, IMG submission 121122) | Groundwater microbial communities from the Aspo Hard Rock Laboratory (HRL) deep subsurface site, Sweden - MM_PC_MetaG | ecosystem: Environmental > Aquatic > Deep subsurface > Groundwater...
CTCCACAATCCGCCTGACACGGGATTGGCAAATTCGGTGAGTCGAACGGGCTGGCTGCCGTCTGATCGAATTTTGTACAGGCTGAGTTGGCCGTCTCGGTTGGAGAGCATGGAGATCCAAGCGTCATCTGGAGAAAACTCGACGGGGTAGTCCTGTGCGTTGGGTGTATGGGTCAGTTGCAAAACGGCACCAGACTTCACGTCCATACTGTATAGGTCGTGCTGCTCGTTGCCGCCGACATCCTTGGCAAAGACAATGCGGGTATCATCCTGCGACCAAATGAAGCCCGCGCGCAGGGATTTTGGCACATTGCCCTTGCTGATCTGTTGTGGAGCTCCATCTGGAAGATCGATGACGTAAAGCTCCATGGATCCCGAAATATCCCAGTAAAAGGCCAGTCGGTTCCCGTTATTGGATACCGTGGGGAAGTAAACGCTGGGCAGGTGCATGATGTCTGCAAGACGTATCCGATGTGCTGGCATACTCGCTCTCCTCTCTGGCTTTGTGGTTGAACGGTGGCGTCAGCGTCTGACTAGCTGCATGAGCCGGTGCTGCAACTGCCAACGTAGAACGTCATGATAAGAATCACGGCGATCATGACGTAGACGAGCGCAGAAAGATCGTAGGTCATAGGTCCCCCTTTTCATCTGGCTGTATTGTACTGAGTTAGTCGCCGAGTTGAACACTGGCGCTCTCGGGCGCATAGCGAAGGACGGCCTCTGGAAAGGCGAGGATCGATGCATAGACCCAGATCTCTGAGGATTCTCGATCGATGCCAATGCGCAAGCAATCTCCGACGTCCCAGAAGACACCGTACCGAAAAGCATCCAACGACAATGCGCCACCAGAGTACGTCCAGGCCAAGGTTGCTCCCCATCCAGACGGAGAGGTGTATTCCGACGCCAGAGTCATACTGCTAAACGAGACGTTGGAGAACGTCACCTTCCCACTGAGTGTGAATCGTTCCACAGAGATCTTGCCATTGAGTTTGGTCTTCACAGTCACCATGCCGTGATCAAGCTTTGCATTGACATCGACATTCACCCACTCGCTCGTTGATTTCCCCGAGAAGACCACCGTGCCGAATCGAGATTCAGCGGGTAGATAGGGAACGGACCAGTCGAGGCGAGCCGCGTCGGACTCCCAGTCTCCTGTGAGGAGCAATGAATCCAGCACGACATCTGATAGGATGTACTTGGCATCGAGAGTCCAGTTCGCCCAGTCGGTCCACGAGATCTGCGCGTGGACCGGATCGAAGACTCCTGAGTAGAGATTGATCCCACTATCGATACTGAGTGTGCCTCTGCTCTGTCGTGTAATCGTCCAGGCAAGGTGGTGTGTGGCGATCTGAGCATCGAACTCGAATGGACTATCTCCTTGCACAAGAACCAGATTGTAGTTGGCTGAGACGTCGCGCCAGCGCGCACCGACTGTCGTTTGAAACGAGCCGCTGCTCTGTCCAATGGCTGCTCCCTCATACGTCGTTGCCCTAAATGTGAGACGAGGCGAAAGCTCAACGTCGAACAGGTCAATCGGTTTGGAACCAAGGCTCAGTGCGCCGCTCAATCGAAGCGCCTCGGTAGCCGGCTGGTCTCCGAATTGTTCTCGATATCGACCTGCCTCGACACTCGGACGAACGGACCAGGCGCCCAAGGACCAGGCCTCATGGGACACGATGAGTTCCGGAATCCGTTCGGTCACGTTTGTGACGTCGTTTTCCGTGTCTTCGTCATCTGAGTTCACGACAGTGACTTCGCGCAATGCTGAGACTTTGGCAGTCCACCCTTGGCTCGATCCTTCAGCCTGTGCTCCATAATCGATCTCAGTGGTGTCTCCAACGACGCGTAGGTCGAGATGGCCTTCTCCGCTCCAGTTCCTGGCAGCAGGCAATTGATGCCGCACAGAGAACTCAAAAACGGATTCGCCGACCTTGGCTGGGAAGCTGTAGAAGCGGATTCGCCCTTGATGGCCTGCCAATGCATAGCGAGTGACAAAACCGATTCCCAGCTCGCGGTACCTGGCGTAATAGTCAAATAGAACGCTGCCGTAGAACGATTCGCTGAGGTAGAAGGGCACATTCCACTTGAGGTACCAGCCTCGGAGAGCGTGGCTACCGAATGCAGGAAACAGAGGGCTGTCCAGCGTATCTGCAAGTGGCTGAACATAGACCGGAAGCCACAGGATGGACACTCCGCCGATGCGTCCCGTTAGGCCAAAAGCAACGATGAGCTGATCGGGATAAAACAGCAAACGACTCGCACGGAGTGTATAGGGTTGGGACAGGAACGGCCGATCACAGCAATTGCAGGTCGTGACTTCCCCGTCGAGAATCTCGATCAACGACAATTCTCCCGCTTCGTCAAAGTCGAGTCGGCCGGATTCACCAAGGAAATACAGGGTTTGTTCGTCTCCCTCTGAGTTGGTGAAGTCGGATTGACCTTGGAAGCCCGTCGCTTCCAAGAATCGCGTCTGTGCCCCCTGCGGAGTGACGACCACGTCGGCGGCAATCCGATCACCGCGCAAATCAAATTCTCCGAAATCCAATGCGACGTCTCCCGCAGCTTCCAGTCGCCACAGGCCGTCTGCATCCTGCTTGAGATAGACGGAATCGGCCAGCAAATCCGCGTCATCCAGAATGGCATGAACGGATCCCTGGGCAATGATCTCCGTGCGATCCGTCGAAATAAACAGGTCATCGCACTCCAAGTGCAGCGGAACTTCTTGTCCCAGACAGCTCAAGCTAAACGCGGTGATCAGCAACAGGGAGGTGAGAAAAGGCAATCGGCTGCGCAGGCGGTTCCACATGTCCCTGGAGGCCAATTTGTCGACGCGCAGAAACAACAGCAGACCGATCAGCCCAAACAGAAAATTGGGAATCCAGGCAGCGATGACGGGATTGAGTGCGCCTCTTCGCCCAAGCGCCTGCATCCAAAAATACGTGCCCTGATAAAGACCGATGATCACCAATCCAATAATGATGCCCGTGGACCGATTCTTCGATCCAAACATCAAACTGACAGCGCCGCCCACAAGGACGAACAGAAAAGCTGAAAGCGGCAGTGCGAAGCGTTGATGGAGTTCGACAATGGACTCGTTGATCGGTAGCCCGCTTGTCTTGGCGCGTTGAATACGCGCCAGCAGCTCACGTATTCCCATCTCAGACGGAGATTTCGACTGCGACCAGATCTCGTCAGCGGTTTGTGCTACGGGGATCGCCAGCTCTTCAAATGTGCCCGAGTAAATCAGCATCCCTTCCCGATTGAATCCGTACATCCTGCCGTCAGATAAATTCCAATCATCTCCGGTCCAGGTTCCGGAGTCCGCAGTCACCATGGTGATTTGGGATTCTGCTTGTGGGAACAATCTGCCAGACACGTCATAGATCAGCACATCACGGACTGAGCCATCATCGGCATCGTATTGCCGCACATAGAAATATTGGTCATTCGCTCCAGTGAAGAATGTGTTCGCTGAGATTCGAGGAACGGATTGCGAGATGATCATCTCACGATACGTCCGCTGCGCCGCATTCTTGGATGCCGGCATCACCCAGTTGTAGACCCCGAATGTGATGAAGCAAAGACCGACTGAAGCAACCAATAGAGGCATCAGAACCCTTCGCAGGGACACGCCAATAGACTCCAGAGCCATGATTTCTCGGTCATGCTCCATGCGTCCCAACCCAAGAAACACGGCGAACAGCGCGGACATGGGGATGGCCCAGGCGATCAGTTCAGGCATCCAGAGGATGAGCAACCTGAGCAATTGAGAAACGGCGATTCCACGATCGACCATCAATTCAGACAGTTGCAGAATGAGGTTGAGCAAAATGAACAACGTAAGCCCTGCCAAAGCGAGGAAGAAGGGCCCTGGCATCTGGCGGAGCAAGTAGCGGTCACATCGTCGGAGGCTCATGGCTATTCAGAGTGTACTGAACTGCCCAAGGGTCAAACCAGGGCATCTGTCACATCGCAGATATGCGGCTCCAATCGTGAATGGATCACGGTTTTGGAATGGAGTATAGTCACCGCAAACCATGGGAACACGCGTCTGTATCGAAACTTGGGGCTGTCAGATGAACCTCCACCAGTCGGAGGTCATTGCGGGTGTGCTTGCATCTGCTGGCTATGTGATCGTGGATAGTCTAGAACAGGCCGATGTGGTGATCTTCAATGGATGCATGGTTCGGCAGCTTGCAGAGGAGAAGGTGTTCGGCCGTATTGGCGCTGTTGCCGATGAAAAGAGGAAACGTCCTGTGCTGCTTGGCGTGGGCGGCTGCATGGGACAGATTCACGGTGACGCCCTGATTCGAAGGGTGGCGTCGATTGACTTCGTTTTCGGGGCAAGTGGCCACCACGCACTGCCCGCCTTGATTGAACAGGCGAAGGGGCAACGTGTCGCCGCGTTGGCAGAACCCATATTCGAGTCGGAATGGTCCGTTCAACGACAAAGCGCAGTCACAGGCATGGTCACCATCACTGAGGGCTGTTCGAATTTCTGCTCCTATTGCATTGTTCCCTATGCTCGGGGTCCCATGCGCAGCCGCCCTCGCGATCTCATTCTGAAGGAAGTCGATGATCTGTGTCAGCGGGGCTACAAAGAGGTGCTCCTTCTGGGGCAAAATGTGAATTCATATGGAACAGACCAACCTTCCTACGGGAGCTTTGCCGAACTGCTGACCCAGGTCGCGGCGACAGGCATTCGTCGTGTTCGATTCACGACGTCGCATCCGAAAGACATTTCAGAAACCATTTTTCTCGCGATGGCGCAATCACCCAACGTCTGTCACCATCTTCACCTCGCGTGTCAATCCGGGTCAGATGACATGCTTCGAGCCATGAATCGCAAATACGATCGAGATCACTACATTGCGATGACCGACTTGGGGCGGAAGATCATGCCTGATCTCAACTTTTCAACGGACCTCATCGTGGGATTCCCTGGCGAAACGGACGCGGATTTTGAAGCCACGATGACGCTGATCGAACGAGTTCGATTTGGCACCGTGTTTGTCGCCAAGTATTCTCCCCGCCCGATGACTCGCAGTGCCGAGCTTCCTGATGACGTGCCTGCATCCGTGAAGGAAGAGCGATTGGATCGTGTCCTTTCTCGGCAGCGAATGATCGCGTTGGAGGAAAACAGTCGGTTTGTCGGACAGGATCTTGACGTGCTTGTCGAAGGCGTGAGTCGGTCTGGCTTGATGTATGGCCGCGCAGACGATCATCGAACCGTCATGTGCTTGGGTGAAGCAGCGTTAGGCGATTTCGTTGTCGTTCACGTTGAAGGGACTTCCGTATCGTCGCTATCGGGGAGTATACTTGGCCAAGAGAATTTGGAGGGAAGCCATGATCGTCACAGTGACCCTGAATCCGGCCGTTGACAAAATGTATTGGGTAGAAGCTCTAAAAATCTGCGACACGACGCAGGAAGAATTCTTGACGCGTGCCATACGCAGCTCGACGTCAGCTGGCGGGAAGGGCGTGAACGTTTCCGTCCTCCTTTCTCGTCTTGGCATGGACAACGTAGCCATGGGATTTGTCGGCGGACATACGGGGCACGTCGTCGTTCGCGATCTTCGCGATGAAGGGGTCACTACCAATTTCGTTTGGACGCATGGAGAAACACGCGCCAATGTGACCCTGCTGCAAATTGGGCGTGAACACAGCCCGAATCTCATCAACGAAGCAGGTCCCAACATTCTCCCCGAAGAAGTCGACCGACTCATGCGCCGATACAAACGCATACTTGGCCGCGCCACTTGGATCGTGCTAGGAGGCAGCTTGCCGCCGGGCGTCGATCCAGGCATCTATGGCGAGATGGCCCAAATGGCCAAGGATGCTGGGGCCAAAGTGATCCTAAGTGCAGGAGGCGAGGCGTTGTCACGCGCCCTGGAAGCGTGCCCTTACATCGTCAAGCCAGATACGCGTGAACACCTGACGTTGGAGGGCAAGGGACTGACGACGGTCGATGCGATCATCGAAGCCGGGAGGCATGTGGTCGCGTGCGGTGCAGAAATCGTCATCATTTCACATGACGTTACCGGCGACATTGCGATCACGAAGGATGACGTCTGGGAGATAGAAGCGAAGGTCTCCACGTCGAAATTCAAGAATCTGGTTGGCGCGGATGATGTGTTCTTGGGAGGCATCTTATTCAAGCTCGCCCAAGATGCTCCATTGGATGAGAGTCTGCGATTCGGATTGGCCGCAGGGTTGGCGAGCGCGGAATCCGATGAGAAGATCTGCCGGGACCTGGCTGTGATCGAAGAAGGAATGAAAAGCATCACTGTAACTCGACTATGAGGAGGACATCGTGAAGGTTCGCGACATTATGACCAAAGATCTAACCGCAGTGGAGAAGGATATTTCCGTTCGCGAGCTGATCTTCATCCTCAACAACGCAGAGATGCCCAACGTGCCTGTCGTGGATGAGGATGGAAAGCTCATCGGATTCATTTCCGAGAAGGATCTCATTCGCGCTGCTCTGCCCGGGTACTTCGAAATGCTGCATTCCACCTCATTCATTCCCGACATGAACCAGCTGTCGAGAAAACTGACATCCATCTCCAATGAGCCGATCGAGAGATTCATTCAGAAGAATGTCATGTCAGTGACTGAAGATGACGATGACCTCCAGGCTGCCGACCTGATCATCCGCAAAGGTGTTAAGAATGTGCCTGTCGTGGATGCGAACGGCAGGCTCGTCGGACGCGTGCGAAGGATCGACCTGCTAAGGCACTTGCTCTAGTGTCGACGGTGTTCCCCTGGAAGGATCTCGGGTTCTCTCGCGTTTGGATTGACGGCGCTCTTGATTCCGTGTTTTTTGATCTTGAAAAGGGAAAATCTGTTCGGGCGACATCAGTCGATCAAGCCAGCCTGAGGATTCGCTACTCAGTGGATGACGTCGTTCGGCCCCCTGAAGGGGTGTTGGACTTGCGCATCTTGGCTCGCGCGCTACTTCCGACGCTCTCAGAACATCGCCTGGCCCCCGTCTGTGACTTCTACGGGATTTCTTCTGAGTTGTCAGAACCATCGAAACTCGCCCTGCTCCTTCATGCCTTGTTGAACGACGCGTTGGCAGTCGATCGTGAAATCATCGCGCTGCTCGCACGATTGCTGCCATCGCCCATATCGGATGTGTTGATGCACGTGCTTGTCCTACCCATTTCCGAGCCCGTATCCGAGCCATCCGTTGGTTCAGTTGGCGTGGCCCCGGGTGACTTGGAAGCGGAGCATCCAGAGGGAACGACTGAGTCCCCCGAGGAAATGATCTCCGCAGAGGCGGCCCTTTCCGATGGCGGACCGATTGCCGCATCGTTTGCGTCCTTCCAGCGACGAGACGGGCAGCTTGCCATGGCGGCGGCCGTTGAAGCGGCATTTCGGGATCGTGAAGCGCTTCTCGTTGAAGCGGGCCCGGGAACGGGCAAGACGTTCGCCTACCTGACGCCAGCCTTGCTGCACCTCAAGCAGAATCGCGGGGATCGAATTCTTGTTTCGACAAAAACGCGTCAACTCCAAGAGCAGCTTTATGCCAAGGATCTCCCCTTTCTGATCGAGCGACTGCAGCCGGGTGTTGAAGTTGCACTACTCAAGGGACGTGAGAACTACCTCTGTCTGCGGCGTTGGCAAGGATTGGTTGCTGAACTGACGGAAAGTCTGGAGCAGGATATGCTGCTGCCGTTGTTGGCTCCCCTGGTTCGGTGGATGGTCGAGACTGAGACCGGCGATATTGAGGAGAACAGTGCTTTCTTGTCTCAACCCGAGGCTCGCCAATTGTGGTACAGATTGTGTGACTCGGCCCATCATTGCACAGGCGCATTCTGCCCCTCTAGTGAGGAATGTTACTCGGTTCTCGCTCGCCGCCGCGCTCGTCGTGCGGATCTTGTGGTGGTCAATCATTCGTTATTGTTGGCCGATCTCGCAGTGGACAATGTCGTGCTCGGCAAATACACCCATTTGGTTGTGGATGAGGCGCACACGTTGGAGTCCGTTGCGCGAATGGCTTTCACACAGCAGTTGATGGAACGATTCTTCGTTCGATTGGCGGATGACCTGTCTCCAACTGGAAGGCGGCGCAGGGGGTGGCTCCAGCGAACGACATTCGTTGGAGGCACTGAAGCGACGCTTCGGATTGATTCGTTGCTCAGTCGACTTCGCGCCCAGATTGGGATCGTTTTCCGGCAGTTGTCTCAGCATCTTCCCGATGAAAAGCGCGCGGAATTCTCTGCGTTGACTGAAGCATCGGATGACGTGGGTGAGATGCCCATGTTGTTGACTCAACTGGAAAACGCGCTTGACGCGTTGTCAGATCACATCGAAGATGAGGAGTCGTTGAAAGAACTGGAGGGTCATATTCGAGTAGTTCAGGGGCTCAATGATGTCGTATCTACCCTGTCGAAGCCTCCTTCTGAAAACACGGTGCACTGGTACGAGCGGACGACGCACGCATTGGCGTTCCATGCGACACCCTTGGATATTGCGCCGTTCCTTGAGAAGTTGTTGTATCCACGACTCAAGTCGATCGTCCTGACGTCGGCTACGCTTTCACTGGCCGGGACGTTTGACTATCTCTGTCGGTCCATCGGACTCACCGAAGAAGCATTCCCCCTACAAACGATGGTCGCAGAGAGCCCGTTCTCTTATGACGCGCGTATGCGGATTCTCGTTCCTCGCTATATTCCGCCAGCTCATGGCGAATTGTTGTCCTACGCTGAAGCGCTCGCCCGCCTCATCGCTTCGCTAGCGAGCCGGATTCGCAAAAACGGACTGGCTCTGTTTACTTCCTATGCCATGATGCAAGCCGTCAAGGACAACCTGCCGCCAGATGTTGACACGCTGATTCAAGGCGAGCTGTCTCGCACGGCCTTGATCGACCAATTCCGCAGTTCTGAAAACCCCACATGGCTCTTGGGGACAGAAAGCTTCTGGGAAGGTGTCGATTTCCCAGGAGATGAGTTGGAGATTCTCATCGTCTCTCGATTGCCGTTTCCTGTTCCCACTGACCCTGTGTTCGCGGCGATGGGGGAACGCCTGGCGCGGACGGGGAGGGATCCATTCATGGATTTGTCCATTCCTCTTGCCGGATTGAAGCTTCGTCAAGGCGTAGGGCGTCTGATCCGCACAACGGGGGACGGCGGACTGGTTCTGGTGACGGATCAACGCATCGTCACGCGCGGCTATGGGAAGCTTCTCGCGAAGTCGCTTCCAGTGAGAATCGAGACCGTGTCAGACGAAGAGGAGCTTCTGGCTGAGGCCGTCCAGTGGTTTGACAGCCTGAACCGCTGATCGATTCTTTGGGATGGCTCCGGGAGTAGTTGGGAATTGACTTGCGGTGCACCACTGGCTAAAATACATACGAATTATCGGGGGAGTCAAAAGCACTCAAGTTCTACCTGCAAATCAAATGCGAATTTCCGTAGTGGTACCCGCATACAATGAGGCTGGGCGAATTAGCTCCGTCATACGTCCTGTCATTGCCAGTCAATGGGTTGATGACGTCATCGTCGTGGATGATGGCTCAGACGATGGAACTGCCGATGAAGCCAGGCTTTTTGCTGTTCAAGTGTCACAGATGCCACACAATAGCGGCAAGGCAGCGGCATTGGATCGCGGTGTGTCGTTGGCAAAGAATGAAACGCTCTTGTTTCTTGATGCGGATCTCGTCGGCTTGACGACAGCGCATGTGGATAAGCTCATTCAATGCTATCAGGATATGAAACTGGACATGGCTGTTGGTGTATTTGCCAATGGACGCAAGAAGACGGACTTCGCTCAGAAGATCAATCCGTATGCATCGGGTCAGCGCGTGCTCAGTCGGAAACTATGGGAACGTGCCAAGCAATGCGTGACAGAAGTGACAGAAGTTGATTTTGGCATCGAATTTGCTCTCTCTCGATTGGCAGCAAAAGAAGACTGGGTGACCGAATACGTTAAGCTGGAAGGTGTGACCCACGTTCTGAAGGAAGAGAAACGCGGCTTCAAGAAAGGCATGATTGACCGATTCAAGATGTACGGTCACATGGTGAAATGGCTTTTCAAGAAACTGAGAATTTGAAGAACTCGCTACTCCATCGGCTGAACCCTCGTGGTCACCTATCAGGTAGCATGAGAATCTCGATTTCCAATTTGATAGGAGTTCAATGATCGTAGACTGGCTCATTTTCCTGCTTTCCGCTTCGGCAATTGTCCTGGCGGGAATTCGCTTGGCTCCATATGGGGAGGCAATCGGAGATGCGACAGGAATTGGCCAGGGATGGATCGGATTGCTTTTTTTGGCGACATTGACGTCGATTCCGGAACTCACAACGACGGTCACAGGATCCTTAATAGACGCTCCCAATATTGCGTTGGGAAATGCGTTCGGCTCCAATCTGTTCAATGTGGTGATCATCGCCGTTCTGGACGTGCTGCTTCTGGGGCGAGGTCCCTTCCTGCTGAAGGTTCGCACCTATCACGTTCTCAGCGGAAGCGTTGCCGTGATTCTCACCTTGTTGGCAGCATTGGGTATCGTGATTGATTCTCCAATGACGTGGTTGGGAATTGGCCCGTTCAGCTGGCTCATTCTCGTCGGCTATGTTGCGGGCGTGTTCTTGCTCTTCCACGCTGAAAAGCAGCAAGTGCAAGTCGAGCAAGTATCCAACGAGTCGATGTCGCTGAAGAAGGCGATCGTCGGCTTTGTGATTTGTGCAATTGTCGTGGTCGTATCGGGCATCTTCCTCATTCATGCAAGCAAGCAGATATCCATAACCACGGGCCTGTCTGCATCGTTCATGGGTGCGATCCTGGTGGCCATTGTCACATCGTTGCCAGAATTGGCGACGTCGATTGGAGCACTGCGAATTGGCGCCTACGACATGGTCGTCGGCAACTTGTTTGGCTCCAACATGTTTAATATTCTGACAATCTTCTTTGCCGACGCTGCATTTCGATCCGGGTCCATCCTATCGAATCTGCGTGGAGGCGAATCAGATCAATTGATTGTCGCGATTTGCGGCGTCCTGCTAACTGTGATTGCCATGATTGCCATCGGGATTAGGTCTCGTCGAAAAATCTTTGGCGTTGGCGTTGATTCTGTACTTCTATGGGTGGCCTATTTATTAGTGACTGTATTGATAATCAGCAGAGGGATATGATTCGAGGTGATGAAGTATGGAAGTAAGAGAACTGCAAGGCAAAACGATTGAGGAACTGTTCGCGCTTGCCGAAGAGCTTGAACTGAAGAATGCAAAACACGCAGATCGTGACGACGTGCTACGTGCGATCATGGCTCATGTCGCGAAAAAAGGTGAGCTGCAATTCTCAGAAGGAGTCTTGGAACTACACCCCGACGGATACGGATTCCTGCGCGGAAAGACAAGCCTTCCGAGCAGAACCGATGTCTACATTTCTCCATCGCAGATCAAGCGTCTCGCCCTGCGCGCTGGTGACTTGGTGTCGGGAGGTATCCGTGCCCCAAAGAACGATGAGCGCTATTTTGCCTTGTTGAAGGCAGAGACTGTCAATGGCGGGGA
>Ga0180007_10006399_pt1 | contig 11509 bp, 10 predicted proteins | sample MM_PC_MetaG_FD_121122 | JGI IMG/M metagenome (GOLD analysis project Ga0180007, IMG submission 121122) | Groundwater microbial communities from the Aspo Hard Rock Laboratory (HRL) deep subsurface site, Sweden - MM_PC_MetaG | ecosystem: Environmental > Aquatic > Deep subsurface > Groundwater...
AAGGCCCGGGCGGGCCGTTCACGGTGAAGATGAATGCGACGGCGAACGCGAAAGATATAGGAATAAGCGACCTGGTTATAATATGCGTAAAGAGCTATTCGACCGACGACGCGTGTAAAGGGATCAAGGATATCGTTTCGGAAAAGACCGGCATCCTGACGCTGCAGAACGGCATAGGAAACGTCCAGATACTGAATGACCACTTCGGGCCCGACAGAGTGATCGCGGGCGTAACGAACCACGGCTCGACCTATATGGGAACCGGCCATGTGAGGCACGCCGGAAAAGGCGATACGACCATAGGCAAAGCCGATGGGCGAGTGCTGGGCGCCATACGCGAAGTTGCCGGCGTCCTGACGAAGGCGGGTTTTGAAACGAAAGTATCCAGAGATATTGATTCTGTTGTATGGAGCAAGCTGATAGTTAATACAGGGATAAACGCGCTTACGGCTATCACATGCCTGAATAACGGCGCTCTGTTGGAGCATGAAGGGTGTCGTCAGATCATGAGAAGCGCGGTGCAGGAGGCTGTGAAGGTCGTGAAACGTAAGCGTATAAAGCTTATGTATGATGACCCCATACAGAAGGTGGAGTCTGTCTGTCGCGCGACTTCCTCAAACGTATCGAGCATGCTCCAGGACATATTGAGCAATAACAAGACAGAGATAGATTTTATAAACGGCGCCATAGTGCGCCAGGCGAAGGCGCTCAATATCCCGACGCCGGTGAACGAAGTATTGACGAGCCTCGTTAAGACGATAGAGGAGAGCTGTAAAGCCAGGGTAAGGGAAAAATAGATGCTGATCATAGGTGAGAGGATTAATTCCACCAGGCCGAAGATCCAGGAGGCCATAAAAGAGCGTAACACCGCCCATGTAGTGAAAGAGGCTATTAAGCAGCTTGCCGCGGGCGCCAAATACATCGATGTGAACTGCGCCGTTACCACAGGCGACGAGCTTCAGGATATGGACTGGGTGATCAGCGTTATCCAGAGCGAGGTTCCGGAAGTCAGTATCTGTATCGACAGTCCGAACTATCTCTCTCTTGAGAGGGGGCTTAAGGCGTATAAGTCCAAAGGCAGCCTTTTTATCAACTCTATCACCGCTGAGGATTCCAGGATCAATAATGTGCTGCCCCTGGCGATCAAATATAAGACAAAACTTGTAGCTCTCACGATGGACGATAGCGGTATGCCCGATACGGCCGCCGGACGATTTGATATCGCCGGGCGCATATTCGATAAAGTGAAGAGAGAAGGTTTTAACACAAACGATCTTTACATCGACGCGCTGATCAGGCCAATATCCACGGAACCCGCCCAGGCGCGGGAATTCCTTAAATCGCTAAAAATGATAAAGAGCCTGGGAAATGTCAATACGATATGCGGGTTATCTAACGTCTCATTCGGCCTTCCCGATAGAGGCCTGGTGAACTCCATATTCCTGGCGATGGCGATGGCCGAAGGGCTCGATGCCGCAATAATCGATCCGACAGAAAAGCATATCGCTTCAAGCCTTGCCGCTTCAGACGCCCTCCTCGGCGATGACGAGTATTGCGGCCGATATATAACCGCTTTCCGCGAGGGAAGGCTGATCTAAAAATTTATGGCAAAGAAAATATTTATAGCGGCGACGATGCAGAATGACGGGAAGACGACCGTCTCGCTCGGGCTCATAGCAGCGCTTAAGAAACGCTTTAAAAGGATCGGTTTCATCAAGCCGATCGGCCAACGTTATCTCGTCGAGCAAGGCTACAAGGTTGATGAGGATTCGATCCTTATTGAAGAAGTATTCGGTATCAAGTGCAATATTAAAGATATGTCGCCTATCGCGATAGAGCGCGGGTTCACCGAGCGTTTCATCGAAAAGGGCGCCGAAGAAGATCATGCCGGGCAGATCGCCGACGCGTGTGAGCGCATATCCAGGGATAATGACCTGGTCATAATCGAAGGCACCGGGCACGCGGGAGTGGGAAGCGTGCTGAACCTTTCGAATGCCGCAGTCGCGAAACTTCTCGGTGCGGACGTCCTGCTCATTTCTTCCGGCGGTGTCGGTAAACCCATAGATGAGATAATGCTAAATAAGGCCCTGTTTGATAAAGAAGGTGTCAATATCGCCGGAGTGATGGTCAATAAAGTGCGTCCGGAGAAGTACGATAGAATATCGACCCTGGTCAAGAAAGGCCTGGAGCAGAAAGGCCTGAGCGTCTTCGGAGTCCTGCCTTACCAGAAGATACTCGACATCCCCACGATGCGTGAGATAAAGGAGGAGCTGAGGATACAGACCTTATTCGAAGGCAATAGTTTCGATAAACCTGTCGAGAACGTGCTGATTGGCGCTATGAACGTCAAGGATGCGATGCAGTTTGTCAGGAATAATACGCTGATGATAATACCCGGCGACCGGGAAGATATGATCGCGGCGGTATGTAGTATCCAATCGGGCAAGACGAAGAAGGACTATTCTTTCTCCGGCCTGATCATATCCGGCGGCATAATGCCGGACAAGGGGAGCATGGAGCGCCTCATAAAATCGAACGTCTCCGTCCTTATAACCAAGGAAGATACATATAAGATAGCCTCTCGAGTGCATTCCATGGTCGTCAAATTAAAGCCCCAGGATACCGAAAAGATCAAGATCATCGTCGATATGGTCGAAAAGTGCATCGATATAGATAAGGTGATCGCCAGCCTGAAATGACACTCCCGCGCAGAATAGCAGTCTCATCGATAGCGATAATATCTCTCTCCGCCTTCTTCTTCCTGCGCGGATGCTACGATAATCCCCCTGTCATAGAAAAAGAAGAACTGCTTATGGGGACGATCGTGCAGATAAAAGTTCCCGTCGGCGTAAACGGTAATGCGAAGAAGGTCGGCGAGGCTATCGACAGGACGTTCGCGGAGATAGCCAGGGTCGAAAGCATATTCAGCGTCTATGATCCCGCGAGCGAGATATCCAGGATCAATCGCCTGGAGAAGGGCGAAACGCTGAAGATATCCGCGGAGGCGCTCCACCTTATAGATAAAGCCATGGAATACAGCGTGAAAACCGGCGGCGCGTTTGATATAACGGTGAAGCCGCTTATAGATATCTGGGCAAGGGCGAAGGCTCACGGCATAGTCCCATCGGATGAATATATCAAGTACGCTATGGAGAAGGTCGACCGCAGCGGCGTCATACTGGATAGGGCCGGTCTCACGATCTCGTTCGAGAAAGACGGTATGGCGCTCGACCTGGGGGGAGTCGCGAAAGGATATGCCGTTGACAGGGCAGTAGAAACATTGAAGGATAACGGCATCAAGGACGCGATAGTAAACTCCGGCGGCGATATGTATTGCCTGGGAGCGCGTTCAAAGCGGCAACTATGGTCCGTCGGTATCCGGCATCCCAGAGATAGCGGCAGTATATTCCTTGAACTTGAATTAAGAAACAAAGCCATCGACACATCAGGCGACTATGAAAAGTATTACATCCTGGACGGAAAGAGATATTCGCATATTATAGATCCGAGGAGCGGACGTCCGATAGGAGATAAAGTTGTCAGCGCGAGTGTGATTGCCGATAACGCGATGACAGCCGATATGTTGGCGACGACGCTATGTATTCTCGGCCGGGACGGCCTGAGCATAATAAGTAAAATAGGCGGCTCGGACGCCGTAGTTATATCCAAAGAAGACAATGGTTTTATTACCGGTATGACCGCAGGGTTCATGGAGAGATATAGTGTCAAAGAAAAGATCAAACTCTAAGGTAAAGGTCGTCGTCGGCATGTCAGGCGGAGTCGACTCGTCGCTGGCGGTTGCGCTTATAAAAAAAGAGGGCTATGACGTAATAGGCGTGACCTTCAGAATGTGGCCGAAAGAAGAGTGCGGAACCAGTTCGAAGCGCGCCTGCTGCAGCCTGGAGGCGGTGACGCGGGCCAGGGCTGTCTCCGAGGACTTCGGGATCCCATATTACGTCGTCGACTTCAGCTCTGATTTTAAGAAATACGTTATTGACTATTTCTGCTCGGAGTATCTTAAGGGTCAGACACCAAACCCTTGCGTGATATGTAATCAAAAGATCAAATTCGGCTGCATGCTGGATAAGGCGCGGTCACTCGGCGCCTCATATGTGGCCACTGGCCATTACGCCAGGATAGGACGGGATAAATCAAACGGCCGTTACCTGCTTAAGGAGGGAGCGGATAAATCGAAGGATCAATCGTACTTCTTATTCAATCTTTCTCAAGCGCAATTAAAACATGCTATCTTTCCTCTGGGAGGCCTTACAAAAGTGAAAGCGCGGGCTCTTGCCAGGAAGATGAAGATAAGGACCTACGATACGGTCTCCAGCCAGGATATTTGCTTTGTCCGTGACCAAAAGTACGCTGAATATATAAAGAATAAGGTAGGGATCGATATAAATCCGGGGAATATCGTCGATAAGACGGGCAAGATCATCGGTTCTCATAAAGGCATAGCTTTCTACACGATCGGACAGAGGCGTGGCCTTGGGATCGCGCATAAAGAGCCACTATACGTTACGGCTATCGACATCGAGAATAATCGCGTCATAGTTGGAGTAAAAGAGGACCTGATGAAGAAGGTAGTTATCGCCGACAGGTTCAACTGGATATCGATCAAAGAAATGGATAAGCCGCTCAAAGTGATGGCGAAGATACGGTATAACCATAAGAAGGCGAAGGCCGTTGTCACGAATATGGGTGCTGGAGCGGTCAGAGTCGACTTCGTCGAACCGCAGTCCGCGCCGACTCCGGGCCAGGCGCTTGTGTTGTACGATAAGGACATTGTTATAGGCGGTGGTTGGATCCGCGAGGCGCTATGACTCTATGACTAATTAAGGAAACGGAGTATGGACAAGATGGAGAAGCTGAGGAAGATACTGAAGGGGATGGGGAGTGTCGTCATCGCGTATTCGGGCGGGCTCGACAGCACGTTCTTGCTGAAGGTGGCTGTCGACTCACTCGGCAGAGAGAATGTGCTCGCGGTGACTTCGCGCTCGGAGACGTATCCCGCGGCTGAGTATAAAGAGGCCTCGCGTATCGTGAAGATAATAGGCGCGCGGCATGTCGTTATAAAGACAAAAGAGCTTGGAATAAGGCATTTCAAGTCCAATCCGGTCAATAGGTGTTACTACTGCAAGAAGGAGCTTTTCAAGGATCTTGACCGGATCAGGATCAAGAACAAGATTAAATATCTCCTGGACGGGGCCAATTACGATGACCTGAAAGACATCCGTCACGGAAGGATCGCGGCGAAGGAGCTGGGCGTAAAGAGTCCGCTCGTCGATGCCGGCTTCACGAAAGCCGATATCAGGAAGGATTCGAAGAGGTTCAGGCTCCCGACCTGGGATAAGCCGCCGCTGGCGTGTCTGGCATCGCGTTTTCCTTTCCATACAGCGATAAACGCGAAAGACCTGAAGCGGATCGATAGCGCTGAAGCCTATTTGAGGAGGCTCGGATTTAAGCAGGTAAGAATAAGATTGCACAAAGATATCGCAAGGCTGGAGCTACTTCCCGGAGATCTGCAGAAGGCAGTTAGATTAGGGGCCGCTATCACAAATAAACTCAAGAGATTCGGCTTCACATATGCGGCCCTGGACCTCAGGGGCTACAGGACCGGCAGCATGCATGAGAGTCTTTAGGGGACGTGTCACTTTGGCCTGCCTGCCTGTGGCCTACTTACCGGCAGGCAGGCAGGCCAAAGTGACACGTCCCCTATACACGCCCCCTATACATGTGATATAATACGGCGAAATTCGCCTACGCTTTGATGTTATTCGTAGAAGTTATTCAGTGGCGGGGTAGCTCAGTCTGGCAGAGCAGTCGGCTCATACCCGGCGTGTCACAGGTTCAAATCCTGTCCCCGCTACCACTATAGCGTTCGGCCTTCGGGCCAAAAAATGTAGAGTGTTTTTTGCCCTTCGGCCTGCTAGAGTTAAATGAAGGCAGGGCTAGCGCCCGAACGCTTTTAAGGAAAACCTAAATCGGTTTTCCTTAATATTCCTTTCCCTTATGTTGAAGCAATGGGGAGAGGATCCTAAGCGGGTATCGTTCGGCCTTCGGGCCAAGGTATGTTGAACCACAGAAGTATTTAAAACTAGAAGCAGGACCTATTTCACCACCATAAAGCAGACAATAATGCGCTCGCGAGCCATATTATTAATCCTCATAACAGCAATAGCCCTCTCCTTATCACAAGTACACGCTGAAAACCATGAACGAGAGCATTACCGGGAAGATGTTGTTGAGGCGGACGACAAGGAAATCAAAATAAAGATCGATTCCGACACCGGCAAAGTGGCATCTTTCTGGGATGACGTATCGCAAGGATGGGTTGAGGCGAGTTTAAGCCCGGTCGACCTGAACAGAGCGTATACTGACAAGATAACCGCTCACGATATGCAGGACGAACTCAATCAGATGAAGAACGATACGTGGGATGATCGTTACGGAAGGTAGGAAGATATGGCTATTAATATATTCAGGGTTACGGCCGCTGTCATCGAAAAGGACGGCAAGATACTGATAGCGAAGCGGCGCATAGGCGACCGGCACGGCGGCAGGTGGGAGTTTCCGGGCGGAAAGATAGATGCCGGTGAAACTCCCGAAGAGTGCCTGAAGAGGGAGCTCAAGGAAGAGCTCGGCATAGAAGCCGAGATAGGGGAACTTATCTGCTCGAGCACTTTTAAGTATATGTTCGTTCCGCTGGAACTGTTGGTCTATAAGGTACGCCATATCTCGGGAAAATTTCGGGCGCTCGACCATGATGAGCTGAAATGGGTTGAGCCGTCGGAGCTGGCCAAATATAATTTCGTTAAGGCGGACGTGAAGGTCGTCAAGAAGCTTATGAGAGATATTTACCATGTCTGACGGGATCGCGGGCTCGGAGATATTCGATATCGCGGTTCTCGGAGGAGGCGCCGCCGGGTGCATGGCCGCAATACGCGCTGGAGCCCTTAAAAAGAAGGTGGCGCTCATAGAGCGCAATGATTCCATCGGCAAGAAGATCCTGATAACCGGCAAGGGCAGATGCAATATAACTAACGTCGCGCCGATCGAGACGTTCATCGAAAAGTTCGGCAAGAGCGGAAAATTCTTAAGGACCGCATTCTTTAAGTTCTTTAATACCGATCTTGTGGAATTTTTCCGGCTGCATGGCCTGGAGATGAAGACCGAGCGGCAGGGCAGAGTCTTCCCTGTGACGGACAAAGCGCGTTCGGTCGTGGATGTCCTGGTGACGTCTCTCGCCCAAAGCGGGGTCGAGGTGATCTGTAAGTCGGCCATTCGGTCCATTAAAACCAGCGCCGGATCATTTCAGATAGAGCTGGAGGGCGGGCGTAGCATAAGCGCCAAGAAAGTTATCCTCGCCTTAGGCGGCGCGTCGTATAAGGCGACGGGCTCGATGGGCGACGGGTTTGATATAGCCGTGAAACTGGGGCACTCGATAACTCCTCTTAAACCGGCTCTTGTGCCGCTTACCACTAAAGAGACATGGGTAAAAGATCTGCAGGGATTGGGACTTGAGCATATCCGCCTGACTTTTGAATGCGGCAAAAAGAGACTTCTCTCCGAAATAGGAGAGCTTATGTTTACTCACTTCGGTGTCTCCGGTCCGCTCGTCCTGGATTTAAGCGGTGAAGTGGTCTTCCTGCTGGAAGACCATAAGCCCGTCCGTATGCTAATCGACCTGAAGCCGGCCTTGACCGTCGAACAACTCGAGAAGCGAATGCTTAACGATCTGCGCGGGCCGGCCGGGACGCTATTTAAAAGCGTAATGAAAGGTTATCTTCCCCAGAAGCTGATACCGGTCTTCATGCGCCTGGCGAATATCGATCCTGAACGGGAAGCCAATCAGGTCACCCAGAAAGAGAGGCGTCTCGTTCTCAATTTCTTCAAGGCTCTGCCTCTAACGATCAAGGGCGCTCTACCGATAGAAGAGGCGATGGTTACCTCAGGAGGAGTATCGATCCGGGAGATCAATCCGAGGACAATGGAGTCGAGGCTGGTTCCGGGATTATATTTTGCGGGCGAGGTTATGGACGGAGGCGCCCCGAGCGGCGGTTATAACTTACAGCAGGCGTTTTCTACCGGCTATCTCGCCGGCGATAGCGCGGCTGCGTAAACATTATTGAAATGACCCTTATGGCGAATAATTTAATCGAGCAGGTATTGAAGACGATACGGAACTACGAGCTGCTCAAGCCGGGAGACTCAGTGCTGGTGGCGTGCTCGGGTGGGCCGGACTCTGTCTTTCTGCTACATGCGCTCGTTCGCCTGAAGAATAAATTGAAGCTCGGTGAGATAGTGGTATGCAATCTCGACCACGGTTTGCGCGGTATAGAGTCACAGAAGGATTCGCATTTCGTGAAGAAGATGACCGGGGAACTCGGCCTGCAATTCATACACAAGAGAGTAAATCTCAGGAAGCGTCCGGTAAAGGGGCTTTCTACGGAAGAGCTGGCGAGGACGGCCCGTTACAGTTTCTTTAAAGAAGCTGCCGCGAAGTCAAAGGCCGATATTATCGCGACCGGCCATACTCTGGATGACCAGGCCGAGACGATCCTGATGCGGGTGATAAAGGGCGCGTCATTGAAAGGCCTCATCGGCATAGCTCCCTCGAGAAACGAAGGCGCTATCCGCGTAGTGCGGCCGTTATTCGAACTCGAAAAGTCCGAAATTACGGAATATCTGGACAGGGAGAGGGTCGGTTACAGGATCGACCGGACAAACCTTGAGCCTATATATTTCAGGAATGTTGTTCGCAAGGAAATAATCCCGTTCCTCGAGAAGTTCAATCCGCGCCTCAAGAGGGCGCTATTCAATATGGCGGAACATCTACGGGAAGATTTTGAATTTATAGAGAAGGCTAACATCGGGACCAGAGGGATGATCTCTTTATCAAAAGACGGCGGTGTCGAAGTCGGCCTAAAAGACCTGATCGTCCAGCCCAGGGCTATCCAGAAAGATATACTGCGCGACTCGCTCGCGAAAGCCGGCGGCGAGGTGAAAAAATTATCGTTCAGGCATTGGAAAGAGGTCGAGGGCCTCATCAACCGCAAAGCAAAGGGCAGCTCTCTCCATCTACCGGGAGGTATATGCGTCTCGCGAGGTGAAAAGTCCCTCTTTTTTACAAAAATCAAACCTTGATATTGTATTGTTATCTTGATAAGATAACACTCAAAACAAGAACGGAGCCGAAAATAAATGGAACAGAATAAAGATCGCAATAAGAAAGTGCCCCCCTTAAAGAACAGGAGTAACTTCATAGTCTGGTTCTTTATAATCCTCGGCATGCTTTACCTGGTTAACATGTTTAGCGCGACGACGACAGAGAAGCCTGTCCAGGAGATATCTTACGCCAGATTCTTCCAGATGCTGAAGGATAATAATGTCACTCAGAAGGTGGCCACCTGCGTAAAGGTCGATAATATTCTCACGGGGACGCTTTCGGACGGAGCAAAGTTCATAGTCAACATACCCGATCATGATCAGGAGATGCTGAGAAGCCTCCGTGAAAACGTGAAAGAGTTTGATATAAAGCCCCCCAAGACCCTCTGGATGAATATATTCTACTCGCTCGGTCCGATGGTGCTCTTCATTCTCTTCCTGTGGCTCTTCGTATACCGGGGAAATTCAGCTCAGGGCGGCGGTAGGTTCATGGCTTTCGGAAAGTCGCGCGTCACGCTTGGATCCGAATCGAAAGTGAAGATCACTTTTGAAAATGTAGCCGGAGTCGATGAGGCAAAGCAGGAACTGCAGGAAGTGATCGAGTTCTTGAAAGATCCGCGAAAGTTCCAGCGGCTCGGCGGGAAGATCCCAAAAGGTGTCCTCTTGATGGGCCCTCCGGGCACCGGTAAGACGCTGCTGGCTAAAGCGGTCGCGGGCGAAGCAAGCGTGCCGTTTCTCTCCATGTCCGGCTCCGATTTCGTGGAGATGTTCGTAGGCGTCGGCGCGTCGAGAGTGCGCGACCTGTTCGAGCAGGCGAAAAAATCCGCCAAGGTGAGCGGCCGCGGCGCCATAATATTTATCGATGAGATCGACGCAGTGGGCCGGCAGAGATTTGCCGGCATCGGCGGCGGCCATGACGAGAGAGAGCAGACATTGAACGCGCTTCTCGTAGAGATGGACGGGTTCAATACGCAGGAGGGAGTCATACTGATAGCAGCTACAAACAGGCCCGATGTACTCGATCCGGCGCTCTTGAGGCCGGGAAGGTTCGACAGACAGATTGTCATCGACAAGCCCGATATAGTGGGCAGAGAGGGAATACTAAAAGTCCACGTAAAGAACGTCAAGCTGGATAAAGCGGTTGAATTGAAGTCGATCGCCAGACAGACGCCGGGTTTTTCGGGCGCGGACCTTGCCAATCTCGTGAATGAAGCGGCTCTTCTGGCTGCGCGCCGCAATAAAGAGACGGTAACGATGCCCGAGCTGCAGGAGTCGATCGAAAGAGTAATGGCCGGCCCCGAGCGTAAGTCGAAAGTTATATCCAAGCAGGAAAAGATAATAGTCGCTTATCACGAGACAGGACACGCCCTTCTGGCGCTGGTGATGCCGGGCGCTGATCCTCTGCATAAGGTTTCGATATTGCCGAGAGGTATGGCTCTGGGGTACACGATACGAATGCCGTTAGAAGACCGGTATATAGTCACAAAGGGAGAGCTTCTCGGGCGTATTACGGGTATCCTGGGTGGCAGAGTGAGCGAAGAAATTATGTTCAACGAGCTCTCTACCGGGGCGCAGAACGACCTGGAGATCGCTACGGCCCTTGCCCGGAAGATGATCACGAGGTTCGGAATGAGCGAAAAGCTCGGGCACCTTACATTCGGCCACAGAGAAGAACAGATATTCCTGGGCCGCGATATCATAGAAGAACGGAACTACAGCGACCAGACGGCCCTCGTTATTGATCAGGAGATCCGCAGAATAATAGACGAATGCTATATCAGGGCGAAAGAAGAATTGATCAAGCATAAGGACAAGCTGAAGGCGCTTGCCGAGAAGCTGCTGGAAAAAGAAGTGATGGATATAGGCGAGATAAAAACACTTCTTGGAATAACCACGGATGAACATATTGTCAAGGCTTGATCTCACCCGGCGCGCTTGTGTGATGGGCATATTGAACGTGACCCCGGACTCATTTTCCGACGGGGGCCGTTTCTTTGACAGTAAAAAGGCCGTAAGGCACTCTCTGGCAATGGTCAATGACGGAGCGGATATCATAGATGTCGGGGGAGAATCGACGCGCCCCGGATCCCGCGGGATAAGCGCAGGTGAAGAGCTACGCCGGGTAATCCCGGTAATAAAGGCCCTCGCGCAGAGATCCCGCGTCCCGATATCGATCGATACCATGAAGTCTGAAGTCGCCGATGAGGCTATCAGAGCGGGCGCGACCATAGTAAACGATGTTTCGGGGCTAAAATACGATAATAAGATGGCGTCTGTCGCCGCAAAGCATGATGTTTCACTGATAATAATGCACATGCGCGGTACACCCAGGAATATG
>Ga0180007_10006400_pt1 | contig 11506 bp, 11 predicted proteins | sample MM_PC_MetaG_FD_121122 | JGI IMG/M metagenome (GOLD analysis project Ga0180007, IMG submission 121122) | Groundwater microbial communities from the Aspo Hard Rock Laboratory (HRL) deep subsurface site, Sweden - MM_PC_MetaG | ecosystem: Environmental > Aquatic > Deep subsurface > Groundwater...
CATGAATACGCTGATACGCGGCCAGAAGCTGCCCATATTCTCCGGCAACGGGCTGCCCCACAACGAGCTGGCGGCCCAGATTGCCAGGCAGGCCAAGCTGCGCGGCGGCGCCACCGACTTCGCGGTGGTGTTCGCGGCGATGGGCGTCAAGCACGACGTCGCGCGCTTCTTCACGCGCTCCTTCGAGGAGACGGGGGCTCTCGATAACGTGGCGCTGTTCCTGTCCCTGGCGGACGCGCCCTCCATAGAGCGCATCATAACGCCGCGCACCGCGCTGACCCTCGCGGAGCACCTGGCCTACGACCGGGGCCTGCACGTCCTCGTCGTCATGACCGACATGTCCAACTACTGCGAGTCCCTCCGCGAGATATCGACCCTGCGCGGGGAGATACCGTCGCGCAAGGGCTACCCGGGCTACCTCTACTCGGACCTCGCCGAGCTGTACGAGCGCTCCGGCATGATCAAGGGGGTCAAGGGCTCCATTACCCAGCTGCCCATCCTAACCATGCCGAACGACGACATATCGCACCCCATCCCGGACCTCTCCGGCTACATCACCGAGGGTCAGATAGTCTTCGAGCGCGAGATGCACGGGCGCGGCATCTACCCGCCGGTAGCCGGCCTGCCCTCGCTGTCCCGCCTGATGAAGGACGGCATAGGGGACGGCATGACCCGCGAGGATCATCCCCACCTGGCCAGCCAGCTATTCGCCGCCTATAGCTACGTCAAGGACGTGCGCAACCTCGCCTCCGTTATCGGAGAGGAGGAGCTGACGCCGCTGGACCACCAGTACATGGAGTTCGGCGAGTTCTTCGAGCGAAAATTCGTCAACCAGCGCAAGGACGAGGACAGGACCATAGAGCGGACCCTGGACCTCGGCTGGGACGCGCTTAAGCTCCTGCCGGCGGAGGAACTGCATCGCGTCACCGAGGAGGAGCTGAACGTCCACTACCACGGGGACGGCTCCTCGTGAGGAACGTCGCGCCGACCAAGACCAACCTGATACGCCTCCGCGACGAGCTCAAATTCGCTAGGATGGGCCACGAGCTCCTGGACCAGAAGCGCAACATCCTGGTGCTGGAGCTCCTGAACCTCGTCGACCAGGCCGTGGAGTACGAGGGCAAGGTGAACGCGGCCCTGGCCAAGGCCTACGTCGGCCTCGAGGACTCGGTGCTGGCGATGGGCAAGCTCAAGGTCGGGGCCCTCGCGAGCGCCGTGGACGTCTCCTCGGCCATAACGCTCAGGCAGCGGCGCGTGATGGGCGTGGCCCTGCCCGTCGTCGAGACCTCGTTCCAGGACCACGGGCCGTATTACAGCCCCATGGACACCAGCGCGAGCATCGACGGGGCGGTCGCGGCCTTCCGCGACGCGCTGGGCCTCCTCGGGCGGTCGGCCGAGCTCAGGGTCTCCATCGTCAGGCTGGCCAGGGAAGTGCGGAAGACGATACGAAAAGTCAACGCGCTGGAGAAAATAGCTATACCGGAGCTGGACGAATCGCTACACTACATACAGAATAGGTTGGAGGAGAGCGAGCGCGACATGTTCGTTCTCATGAAGATGGTCAAGGATAGGCTATCTAACCCTGATTCGGAGGTATCGCGAGGATGACGAGACCGATACGGAAGATAATGGTCTACGTCGACGGGTCGGAACAATCGATCACGGCGGCGCAGTACGCCATAGTCCTGGCCAAGGCCCTCGGCGCCGAGCTGTACGCCCTCTACGTCGTCGATACGAGGGCTCTCGCGGAGCTGGTTAAGTCCCGCATCTTCCTCGAGGCCGAGCAGGACGAGTATAGGCGGGACCTCGACGGGGACGCGTCCAGGTACCTGAACCACGTAAAGGAACTGGCCCGGCGCAAGGGCGTACCCGTATCGACGGAGAAGTCCTCGGGGGCCGTTAACGTGGAGATAAAGAGCAAGGTATCGGCGCTCGGCGTCGACCTCCTGGTGCTCGGCGAGATATCGCAGATACGGTCCAGGCGCGACGAGCTGTACAACGAGACCGAGCGCGCGATGCGGAACGCGCAGTGCCCGGTGCTCATAGCCAAGGGCGAGGAAAAGATATGGGACCTCTACGAGGCGCTAGAATAGGAAGGCGGCTATGGCATTAATCGACCTAATCGAAGAGAGCGTCGTCCGGGCTCCGCTCCGGGCGGCCGACAAGGAATCCGCGATCCGCGAGCTCGTCGACACGCTGGCCAAGGCCGGCAAGATACTCGACGCCGATACCGCCTATCGCGCGGTGCTGGACCGGGAGGCCAAGGGCTCCACGGGCCTGGAGGAGGGCATCGCCGTGCCGCACGGCAAGACGATAGCCGCCAGGGAGCTGACCATAGCCATCGGCGTATCGCCGGACGGCGTGGAGTTCGGCTCGATGGACGGCAAGCCCGCGCGGCTGTTGTTCCTGATACTCGCGCCGCCCGACAAGGCGGGGCCGCACATAGAGGCCCTCGCCGAGATTGCCAGGATGTCGAGGTCAAAGGCGTTCTGCGCCTCGCTCGCCTCCTGCCGAACCCCCCTCGAGGTTATAAGGCTGTTCAAGGATGAATAAGCAGTAATACGAAGATTTTTTAGCAAAGAGCCAAAGAGAAGATGAGTTAGAGGGGAAAAGGATTAGGGTATAGGAAATAAGTCTTTAACTTCATTCCTTTTCTTCATCTTCCTCTTTTCTATTCTTTCTCTTTTTTCTTTTTACCTCGTCTTCTCTGTGGCTCTGTGCCAAAATTCCTCAACCAAGACGTATGCCAGGCCGTTTTCCCAGGGGGAGCTTGACCCTGGGGGCCGCGCCGGCGGATAATGGACTCCCATGAAGAAGCTTATCTTCGTGACGGGCGGCGTGTGCTCCTCTCTCGGCAAGGGCATTACCGCCTCCTCGATCGGCAGCCTCCTAGAGGCCCGCGGGCTATCGGTCCGCATGATGAAGATCGACCCCTACTTGAACGTAGACGCGGGTACGATGAACCCCTACCAGCACGGCGAGGTGTACGTCACCGACGACGGGGCCGAGACAGACCTCGACCTCGGCAACTACGCCCGCTTCACCAACGCGCCCATCTCCAAGGCCAACTCCATAACGACGGGGCAGGTCTACCGCGAGGTCATTAACAAGGAGCGCGAGGGCCGCTTCCTGGGCAAGACGGTCCAGGTCGTGCCGCATATCACCGACGAGATTAAGTCGCGCATAGTCGCCGTGGGCAAGGACCCCGACGTGGACTTCACCATCGTCGAGATAGGCGGCACGGTAGGCGACATGGAGAGCGTGCCGTTCCTCGAGGCGGCCCGCCAGCTGATACACGAGTACGGCAGGCAGGACGCCGCGAGCGTGCACGTGACGCTCGTGCCGGAGGTGACGGGGGGCGAGCTCAAGACCAAGCCTACCCAGCACTCGGTCAAGGAGCTCCAGGAGGTCGGCATCCAGCCGGACGTCCTCGTCTGCCGCTCGACGGCCGGCCTGGACGAGTCCCTGAGACGCAAGCTCGCGGCCTTCACCAACGTGGAGTACGAGGGCGTCATTTCCGCGAAGGACGCCGCGACCATCTACCAGCTGCCGCTCGTGTTCCACGAGCAGGGCCTGGACCAGTTCCTGCTCAAGAAGATGAACGTGGAGAGCCGCCACGCCGACCTCAAGGCCTGGAGGGAAGTGGTCCGCAAGATCACCGAGCCCAAGCGCCGCGTGCGGGTCGGAGTCGTAGGCAAGTACATGGACCTGCACGACGCGTACAAGTCCGTTTGGGAGGCCCTGCACCACGGGGGCATAGCCAACGACGCCGGCGTGGACATCGTCAGGATAGACTCGAGCCTCTTCGAGGCGGAGGGCGCCGATCCCGGCGCCGTTCTGTCGGGCGTGGACGGCATCCTGGTGCCCGGCGGCTTCGGCCAGCGGGGCATCAACGGCATGGTGGCGGCCGCCCGCTGGGCCCGCGAGAACGGCCTGCCGTACTTCGGCCTGTGCCTGGGCATGCAGATCATGGCCATAGAATGGGCCAGGACGGTGCTGGGATGGGCTGACGCCGACTCGGCCGAATTCAACCAGGACGCCGGCCACGCCGTGGTCAGCCTCCTCGAGGACCAGGTGGACGTCAAGAATTTCGGCGGGACTATGAGGCTCGGGCGGAACGACACGCATTTCAAGGAAGGCTCCAAGCCGGCGCTCGCGTACGGGGCCTCCAAGGTCTCGGAGCGGCATCGCCACCGCTACGAATTCTCCAATATATACCGCGCCGATTTCGAGAAGTCCGGCATGATCATAGCCGGCGTGACCCCGGACGGGGAGCTCGTGGAGAGCCTCGAGTGGCCCGGCCACGCCTGGGGCGTCGGCGTGCAGTACCATCCCGAATTCAAGTCGCGGCCCGTGGCGCCGCACCCCCTGTTCGCCGCCTTCGTCAAGGCGTCGGTCGCGTACGGCGAGAAGAGGGCGCGTGGGTAAACCCGCCGCGCGGCGCTTCGTATCCGGGCTGGCCGCCGGCCTCTTCGCCGTCGCCGCAGCCGCCGCCGCGGCGGGTTGCAGCCTCGACTACGGGACGGAGCTCGCCGAGGACCTGGGCGACGAGATACCCGATACCGTCGCCATAGGCTTCCAGCATACGGTCGTGGAGGACGGCTCCCCGCGGTTCAGGCTAGAGGCCGATCGAGGCGAGTCGTACCAGGCCCAGAAGAAGATGAAGCTCGAGGGGGTCCGCTTCGTCGAGTACGCCCCGGGCGGGGGAGAGCCCTCGGCCGAGGGCAGCGCCGACTCCGCCGTGTTCCACACCGACACCGAGAGCGCCGAATTCTCCGGCGCGGTGCTGTTCCGCTCCGTGCAGGACGGCGTTACGGTCGAGTCGGGCTACCTGGAATGGGACGGCGAGGCGAGGGTCCTCTCCAGCAGGGCGGAGATAGTCACTACGCTCAGCGACGACGACGGCACGAGCCTCTCGGGCTCGGGCTTCGGGGCTGACGCCGCCAGGCGCTCGTTCTCGTTCGGCAATAGGGCCGAGGGCCGCTTCGTGACGCCGAAGAAGGCCGAATGACGCGACGGACGGCGGCCTTGGCGATCGCCCTGGCGGCGGCGCTCGCGGGCGCGTCGGCCGAGGACTTCTCGTTCTCGGCTGATTCCATGGCGGGCGCGATGTCCAAGGGCCGGGAGCGCGCGACGCTCTCGGGCAACGCGGTCGTCGTCTCCGGCGGCATGCGCATCAGCGCGAATAGGATAGAGCTGTACGGCGACGATTTCCGCTACGCGGAGTGCTCCGGCGGCGTCTCCGTCGTCGACGAGGAGCGCGGCCTCAGGCTGAGCACGGAGCGGCTCTTCTACGATAGGCGCGACAAGGTCTCCAGGCTCACGGGCCCCTCGGTGATGGAGGACCGCCAGAACAAGGTCGTCATCAAGGGCGACTACATAGAGAACGACGACGTCAGGAAGATAGCCGTCGTGCAGATAAACGTTCGCATCCTCAAGGAGAACCTTTCGTGCCGCGCCGAATTCGCCCGCTACGACAGGGCGGCGAAGACGCTCGAGCTTACGGGGACGCCCGTCGTGCGGCGCGACGGCGACGACTACCGCGCAGCGACTATCCTCGTGAACCTCGATACCGAGGATATCGTGCTCGTCGGGTCGGTCTCCGGCACCGTCGCGGCCGGAAAGAAGAAAGAGCCGTCGCCGGGTCCAGAGGCGCCGCCAGGCTCGCCGCAGCCAGGCGCGGCGCCCGCGCCCGAACCGGAGACGCCGCCCGCCGCCGGGCCGACCGAGTCGGAGCCCGCTCCCGCGCCGATAGAGGAGGCCGCCCCGTGATAGAGCCGGACGAGGAAGAGGACGGGATCGTCGACGAGTCGGGCGAGCCGATAGTCCTAGAGGAAGACGGCGGGGCCGAGGAGCCCGGAGGGACCGACGGGCCCGGCGAGGCCGCCGATGCCGAAGCGGGATTCTCGTCCCACGTGCTCGAGGCCCGGAGCCTCCATAAGCGCTTCGGGAGGAAGGTCGCCGTGCGGAGCGTCGGGTTCTCGATGAGGACGGGCCAGGTGACGGGCCTCCTGGGCCCCAACGGCGCCGGCAAGACCACGGTATTCTACATGATCGTCGGGTTCCTGCGGCCGAACGGCGGTACGGTGTCGCTCGACCATCACCTCCTGTCCGCCCTGCCCATGTATAAGCGGGCGAGGCTGGGCATCGCGTACCTGCCCCAGGAACCGTCGGTGTTCAGGAAGATGACCGTGGAGCAGAACGTCCGCGCCATCCTCGAGACGCGGCCCGACCTCGATTCCCGTTCCAGGAAGGTCGCCCTAGACGCCCTCCTGGAGGAATTCGGCATCTCGTCGCTGCGAAGGCAATACGCCTATACCCTGTCCGGAGGGGAGCGCCGCCGCACCGAGATAGCGCGCGCCCTGGCCATCAAGCCTAAGTTCCTCCTCCTGGACGAGCCCTTCGCCGGGATAGACCCCATAGCGGTCCACGAGATAAAGAGCATCGTCAGGCGGCTCTCGAGCAAGGGCATAGGCGTGCTCATAACGGACCATAACGTCCGGGACACCCTCGAGATCACCCACGAGGCCCATATCATCAACAAAGGCGAGATACTCGTCTCCGGGAACCGCGAGACCATACTTGAATCGGAGCTGGCAAGACAGATATACTTGGGCGAGACGTTCCGAATGTAGAGTCCTCGCGCTCCGGGGCAGGTCCCGGCGGCATTTCGCGCTAAACTTGACGGCGCGGAACGGTCGTGCTACAGTCGTCGTACCCATTACGGGCTCCATCATCACTAATCCCAACGGAAGACAGATGCGATACTTCGACACTCATGCCCATATCGGGCTTATTTACGATGATCCTATAGAGCAATTGCTAGCCTGCCAGCAGGCTAAGCAGTACGGCGTCCAGAAGATCGTCAGCATTTGCAACAGCCTCATCGATTTCTTCCAGGTATACGAAAACCTGAAGACGTCCGAGCACGTATACCACGCCGCGGGCGTATCGCCCTCGGAGGTGGCGTCTCCCGGCAAGGACTGGCGCGCGAGGCTCGACGAGGCGCTCAAGATGGCGCGGGTCATCGCCGTAGGAGAGATCGGCCTCGACTATTTCCATCGCTACGGCGATAAGGATAGCCAGATCGAGCTCTTCATCGACCAGCTGGACATAGCCGCGCGCCACGACCTGCCCGTCATCATCCATAACAGGGAGGCGGGCAAGGACGTCCTGGACGTGCTTCGCGACCGCCTGCCCCCGGCCGGCGGCGTGCTCCACTGCTACTCGGAGAACGCCGAGTACGCGATGCGCGCCCTCGACCTGAACCTGTATTTCTCGTTCGCGGGCAACCTGACGTACCGCAACGCCAAGAACCTGCACGAGACGGTACGGGTCCTGCCGCTGGACAGGATACTCGTGGAGTCCGAGGCCCCGTTCATGGTGCCGTCGAAGTACAGGGGAAAGCGCAACAAGCCGGAATTCCTCCCGGCGACCGTAGACGACCTGGCGATGCTCCTCGACCTGCCCATCGAGGAGGTGGCGGAGGCTACGTACCAGAACGCCTGCAGGCTGTTCAGGGTCTCTGGCGAGTAAGGCCCCGTCCCCGGCATAAGCGACCGCGCGGGCGCCCGAGTCATCGGGCGCCCTTTTTTAATCTGCGATATACCTTGGAGAAGCGATGAACCTTCACGTCCCGGTACGAATCGGAAGCTTCCAGGCGCGCGGCAACCTCTTCCTCGCGCCCGTGGCCGGCTATTCCGACGCGGCCTTCCGTTCCGTCTGCGCCGACCAGGGCTGCGACCTCGCGTTCACCGAGATGGTAAGCTCCGAGGCCCTTACCCGCGGCCATCTCAAGACCGAGGTCCTCCTCGCGCGAGAGGACAACGAGCCGGACTACGCCGTCCAGCTCTTCGGCTCCGACCCTGGCGTCATGGCGCGGGCCGCCGAGATCGTAGCCGAGCGGTGGAAGCCCGCCGTCATAGACGTCAATTGCGGGTGTCCCGTTCCCAAGATAGTCAAGGCCGGCTCCGGCTCGGCCCTGATGCGGGACCCCGGCAGGATACGGGCCATCGTCGCGGCCATGAGCGCGGCCGTAGACGTTCCCGTGACGGTAAAGATAAGGCTGGGATGGGACGACTCGTCGATAAACTACCTCGAGGCGGCCGCGGCCGCCGTGGAGGGCGGCGCGGCCGCCGTGACGCTGCACGCCCGCACGAGGGAGCGGGGCTACGCGGGCACGGCGGATAGGCCGGCGTTCTACCGGCTCGCCGCCGCCGTCCCGGTGCCCGTGTTCGCGTCGGGCGACCTGTTCTCGGCGGCGGCCGCGGTAGACATACTCTCCGGGGGCTCCGAGGGAGCGCCGGCGGTAGCAGGCGTGATGTTCGCGAGGGGCGCCATGGGAGACCCGTTCATTTTCGCGAGGGCGCGCGCCGCCCTCGAGGGACTGCCCGAGCCGGCCATAGGCGATTCCGCCAGGCTCGCGGCCGCGCGCAGGCACCTGGAGCTGTCCCTGCGCCATTACGGGGAGCGCACGGCCTGCGTCGAATTCAGGAAGCAGGCCTGCGCCTACCTCAAGGGAATGCAGGGCGGAGCCGAGCTGCGCAGGCGGGCCGTAGCGTGCTCGACGGCCGAAGACTACGCGGGCTTCTTCGACGCGTGGGAACGGGCGATCCCCGGCGGCGGCGTCAGTTAGTGGAGCGGCGCTTTAGCCAGGCCTGGACGCGGGCCTCGAGGTCGGCGTTAGGGTCCGGCAAGGGACTCGGGCCCGTCGCCTCGAGCAGGAACGGCAGCACTATAGAGCGCTTGATATCCGGCCACGTCGCCGGCAGGACGTTGGGCGCCTTGAGGTAATGGGCGGGCGGCATCTTCCCGAGCAGGGACGGGTAGTACAGCGGGAACAGCTTCTCGTTAACCGAGCGTATGGCGGAGAAGCCGCCGGCTACGCCGAATGACGATTCCATGGACCGGTAGCGCCTGGCCTCGTCGAGCACGGCGCGCTGGGTCTCCTCAGTATAGAACCACTTGAGGAACGCCTCGGCGGCCTGCCTGCCCTTGCCCTTCCTGCAGATGCCGGCGTAAACGATATCCTCGCCTACTGGCACGGATCCGTCCTTGGAGAGCCATCGGAACGATAGCGACGCCCGCCTCTCCTCGGAGACGACGAAGTAGTCGGCGGAGTCCATCGACGCGTAGCCGATGCGGCCTTCCTCGACCGACTTATAGCCAGGCAGGTAAAGGTACTTGAACTGGAACTCGTCTTCCTTGAGGGCCGACCCGTTGGCTCGCTCCGACCAGGCGCGAATATACGACAGGCCCTCCTCGAGCCCGGAGCGGCTCCACTTGAGCGGGGCTCCCTCCTTGAAGCCGGCTCCTAGAAGTTCCATGGCTGAGTAGAGGAAGTCCGGGGACCAGCGCGGGCCGAAGCCCATGTTAGTGAACGAGGTCTTGCCCGGGACGTTGAGCGCGGCCCCTTTCTCCTCGAGCGCGGCCAGGTCGAGCACGAAGCCGTCGCTCATGGCGGATTCCAGCTTCTTGTCGAAGACGACCAGCGGCAGGTTGAACGACACGGGGAGGAGGAGCTGCCTGCCCTCGACGTTGCCGAGCTCCAGGAGGCCCGGATAGAACGAGCTGGGGTTGATGACCAGTTCCGAGAATAGCTGGTCCAGGGCCTGGAAGCTCGAGCGGGACTGGGAGTTCTTGAGGTATCGCCCTATGACCAGGGCGGGTTTCTCCTCCATGGAGGGCAGGGCCTCGGCCAAGGACTCGTCGTACGCGACGTTTATCCTGTACCTGCCTTGCGATACGTTGAACGCGGCGGCGTAGAGGGCCATCTGCGGGACGTCGGTCCTGAGCTCGGCCACGGGCGGCTCGAAGAGGCCGCATGACGCGAGGGAGGCGCATAGCGCCATAGCGACGGCACGGACCGTCGACGAGATAGCAGTCGCTCTACTCATGGTCGAAGACTAGCTTAAAGCATCGGCTTGCTCAAGCCGAGCGGAAGCCTCGTTTCCTTATGGCGCCGATCGTCTTTAACTTGTATACTGAGTCCATGCAGATAAAGACACCTGAAGTGTACTCGATGATAGAGGCGATCGGGCACCACTATAAGACGAATATATCGAACCGCTTTACCAGGGGGGCTCTCTCCCTGCTCGTGCTCGATAACGCCACGTGGAACCAGATAGAGGAGTTGACCGAGAAGACGGATAACTACCGCTATCAGGGCTACCACCTGGACGAGCTGTACGGGCTTATCCTCGCGATGGCCAGGTTCGTCTCCGCCGCGCGCAAGCAGGGAACGCAGACGCTCCGGTACGGTAGCGTCGACAAGCTCAGTTCCCAGGACCGGGTGCTTAGGGAAATGGTCGTCAATAATTTCTCGTCCAATCTCAATATCCTGGCGGATTCCGTGAACAAGCTCTACGTCAAGGTCGTGGAGATAGACAAGGCGAATTCGGCCGGCCGGCAGCCCGTCTACGCGAGGTTCCCCGAGCTCGGCGAGCTTGGGCGCTACCTCGTAGGCTAGCGGGGAGCCGATTTTCCCCTTCCGAGAGCCTCGCGTACCTTGACATTCGCGCCCTACTTATTTAGTATTCGGTGCCTTGAGTTGGAGCGGTGTCCGAGCGGTTTAAGGAGGCGGTCTTGAAAACCGTTGTGCCGTAAGGCACCGGGGGTTCGAATCCCCCCTGCTCCGTTGGATGCCGGCTCGTTCCGGTCAATCGTTTGGAGAGGTGCGAGAGTGGCCGAATCGGGCTCCCTGCTAAGGAGTTGTGCCTCTCAAGGGCACCGGGGGTTCGAATCCCCCCCTCTCCGTATCTGATTTAGCGTTCTGACAAGGGTTTTTGTTGTTCGTAGTTGATGTTGCGAGGGGGGGATTCGAACCGAGCCCCTGCCGACCAACGGGAGGAATAGGCGCCAGGGATGGCGCCGAAAAGGGGCGAGGCGGGTTCCTGACGCGAGCGGGACGCGAGCGAAGACACCGAATCCCCCCCTCTCCGTATCTGATTTGGGCTTACGAGGCCGGCGGTCTTTTATATATGAGGTTATAGCTCAGCTGGATAGAGCGTCAGATTGCGGATCTGAAGGTCGGAGGTTCGAATCCTCTTAGCCTCACTAGTTTTTGGAGAGATGCGAGAGTGGTTGAATCGGACGGTCTCGAAAACCGCTGAACCCGTAAGGGTTCCGGGGGTTCGAATCCCCCTCTCTCCGTTGTGTTCCAGGCGACTGCATAGCTGGTAACAGATGGCAGTTTTCTTTCCGTTACGAGAGGGGGATTCGAACCGAGTCCCTCGCCGACCAACGGGAGGAAGAGGCGCCGGGATGGCGCCGGAAGAGGGACGAGGCGGGTCGACGAAGCGCGTAGGACGCGCGCGAGGAGACCGACTTCCCCTCTCTCCGTTCTAATAGGCCGCCCTCGCAGGCGGTTTTTTTAAAAACGTCCCTGAAGTCTTGTAGTCCTTTGGAGAGATGTCCGAGTGGTTTAAGGTCCACGCTTGGAAAGCGTGCGTGCTCACAAGGCACCGGGGGTTCGAATCCCCCTCTCTCCGTTGTTGTTCATAGTTAC
>Ga0180007_10006401_pt1 | contig 11506 bp, 10 predicted proteins | sample MM_PC_MetaG_FD_121122 | JGI IMG/M metagenome (GOLD analysis project Ga0180007, IMG submission 121122) | Groundwater microbial communities from the Aspo Hard Rock Laboratory (HRL) deep subsurface site, Sweden - MM_PC_MetaG | ecosystem: Environmental > Aquatic > Deep subsurface > Groundwater...
AAGTATTGTTAAAATCCTTCCACCATAATAATATTCATAATATGATTTTGAGTGTTTAGATTTCATATTTTTTATTAGATTCCCTTTTAATCTTGAACCATAAACAACTTCTGCTTTTCCTTCTTCTATTGGTTTAATTAATTCATAATAATCATTTGGGTCATATTCAAGATCAGCATCTTGTATTATTACAATATCTCCTGTAACTTCTTTTATGCCTGATCTTATTGCCATACCTTTTCCATAATTTTTGTCATGAAATACTTTTTTTATATTTTTATCTTTAACTTTTTGAAGCCATCCCCTTGAACCATCTGTACTATAATCATCAATTATTATAATTTCTTTATCTAGTTTAACCTCATTAATTCTTTTAAGAAGTTCTTTTATTGTTCCATTTTCATTATATAATGGGATGATTATTGATAATTTCATATTAAGTCAGTCCAGACCTCCACTCATCATGTAATGGCATTTCTTTGGTTACCTTATATTTTAAACCCTCCCCTATATAATAAAATGCTCTGAATGAATTATCTGTATTATTCAGACAGTATACTTCTCCGGTTCCATAATGGTATAAGTTTAATCCTATAGATTCACACTGATTAATCATTGTTGTTCTATTTATATTATAAATATACAATCCAAAAGAAGCAAATATAATTAATATTAGGATTAAATAGATAATATATTTCTTATAATTAATATTATTTTTAACTACCTCCTTATTTATAATGAAATCTTTCTGTTCTGCTTCTTCATTGTCTTTTTTCAATAAATATATTAAATAGATAGGAGTTAATATTGATATTATTATTGCAAAATAAAGAATTATATGCCCAATTAAATCAATTATTCTATACATAAATCCATGTATTTTATAATCATCATATGAGTCCTTTAAATATCTTAGAGGATAATAGAACCAATCATGTGTACTTTGTACATATTCATAAATTCCTGGTTTAATTACTACCTCAGTTTTATAGATATTATAATAAGGTACTCCTGTTATTTCATTATATCCTCCTCCACCATATAATGTACCAACTAGTTGTGCATTTTGTTTAAAAAAATCAGAAACTCCTTCCATAGATTGATTGAATGCGTCGTTAGTTACAGTTCCCCAACCACAGTCATCTATAGCACATTCTATAAAATATGCAGGAGCTGATGCATTATTACCACCCATTTTATCCAGATTATTATTAAAATCTCCTAATAAACCAGATTCCAAATAAAATTTATCATTAAATATCCAAGCTATTCTTCCACGATATGTTCTAGAATCTACAAAGACAATAGCATTATTTTCTATATTTGTAATAGCATAATCGCGCATTTGTATGTTGGCACTTTTTGTTGTTAAACTATTTATTAATGGTTCTCCAAGAGGTATAAAGAATATATTTAAGATAAAAATTATTACTAAAGAAATTAATAAAATGTTTTTGTATTGATGTTTAATTTTTTCTTCTATAAATACTAAAGAAGAGGAAGCAAAAATTGCCAATAGAGGGATATAACTAACAAAATGAGTAGTTAATAGAGCTGAACCACTTTGTATTAAAAATGGAACTATCATTATTATTACAATTAATTCTTTCCATAGTATGTTTTGTTTGTTTATATAAATTAAGATAATACCTAATATTCCCAATAAAAGTATAATTGGATCTAATATTAGAAAAGCATTTTTAATCATATTAAACGCACCTACAAACAGATTAATAATAGAAAATCCTTCATCATATCCCAATTGACCAGAATACATTTCTTTATTAATATTAAGGAATTTAGCAAACATTACATCTACTACTCCCTTGTCTTGGTATAATAATACATTATAGATTATTATTGGGCTAAATATAAGTAATATAATTAAAATAAATTTTATTCCTTGTTTCCAATCTTTTACCTTTAATATCTCTTTTTTATTCTCTGCAGTTTTATATTTATAATAAATATAGGCTATACCAAAACCTAATGCAAAGAATAAGGCTATAGATTTAATTAATGCTGCAATACCTAAAAAAAATGCAGCTAAATAAGATAATCTATCTTTCTTCAATTCTTTTATAAAAAAATAGAGTGCTAATAAAACAAAGAACATCATTGCTATATCCATTTCAATCAAGGTATACCTTATAGTAAATGGGGAAATCGCCAGTAAAAATGATGCTATAATCGCTACTTTCTTGCTGAATAATTCCTTAGCTACCAAATAAATTGCTATTATTGATAATATCCCAAAAAAGAAGCTTAAAAATCTTGATGCAAAAGCAGTTACTCCAAATATATGATATGAAATATCTGTTAAATAAAACCATAATGTTGATTGCACCATTGTACCTATTTTATTAGTGGATAAAATGTTGATTGCATGTGGTCCATGAACCATTTCATCACCAAGAAAAGAGATACTATTAACTAATAAATATCGTAAAATTCCCCCAATAATTATAAAAAGAATTAGATATTTTCGATAATCATCAGAAAAGATGAATTCTATTATCTTATTTGAAATGCTTTTATTTTCCATATTATTTTTTATTTTTGTTATTTATATATTTAATTAGTTTTAAAATATTCCTAATAGAAATTTCAATCCCTCATAGTTTCTTTTTAAATCATTAAAAGATCTTATAGATATAATCCTATTTAAAATATAAGTGGGTCTAAAGTAAAATTTTCTGAATGCTAATTTTTGTATATTCCTTAATTCATCTGCATTTTTATATCCATTTGGTATATATGAAACTTCTGTCATTTTTTGCCAGCCTTCTATTAATTTACCTTCTTTTATTGCAGTTTCATAAAGTTTTGTTCCATATTCAGGATAAGTTAATCTAAATGCTGCAGTGTTTAGTCCTAATTCTATTGCAAAGTTAATTGTTTTCATCGCCTTTTCAGGAGTTTCACCTGGTAGACCTAACATAAAGGAGCCCCTTATCTCTATTTTGTGTTTATGGCACCATTCACAAGCTTTTCTTGCCTGCTCTAAGGTTGTTCCTTTATTTACAACTTTCAATAATTCTTCGTCTCCTGTCTCGAATCCAAAATAAACACCCCAACAACCAGACTCTTTAGCTAGTTTTAACATCCTATCTGTAACGTGATCTACTCTTCCAAATGCAGACCAAGATAACTTTATATTATTCTCTTTAATTAAATTAGAGAATCTTTCTATCCAAGATTCGTTTATTAAAAATTCATCATCTAAGAAATCAATTTCTTTTATTCCATATTGATTTTGCAATAAAATTATATTTTCAATTATTCTTTCAGGACTATGCCTTCTATATACTTTAGAATTAACTCCTGCTTCAAAACAGAACGCACATTTTTTCCATGTACAACCTCTAGATGTAATCATTGATATTGCTGGTTTTTTCTTATATTGATCTGGTAAAGGACAATATAAATTAAAGTTTAATAAATGCCATGCTGGGTTTGGTAGGTCATCTAATTTCATTAATGTTGGCCTTTTCTCAGTTAATATAATCTTTTTATCTTCTTTGTATGCTATTCCTTTTATATTAGATAAGGATTTCTTATTTTCTATAGCTTCAATTATTTCTACTATAGTTATTTCTCCTTCTCCTATTACAGAAATATCTATTCCTGGATTTTCCTCTAATATTTTTTCTGGAAAACAACTAACATGGGGTCCTCCTAAAACAATTTTTCCATTAAAATTTTTTCTGATTAGAGGGATTAAATTTTTTATTTCTTTATAATGTGCATTTGTAACAGATATACCAATTAAATCATAATCCAATCTTTTTACTTCTTTTGCAGTTTCTTCACAAGATAAATTACTTGCTTGTGCATCTAATATTTTTACAGAATGACCATTTTTTTCCAGGATAGCTCCTATATAGCAAAGGCCTAGATTAGGTAATTGTCCAACTTTTATATTGCTTTTAGAACCAAATCCTTCTTTAATAAAATCATATGGAGGGGTTATAAGCAATACTTTCATAGAGATTTTTTCGGAATATAATTTAAATAATTTTCTATCCCACCGATTATTTTATAAATATATCGAAATCAGTATTAAAATGGATCTTTCGATAATAGTACCTGCTTATAATGAGGAAAAGAGAATAACTAATTTTTTGTCTGAATTGTCTCTTTTTGGTAAGAATAATTTAAAAGATTATGAAATTGTTATAGTTGATGATGGTAGTACAGATAATACACGAGAAGTTATCAAAGATTTTATAAAAAGAGATAAAAAAATAAGATTAGTTAGCTATCCTAAAAATAAAGGTAAAGGTTATGCAATAAGAGAAGGAATTTTTTCTTCAAATGGAAATAAAATTATATTTATTGATGCTGATGGTTCAATTAGGCCTGATCAGATACCTTTAATGCTCAAGGAATTGGAACAATATGATTGTGTTGTAGGAAATAGAAGAGATAAGGATTCCCAAGTTACCACTTCTAAATATAGAGATTTTACACAAAGATTATTCAATAGTATAGTTATGATTCTTTTTAATAGCAAGATTAATGATAATCTTTGTGGATTTAAAGGATTCAAAAAAGAGGTTGCACTTGATTTGTTTAATGAGCTTCATGATTATGGTTGGATTTTTGATGTAGAAATATTTTATAAAATTCAAAAAAAAGGTTATTCCTTAAAAAGAATACCTATTGTTTGGAAACATGTTGGAGACTCAAAAATGAAACCTCTTGATCCTGTATGGATGTTTATTAAGCTATTAAAAATTCTTCAGTATAGAATTCCTACACTATTTGAAAAAAATGATAAGAATAGGTAATCAAAAGTACACTTTCAAAGAACTTTGGAAAGTAAAAAAGTCAATGATATTAGCTGTCAGTTCTCCAAAAAAATTTATTAATTTCTTAAAAATAAAATACTCGGAGATTAAAAAAACTCCAAAAGTTTATGGTTTACCTTATTCTATTTTTATAGAAACCAGTTCTTATTGTAATCTAAGATGCCCGATGTGCTTAAAATTACAAAAAAATTCAAAATTTGATAATAGAAACATAGGTCTTGATGAATATAATAAATTAATGAAACAAATTGGTCCTACTATGATTACATTAAGGTTGTGGAACTATGGAGAACCGTTAATTAACAAAGATATTTTTAAAATGATCAAGATTGCAAAGAAATATAAGATTTTTACAGTTTTATCAACAAATGGAGTTTTGATGGATAAGGAAACTTCTAAAAAATTACTTGACTCAGGATTAGATTTTTTAGTTATCTCCTTTGATGGTGCTTCAAAAGAGACCTATGAAAAGAACAGAAAAAATGGAACCTTTGAAGTAGTTTTAAAAAATGTTCAGGACTTTATGGATTTAAAAAATCAAATGAAAAGAAATAATATTATTGTTTCAATACAATTTATAATTATGAATACAAATGAAGATGAAGTTGATAAAATAAAAGAGATTACAAACAAATTAGGTGCAGATAAATTAATGCTGAGAGTTTTGAATGTTGTTTCAGAAAAAGGTTCTGAATTATTACCTAAGAATAAAAAATATGAGAATATAGAAAAAGAACAAATAAAAAATGTAAATTTCTGCTCAAATGTATGGGAAGAGACAGTAATAAATTCTACAGGTGCTGTTACTCCATGTTGTATGGATGCTGCTCTTGAATTCCCCTTTGGAAATGCTTTTTCAGAAGATTTTAGGGCTATCTGGAATAATACAAAATATATTGAGTTTAGGAAGAAAATACTAGAAAATATAAATCAAATAAAAATATGTAATGCTTATTGTTATAAAAAAGATAATAAACTTAATTTTATAAAATGATTATTTTTCTATTTTTAATATTATAAATGCTTTTGTGAGATCTCCAGGTAATTTAAAAATCTTATAATTGTAGTTTAAACTCTTAATTAATTTTTTATATTTTCTTTTAGTATAAAATTCTTGATATGTCCAGGGCCAGAATCTTCTTAAAAATTTAGGTCTAGTTAATAAATACCAAATAGATTGATAAGAATATTTTGCAGGAGTACTTATTAAAACAACTCCTCCTTTTTTACATACTCTATAATGTTCTTCTATAATTTTTAATGGATTTTCGAAATGTTCTATTAGTCCTTGACTCCAAACTACATCAAAGATATTATTTTTTATAGGTAAATTAAAGCAATCTCCTTTTATAAAATTTACATTCTTAATTTTTAATCTTTCTGCATTATTTGATGAAATTTTAAGTGCCTCATTTGAGATATCTAAACCAACACATTTTTTGAAATTATTTGCTAATTTTAAAAGAAGAGAACTTGTACCACAACCTATTTCTAAAAATTTTTTTTCTTTTGATTCAAAAGGTAAAATTAATTTAAAGAAGAATTTATCATAAAAATTCCTTCCATAAGTTACCATTCTAGATAAAAATGTTTTTTTAGACCATACATTATCCCATTCTTTTTCATAATTATTCATTTTAAATTACGGATGTACCTTGTTTTAATGTTTCTTTCCAATTTTTAATCATTTTTAATAAAAAACCAATAGAAATACAATCAATAATATCTCTGAATTCTAGATTTAAATTTTTTTTCATATTATTCTTTTTATTAGCTACTTCTATAAATCTGTTATACCATACTCTAAACTTTTCTTTATCTATCTTATTATTTAATAATAAATCTGGATTATATATTAATATTGTTTTGTGCTTGTGATCATAATAATCCTCTTTTATTATCTTATTTTTTATAGCATAAGTCCACAATTCTGTACCTGGTAATGGGGTAGTTTGATATACTTGTACTAAATCTATGCCTGGATTTGTCATAAAATCAAAGCTTTTTTGTAGGTCTTCTTCTGTTTCTTCAGGATTACCTATCATTATATAACCTACAATATACAAATTATATTTTTTGCAAAGTTCTATAGCTTTAATACCTTGTTCAACAGTTACTGTATTTTTTTTAAGATATTTTAATACTTTATCAGATCCAGATTCAAATCCAAAACATATTGTTTGTGCATTCATTCTTTTTAATAGAGAACAGATTTCATCATCAATTAAATTTGCTCTGGCATATATTTCAAAATCTACTTTTTTATTTAAATTTTTTTCTTCTAATAACTCAACAATTTTTTTAAATCTTGGTCTATTTGCTATTGAAAGGTCATCATAAATAGAGATATGTTTTATACCATATTTTTTGTTTAATAATTCTATTTCATCAACAACATACTCTGGAGAATGCCATCTAACTTTATTAAATAAAGAATTTGATCCACAATAGACACAATGGTAAGGACATCCACGTGAAGTCATTATACTTCCTTTTATTCCCACTTTTGTACCTATCCTACCAGGAATTAAATAAAATTCTTTCATTTTTAATAAGTCTCTTGCTATTGGCGGGATAGAGTCTAATGGTTCTATTAATTCTTCTCTACAATTTATTTCTAATTTATTTTTTTCTTTATAACAAATTCCTTTAATTTTATTTAAATTACCTGAATTAAATTTTCCTTTTTTATTATATAAATTCATTAGATTAAGAAATACTTTTTCTCCTTCTCCTAATATTCCTATATCAAATGCAGTTTTAAGTAAATCTTCTGGTTTTACAGTTATATGTATTCCTCCAAGGATTAATGGGGCACTAGTTATTTTTTTTATTTCATTTGCTAATTCTTTAACATCATAAAATTGTTCACTTACTGCACTTAATCCGATTATATCTGGTTTATATTTTTTAATTATATTTATAGGATCTTCTCTATCTATTATTATTACATCCTTGAAATTACTATATTTTTTAAGATATGAAGCTATATAAGCTAGACCTATAGGCGGTGCTCCGAATATTTTTTCTATATTAATCAGGGCTATTTTCATAATGTTTGATATAAACTAAAACCTTTTATACCTTTCTTTTAATCTTAGTATATGAAAAAATATCTAAAGGTTTCAATAATAGTTGCAGCTTATAATGAGGAAACTCATATAGAAAAATTAATAAAATCAGTATTAGGTCAGACATATAAAAATTTAGAGTTAGTTATAATTGATGATAATTCTAAGGATAATACTTATAATATAATAAAGGAGTATTCTAAAAAGTATAAAAATATTATAGTTTTACAACAAGATAAAAATTTAAGGGGTCCAGGTAACGCTTGGAATTTAGCTGTTAGAAAAGGAAGTTCAGGAGATATATTATTATTCGAAGGAGCAGATACAATATTAGCACCAAATTATGTTGAAAAGATGGTATTACCTATAATTTCTGGGAAGGTCATAGGAACATTACATAAAGAAGAAAAAATTGCAAATAAAAACAAGATTTGGGCAAGAGCATATGGTAAAAGGATATGTGTTGACAATAATAATGAAGGAATAATTTTTGGTGCTATAAAGAGAGATAAATGGGAAGAAGCAGGAGGTTTTGATTCTTTTTTGGGCTATGCAGATGACCAGACATTATATCAAAAACTTAAGATTAAATCTTTAGGTGTTGATGCAGAAATATATCATTATAACCCTGAAACTTTTAGAGAGATATGGAGACAATATTTATGGATTGGTTCTTCAAATAAAAAACCAGTTATATTACTAATTAGCCTCCCATTTTTTCCCTTATGGGTTTTATATAAAACATTAAAACATCTAAAACAAGATTTTTATCTGCCTTTTATCTTATTTTTACCACTTTTTTATATTCTAAAATATTTTGGTTTCTATTTTGGGGTTTTGAGAAAAATATTCTTTAAAAAGATTTATAGATAACTTATTTTTTATAGAATTCTTTTATTTTATCACAAATATACCTTATTTCATCTTCTGTTAATTCAGGATACATTGGCAAAGATAAAATCTCTTTTGCTACTTTTTCTGTTTCAGGCAAATCTCCTTCTTTATAACTCAAATAAGAGTAAGCTTTTTGTATATGGATTGGTATTGGATAATGTATACCTATTGATATTTCATTCTCAGTTAAAAATTTTTGTAATTCATCTCTCTTTTTACATTTTATAACATATAAATGATATACAGACTTTACATTTTTATCTATTTTTGGTGTTTCTACAATATCTTTTAATAGGTAATCATACAATTTTGCATTTTTAATTCTTTGGTTATTCCATTTTTCTAAATATTTTAATTTAACATTTAATATTCCTGCTTGTATACTATCTAATCTGGAATTAAATCCAATAAAGTCATGATAATATTTAATCTCAGATCCATAATTTCTCATTGCTTTTAACTTTTTATTTAATTCTTTGTCATTTGTTACAATCATTCCACCATCTCCATATGCACCAAGATTTTTACATGGGTAAAAACTAAAACACCCTATATCTGTAATAGGTACTCTTTTTCCTCTATACTCTGCACCATGAGCTTGGCAACAATCCTCTATTATTTTTAAGTTATGTTTATCTGCTATTTCTATTATTTTATCCATATCTGCAGGCTGTCCATATAAATGAACAACAATTATTGCTTTTGTATTTTTACTGATTTTATCTTCTATTTTATTAACATCTATATTATACGTGTCTGGATTTATATCAACAAATACAGGTTTTAGATTATTATCTGTTATAGCTAGTGCAGTAGCAATAAAAGTATTTGATGTTGTTATTACTTCTCCATCTTTTATATCCAATGATTTTATAACTAATTTTAGAGCATCTGTACCTGATGCTACACCTATAGCATATTCTTTTCCGCAGAATTTAGCAAAATTTTTTTCAAATTCCTCTACTTCTTTTCCTAGAATAAAACTTGTATTATTTATAGTATAATTAATAGCTTCGGTAATTTCCTTTTTTATATTTTCATACTGTTTTTTTAAATCTACAAAATTAACTTTCATTTTAATATGTTCTTATACTTTTTATTTTCAACATAACCTATTATTTTAGCAGGATTACCTACTACAATTGCTTTTTCAGGAACATCTTTAGTTATTACAGACCCCATTCCTATGAATGAGAAATTTCCTATTTTTATTCCTGGTCCTATTATTGTTCTTGCACCTATTGTAACATTGTCTCCTATTATAGTCTTTTCCATCTTCCAAGTTTTGTTTATTGTTTTAATAGCTGATGGATATTTGTCATTTGTAAAAACTACATTTGGTCCTATAAATACCATATTACCTATTTCTACACCATCTGGAATAAAAATGTAACTTTGGAACCTACAATCATTACCAATTTTAACATCTGGTTTAATTTCAGTATAGGAACCTATTTGCACATTATCTCCTATTATTACAGGATTTTCAGCTGTTCCATAAATATTACAAAAGTGCCAAATCTTTGAATTTTTTCCTAATTTTACATACTTATTGATTAAAGTATAATTTCCTATATTTTTCTTAGTAAACAATTTTAATAACCCCCCCATTTTTTTTTAATGATTCTTCAGCTGCTTCTAATATTTTTGTCACATAATAAGCTTTTATTCCATCAGATAAAGGTGTTCTGTTTTCTAGTATACAAGATATGAACTCTTTAGCTTCTGTTTTCAATGGTTCTTCTAAATTTATCTTAGGAATAGTTATATCTCCATCTCTTAATAATAATTGAAATTTATCAAATTCTGAACTGCTTATCTCTGAGTAAGCTGCTCCCTTGTCATACAATTCGATTTTTCTGTCTTGAGATATATCATTAAAAATAGCCATCTTTTTATCCCCAACAATTGTTATTTCCCTTTTTTTCGCAGGGTTTAACCAACTTACATGAATATTTGCTATTTTATTATTTGGAAATGTTAGATTAATATAAACTACATCTTCAACACCATTTTTTAAAAAAGCCTTTCCTCTTGCGATTACACTATCTGGTTTTGAATCTATTAATTTTAATAAAATATAAATATCATGTGGAGCTAAATCCCACATTACATTAACATCTTGTCTTATTGGACCATGTCCGGTTCTAATCATATCTATATAATTTATTTTACCTAATTCTCCATTTTCTATATATTCTTTTAATTTTTTGATAGCAGAATTATATTCAAAAACATAACCAACCATTAATACTTTATTCTTTTTTTTTGCTAGATCTATTAATTCTAAACACTCTTTAGAGTTAGTAGTCAGAGGTTTTTCAACAAAAACATGTTTATCTTCTGATAAAACATCCTTTACTATTTTATAATGACTTTTTGTATTAGTTGCTATTATTACAGCATCTAGGTTTTTATCTTTTATTATATCTAAGTAATCTTTAGTGATTATCATATCAGGATACTTTTGTCTAATATTTTCTAGTTTTTTAGTATCCAAATCACAACATTTTATTATCTTACAATTTGATAATTCATTGAAGTTTCTAACTAAATTTGGACCCCAATAACCTATTCCAATAACCCCTAATCTTACCATAATAAATTTACCTATATTTTGTTTATAAATCTTATTAAAAACCTTTTTAAACTTATTAATCTCTATTTATATATGGAAGGTAAAAGGGAGACTTTATACTATTTTGGTTTAACTTTTATATCAAAATT
>Ga0180007_10006402_pt1 | contig 11504 bp, 6 predicted proteins | sample MM_PC_MetaG_FD_121122 | JGI IMG/M metagenome (GOLD analysis project Ga0180007, IMG submission 121122) | Groundwater microbial communities from the Aspo Hard Rock Laboratory (HRL) deep subsurface site, Sweden - MM_PC_MetaG | ecosystem: Environmental > Aquatic > Deep subsurface > Groundwater...
GCCTGCAACCAGACAGGATATAAGGGCCGTATTGCCCTGCATGAACTGCTGACTGGCACACCAAGAATCAAACAAATTCTACAGAAAAATGCCACCGTGAATGCTATCCGGCAACAGGCAGTTAAAGAAGGGATGCGCTCCATTCACCAGGACGGTATTGCCAAGGTTTTTGGCGGATATACAGATTACCGCCAGGTAAAAATGGTGTCCATAACCCTATGAAAGATGACTTCTGAGTTGTCGCACCTTATCGCAATAGGTTTTCCGGCAGGCTGTTTCCACCTCCAGCAGGGTTGCAAAGGCCTGGGAAAAATCATTCATGCCCAGGGTAAACACCCCATGGCCGTAAACAATCGCATGATTTGAGGTTCCGAATGCCGGGGGCAGGGTGTTGCATAGGCCGGTTGGGCCTGTCCCCACCTCTCCCGGAACGATGGGAACCCTGCCGATAGCCCTTTTTTGGGGGCAGCGGGTATGGCAGTGATCCCGGTGACGACAGGCCGCTTTTTCTGCCGGATCACAGGCCATGGAAAGGATCACTGAAAATTTCGGATGTCCGTGGAGAATCGCCCTGCACCCGGTTTGGGCAATGGTTTGTATATGGGCGGTCAGTTCGCTGGAAGCCGTAAGCGCTGCACTGGAAGATCCGTCCAGTCGAACAGGATCGATGCAGCCTTCCAGTTCATCCAGGGAGCTGCCGGTCTGGCTGATATACAAGATATGGTTGTGGCAATAGGAGATATTGCCGAAATAGGAATCCACAAGGCCGTATTCTACCGTTTTACGGCCTGCCTGGACAATGGCGGCATATAGCTGTTCTTCTGTGGAAAAAGGCCCTTTGGCAAGATCGGGCAGGCCCGGCTGCCCGAGAAAGATATCCGGCAACAGGCCGTCGAACAGATCGTTACTCTCTTTGTTTGCCCTTCCCAATTGCAGGTCTTCCAGGTAATCTGCAAAAAATTTTACAAAACAGGCAAAACAGACGGAACTTGCCACCACAAACCCCTGCTCCGGACTGACCGTTCCGTGGGCGATGACGGCAATGCCTGAAAACTCAGGCTCATCCGCTGGCACGGCAATGATGACACTTTTTCGTTTTTTTAATGCGGCAACGATTTTATCCGCAGAAAACCGGCCGATAACGGGCAGGTCGTGGAGAAAGGTCCGGGTTTCACAATCTTTGGGTTCAATCAATCCATGGGTGTCCAGTGCTTTTTGGGCCAGATACCGGATAATCGGTTCATAGGGGGCCTTGGGCCGTAAAAAAACCAGAGAGTTTATGTTTAAGTTTTGGAAAACCTGTTCTAGCACCTTGATCTCAGGGCCTGTGCGATTCCAGACCAGGGTGTCATCAAGGCCTCCCACAATCGGGCTTAACGGGCCCGTTCCTTCTGCCAGTCCGGCTGAGAACAATTTGTTTGCATATTTTTTTACAAGCGCTTCCATTCAAGTCCCAATGCATTTGCTTTTTCTTCCAGAGGATTTCCGGAACTATCCAGTCCCCGGATCCGATAATATTTTTCCCGGGCTGTTAGAAATTGCCCCCTGTCAATGGGCGCAACCTGGATCTGGTTGCCGCAGGTTCCCGGCTCATTGAAAAACCGCCGGGGCAAATCATCGTCCCTTGCATCAAAGCCGTTTAAACTATTGATGATCCGTTCATTGTAGTAGATGCGTTCCCCGATGGAAATAAGATCCTGGGCAGAGCTTTTCTCTCCTGTAACAGCGGTATAGGCCTTGGCATATTCTTCAAGGCCTGCCGCAAAAAAAATAAATTTACAGGCCGTCAGGGAATCCACAACCGCATTGAAGTCTTCTGCAATTTTAATGATTCTGGCCTTTCCGCTGAAGCTGAACCTGTCCGTTGCCACGGGTTTCCTGAAAATTTCATGGCTGATGGGGTAGGCCCGAAGGTGGCATCCGCCCCGGGTGGAAAGGGCATAGCCCAGGGCCATGCCATAGGCACCCCTGGGATCATAGGCCGGCAATTCCATGGCTTTCACCGCCATGGCGGATTCGGGGTGTCCCATGGACCTGGCATAGGCAAGGGCTCCCTTATTCAATTCTTTTCCCTCTCCGCGGTTCAGGGCCATGTCGTCCAACAGGGACAAAAGGCTTTGCCGGGTAAAGTTTTTTCCGGTTATTTCCCGTCGGCAGGCAAGGGTGGCAGCGGCTGTTATGGTATCCATGCCATAGCGGCGGCAGCGATCATTGGCCGCAACAACCCATTTTATGTCCCTGGACCCGATAAGCGCTGTGAAATGGGACATGGTTTCATATTCGGGCAGCGCCATCGGGTGCAGGCCTTTGGGTCGGGCAATTCTTTTGCACAGAATGTGGCAGCCCCTGCACCCGTATTTTTCAGGGGCATAGGCTTTTGAGTAGGCCGCGGCATTGAGCCTGGGGGCGTGTTTAAACCAGGTGGACTTGAAATTATCCGTGGGCATCATGCGGCGGCTGTCGATGAGATCATATACCGCCCCGGTGCCAAGGCGTGAAAATCCATATTGCCCCATGAGGGCAGGGGAGGCTGCAGTGAGCCGGAAGATCTCTTCCCTTGCCGCCTTAAGGCCATTGGCATCCTTCACCCTTGTGTGGCCCTGGCCCTTTACCATCAGGTATTTTAAATGTTTAGCGGCAAAACATAGCCCAAGTCCCGACCTGCCTGCGGCATGGTGCAGGTCCACCGTGACCGAGGCAAACCGGACTCCGTTTTCGGCAGCCGGCCCGATACTGGCAAGACCGGCCTTTCCAGGTGCCAGGTGCTCATGGACCTGCTGGGTATCCATGCCCCACAAATGATCGGCCCTGGAAAAGTTCACCTGATGGTCGGCGATCTCAATACCGATGGGGTAAGGGCTTTTCCCGGTAATCACCATGCCGTCCCAGCCGGCCCGCTTCAGCTGGGTGGGCAGTCTGCCCCCCAGGGAGGCATCTCCCACAAGACCGGTAAGGGGGGATTTTGAAACCAGGTGGGCCCTTCCCGATGTGGGGGCAATGGTTGCCACCAGGGGGCCTGTAAAGAGGCAGACCACCATATCCGGATGATCAAAGGAAAGGGCGGCACACTGGCGGAGATAGTATCCTCCCATTCCCTTGCCGCCCATATATTTTCCATAGAAATCCCTATCCGGCGTTTCCACACATAAATTGCGGGTGGTCAGATTGATGTGCAAAATATTTCCGGTCCATCCAAACATGGTGTTTTTTATATAGTGAAATCGGCTTAAAATCAAGGAGGTCCTTGGGATAGAAGGCAGGTCATGGTTTCAAATTTTTAACGGGGTTTGGTTGGAAACAATCGACACCCTTGACAGACAGGTCTTCTTGGGATATCTGCCGATAAGCCATTGGTTCACAACCCAAGAAGTTTTTAAAATGAGCCATTCGCAAAAACGATCCGGAGCCAAACCCATGAAAGAAAAACTAAAAATTTTGTTTCTGTGTACAGGTAATTCCTGCCGCAGCCAGATGGCTGAGGGCTGGACCCGCGCCCTAAAAGGTGATATTATTGAGGCCTATTCAGCAGGAATTGAAATCCATGGCCTCAACAGGGATGCCGCGGCGGTGATGGCCGAAGCAGGCGTGGATATTTCACGCCATCACTCAAAGAATGTCACTGAGTTTACAGGCATGGCGCTGGATGTGGTGATAACGGTCTGCGGTCATGCCCATGAAACCTGCCCCTATTTTCCAGCTGCCTGCCGGGTGATCCATGTGGGGTTTGATGATCCTCCTAAAATGGCAGAAAAGCTTGCCCGGCAAGGAGCGGATAAACAAACCCAGCTGAACTGCTTTAGACGCGTGAGGGATGAGATCCGGGCTTTTGTGGAACAATTGCCCGGAAATTTGAAGCTTCCGGGATAATATAATATCATCCATGGCGCTTGGGAAACTATTATGGAAAAAAAGACCGGCCATTTGAGGTTTTCTCCAAATGGCCGGTGTCGTGCGATGGGATGCGGGGGATATCCTTAATTGTATTCCGGAGTCCAACGCATTTTTTCGATCAATGTGTTGAGTCTTTCCACATCATTGTTGTGTTTGAATCTGGACACAGCACAATCGTTTCCGGTGACATTGGCTTTTATCGCCTCTGCTCCCACCCGTTTTGCAACTTCCAGGGAGACGGCCTTTAATTGATCCAGGGGCGGGCACAGGATGCCGTCCTTGATATCCTCTTCCTTGACAAATTCTGCCATGGCATGGGCTGCGGCTGAAAAGAATACCGGCAATACCACACTGGCACCGGAAGCAATGATTCCCAGGCCCACGCCCGGAAAGATAAAGGCGTTGTTCATCTGGCCGATGCGATAGGACTTGCCGCTATGAACAACGGGATCAAAGGGCGAGCCGGTTGCCACAAGCGCTTTTCCATTGGTCCATTCATAGATGTCCCTGGGAAGGGCTTCGGTTTTGGTGGTGGGATTGCTCAAGGGAAGGATTGCAGGCCGGTCCGTGTTCTGGCCCACGGCTTCCACAATTTCCCTTGAAAAACAGCCGCCCTGTCCCGAAGTGCCGATGAGAACCGTCACTTTTTCATGTTTTACCGCATTCAGCAGGGTATTGTCTTTGGGGGTCTTCATCCAGGCCATTTTTTGGGGATCTTTGGCAAATTTTTTCTTGTAGGGTTCCAGATCCCGGTCAGTGGTAACCACTCCCCTGGAATCCAGGGTAAAGATTCTGGCAATGGCATCGACTTCCCCCATTCCCTGCTCCATGAGTTCTGTCTGGATCTGCTCGGCAATGCCGATGCCGCCGGCACCGGCCCCGTGCACCAGATAAACCTGATCGGTCATCTTTTCTTTTTTCACCCGCATGGCAGCAATGATGCCGGCCAGGGCAACGGCTCCTGTCCCCTGGATATCGTCATTAAAAGAGATAATCTGGTCAAGGTACTTATCCCGGACCGTAAAGGCAGTCTGCTTTGAAAAATCTTCCCACTGGCACAAGGCTTTGGGAAAAACCTTTTTAAAGGCAACAACAAACTTCTCAATAAATGCATAGTATTCGTCACCCAGGAGTCGTTCATGCCGCCAGCCCAGGTAATTGGGGTCATCTATCAGTTCTTTGTTGTCCGTTCCCACATCCAGGGAGATGGGCAGGCAATGCCAGGGAGCAATCCCGGCCCCCTGGGTGTAGAGCATGAGTTTTCCAAGACAGATGGGTATCCCGCCGGCACCCTGGTCGCCAATGCCCAGGATCCCCTGGTTGTCGGTGACAACGGCTATTCCGATATCCTTGTCCGTGTAATTTCTCAGGATGTATTCGGCATAGTCGATGTTGCCCGGATAAAAATGGATCCCATTGGCTTTTCTGAACATGGAGGAATACTGCTGGCAGGCAAGTCCGACGGTCGGTGTATAAATAATGGGCAGAAATTTGGTGATGTTGCTGGCAATAACGGCATGGGCAAGGACCACATTTCTGTCATACAGACTTCTGATATAGATGAATTTTTCAATGTCGCTATCTTTTTTATCAAGGATATCAAGGCTTGAGGCGACTTGTTCCTCAAGTGTCTTGACCCGGGGCGGCAGGTAGCCGCTCAGTTTGAGTTTGCGTCTTTCCTCAATGGTGAAGGCCGTACCTTTGCTGATATTATTATATCGCAGGATGTCAAATCCTCTCAAATTTATAGTGACACCTGTTGTCTCGCCAAACTCACCGTATTCAAATTCGTAATGATTAATTTCCATGACTGCAATGTTTCCTTAAATTTTGATTCTAAATTTTAAATCCCAACAATGATAAAATTACAAAAAACAACAAAATTTATTATATCAGAAAAAAATAATTAAGCGAATGGTAATGAATTATTTTCATTTGTTGAAATTGATTTACCAGGGACAATCTTGTTTCATACTGCGGAACAAAATCAAGAAAAAAACAGGGAACCCTCTTTCTTGGTGGGGGAAGTCAAAGCAAGATCAAAAAAGTCCTTTACCAGCAGAATCGGCAAAGGACTTTTTGATCCGGGAGGATCATTTTCCGGAAATCATATTTCGGAGAACATAGTGCAGGATACCTTTGTTTTTGATATAGTCGATTTCAATATCGGTGTTGAGTTTCACAATGACCTGAAAAGAAATTTCCGTGTTTCCGTTGATTGCCCTGACCGTTAAAAGACCATTGGGTTTGATGGCGCTTAACCCTTTAATTTCAAAGGTTTCATCCCCCTTAAGGCCCAAACCCTTAAAGGATTCTCCCTCCTGGAAAACCAGGGGCAAAACTCCCATGCCCACCAGATTGGAACGGTGGATTCTTTCAAAGGACTCGGCAATGACGACCCTGGCCCCGAGAAGACAGGTGCCCTTGGCTGCCCAGTCCCGGGAGGAGCCGGTACCATATTCCTTACCGCCAAAGACAATCAGATCAATATTCTGGGCCTGGTATTTTTGGGCAGCATCAAAGACATAGCTTTCTTCCTTTTCCGGAAATTTGACGGTAAAGCCGCCTTGTTTGCCAGCCAGGGTGTTGCTGATCCTGATATTGGCAAAGGTGCCCCGCATCATGACTTCATGGTTTCCCCGTCTGGATCCGTAGGAATTAAATTCCCAGGGTTTGACCCCACAGTCAGTCAGGTACTTGCCGGCGGGATATTCCACGGGAATGGCCCCGGCAGGAGAGATGTGGTCTGTGGTTACGGAATCGCCCAGCACCAGCAAGGCTTTAGCACCTTTAAGATCCGTAAGTTCAGGGATCGTCTGGGAAAAATCTTTGAAAAAGGGCGGCTTCCGAATATAGGTGGATGTTGCATCAAAGTCAAATGTGGTGGTTTCTGCGACCAATAGATCCTGCCAGAGTTTGTCGCCTTTGAAAATATTGGCGTATTGATCTTTGAAAAACCGTTCCTTCACATGGGTTTCCACAAAATGATCGATCTGCCGTGGATCCGGCCAGATATCTTTCATAAACACAGGGGTGCCGTCCTGGGAAAATCCAAGGGGTTCGGTGGCAAAATCAATATCAATCCTGCCGGCAATGGCATAGATGACCACCAAAAGCGGGGACATGAGGAAATTGCCCTTGACCTCCTGGTGAATCCTGGCCTCAAAGTTTCTGTTTCCCGACAATACGGAAATGACATCCAGATCATTGGTTTTAATGGCTTCTTCAACGAACGGGTCCAAAGGGCCGCTGTTGCCGATACAGGTCATGCACCCGAATCCGGTATTGTTAAATTTCAAGGCCTCAAAGTATTCCATGAGCCCTGATCCATTGAGATAATCCAATACCACCCGGGAACCGGGGGAAAGGGAGGTCTTCACATACCAGGGAATGGACAGGCCGAGTTCTACCGCCTTCTTGGCCACAAGTCCCGCACCGATCATGGTGTAGGGATTTGAAGTGTTGGTGCAGGAGGTGATGGCGGCAATGACCACGCTGCCGTTGGTCAGCGCCGGTGTCTTTTCCTTCTGATCCTTGGGCGCAATTTGAATATCCTTGCGATTTTTAAGGTCGTAGATGGCCATGGTTTTTTCTTTTACCCGTGACAAGGGAATCCGGTCCTGGGGTCTTGAGGGTCCGGCCACGGAAGTCTCCATGGCAGACAGGTCCACGTCGATGATTTTGGAGAAAACAGGTATTTTGTCATGGGTGTTGAACAGACCGCAGGTGGTACAATAGGCTTCCACCAAGGCGGCGGTTTCAGATCGATTGGTTTTAACCAGATAGTCAAGGGTCTGGGTGTCAACGGGAAAAAAGCCGGCCGTGGCACCATATTCCGGCGACATGTTGGCGATGGTGGCCCGGTCGGTGAGGGTCAGGTTTTTTAACCCTTCCCCGGTATATTCCACAATCTTTTCCACTACGTTTTCTTCGCGCAAGATATGGGTGACATACAGGGCAATATCTGTGGAGGTGATCTGAGGTTTGGGTTTGCCCACAAAATTGACGCCGATGATTTCGGGCAGGTTCATATAATAGGGCTGGCCGAGCATGACAGCTTCTGCTTCAATCCCGCCCACCCCCCAGCCAAGTACTCCCAAGGCATTGATCATGGTGGTGTGGGAATCGGTTCCCACCAGGGTATCGGGAAAGGCCAGGGTTCCCTCTGTTGTTTTCCGCGTTGTAACCACACTTGCCAGGTATTCCAGATTTATCTGGTGGCAGATGCCCGATTCCGGTGGCACCACCCTGAAATTATCAAAGCTTTTCTGTGCCCATTTTAGCAATTTATAGCGTTCTGCGTTTCGCTCATATTCTTTTTTTGCATTGAGGAAAAACGCATTTTTCTCCTTAAAATGGTCCACCTGGATGGAATGGTCAATGACAAGATCCACCGGAACCAGCGGATTGATTCCCTTTGGGTCCAGGCCTGCCCCATGGACCGCATCCCGCATGGCGGCAAAATCCACCACAGCCGGTACGCCTGTAAAATCCTGCATCAGGACCCGTGCCGGGTAAAAGGCAACCAGGTTCTGGGTTGCGGCCCGGGTTTCATAAAATCTGGCAGCAGCCACAATATCTTCCCAGGATATGGTGCCGGCCCCCATGTTTCTGGCAAGATTCTCAATGAGTATCCGTGCCGCAAAGGGAAGGGAACTGATCTTTGACAATCCCTTTTCTTCCAGCAACCGGATGTTGTGAATTATCAGTTCCTTTTTTTGAAACAACAATGTTTGACGGATATTGTCTGTGGTCATAATACGCTCCTTGGAGTTTTTTTTGAATTCTTGAAAAGTTTTTATTTCTTAAGGATATTATTAAACAGGTAATATATCAAGTCGCAATCGCCTGAATCTTGAATTGAAGTTGGATATGGAGGGTACACTTAAATGCCGGAAAAACAGGAATGGATCAGTTTTTAACAAAACCGATCCATTCCTGGGAAAGTCCTTTTCGCCATTACCAAGGGCAATGGCTATCTATGCATATTTTTTTTGATTATTTGGCCTCTTCCTGGGCCCGCAAATCCTTTCTTAAAATCTTGCCCACATTGGACTTGGGCAGTTCCTGCCTGAACTCAACCTCCACCGGCAACTTGTATTTGGCAAGTTTTGTGTCGCAATAGGCAATGACTTCCTCGGCCGTCATTTTCTGGCCTTCCTTTAGAATGACGAAGGCCTTGACTGCTTCCCCGCGTTTGGGATGGGGAATACCGATGGAACAGGCTTCCAGAATTTTCGGGTGTTCAAAGAGAACCTCATCAATATCCCTTGGATAGACATTGTATCCGCCGGAAAGGATCATGTCCTTGATCCGGTCAACAATATAAAAATATCCGTCCTCATCCATTGTGGCCACATCCCCGGTACGAAGGAATCCGTCCTGGGTCATGGTTTTCTTTGTTTCGTCCGGTTTGCCCAGATATCCCTTCATGACCTGGGGACCCCGCATGAGCAGCTCGCCCGGTTCGCCCACGGGCATCTCTTTGGTTTCATCTTTAAGATCCACGATTTTACATTCTGTATTGGGAATGGGAATTCCGATACTGCCCTGCTTGCGTGTACCATTAAAGGGATTGATATGGGTTACGGGGGTTGATTCCGTCAGTCCGAAGCCTTCCACAATAATGGAGCCGGTCTTTTTCTGGAAACTATTGATAACCTCCATGGGCAGGGGCGCACTTCCGGAAAAGCATCCTTTGACAGAAGTCAGGTCGGTGTGTTCCATGTTCGGGTGGTCCAGCATTCCAATATACATGGTGGGGACCAGGGGGGCAAAGGTGACCTTGAATTTGCTGATGGCTTCCAGCAGGGGTTCCGGCTGTGGCTTGGGCACCAGAACATTGGCCCAGCCCATGCGAATGGCAAAATTCATGGACACGGACATGCCGAATACGTGGAAAAAAGGCAGGGCACCCAGCATGACTTCGGCACCCTTGTCAAATTTGGGGAACCAGGCTTCTATTTGCTGGATCTGATAGGAAATGTTTCTGTGGGTGAGCATCACGCCTTTGGAGACGCCTGTGGTACCGCCGGTATACTGGTACATGGCCACATCATCCATTTTGACATCGGCCTGGGTAAAATCAGGGCTGTATTTGGCGATGATATCCTTGAATTTATACAGATCTTTTGCAGGTGTTACATCGGCGGCCAATCCCTTTTTTTTAGCAACCAAAGGAAAGAGCAATCGTTTGACAAAGGGCAGATAATCTCCGATGGAGGTGTAGACAATGGTTTTTATATTGGTTTTTTCCCGGAGTTTCACCATGCGGTTGGTCAACAGATCAAGGGTGATCAAAAATTTTGAGTTTGAGTCTGTGAACTGGTGTTCAAGTTCCCTGTCCGAATAAAGCGGATTGTTGAGCACGACAATCCCGCCTATTCTAAGGATGGCATAATAGGCAACGGCACAGGGAATCACATTGGGAAGCAGGATGGCAACACTGTCTCCCTTTTTTATCCCGAATCCCTTGAGGGCGGCTGAAAATCGTGCCACCATTTCGTTGAATTCCGTGAAGGTCAGGGTAAATCCCTGAAAAATCAGTGCCGGGTTGTCAGGAAAGTTTTTGGTGGACTCTTCAAGATATCGGGGCACCAGAACGTCCTCGAATTCCACATTTTCCTTGACCCCCGGCTCATAGGCCTTTAACCAGGTTTTTTTTGAATATACGCTTTGATCGGACAATATCTTCTCCTTTGTTGCGGTTTATGATTAAAAGAGAGACTTCGTGATCTTGATAGATAGAAAACAGGGTTTCTGTCAAGCAAAAAATAAAATAAATGAACATTGTTTATGGGGTTGAATTCAATTTTTCTAAAGTATTTAGGTTTGAATGGTTTTCCCGGGAAAAACTTAACTTGAAACCGTCCGCTTGTTTATGGTAGGTTGCCGCCCATGAAAGTTATAAAAATTGGCGGCGGCTGCCTCAAGGACGGCCAGGCTGCAAACACGATTGTTGAATTGATTGCCAAAAGGGGAAAAGGAGATGTCTTTGTCCTTTCCGCTTTTTACGGTGTTACCGATATCCTGGTGTCAGGCATTGAAAAAGCCCTTGAATCGGAAGCCCAAATTCCTCTGGTTCTCAATGGTTTAAGAACCCTTCATAACCATATCATAAAAGTATTGATCCAGGATGATACCCTCAAAAAGCAATTGTCCAGACATTTGAGTGATGTTTATACGCGGCTGGAGCGGTATTATTATGGGATTAATTTTACCCGGGAAGCCACCCCCAGAATGCAGGATATGATTGCCACCTTCGGAGAGCGGATTTCGGCCCTTATTCTTTCCAAAGCACTGGTTGCCAGGAAACTTGACAGCAGCTTTGTTCTTCCCGAGGACCTGGGGATCGTTTCCGACGGTAAATTTATGGATGCGTCTGCCCTTATGGGCAAGACCCGGAAAAATCTTGCTGCCTGGATGGATCTCCACATGGGGCCGGAAAAAATACTCTTTGTTCCAGGATTTTATGGTGTCAGTGAGAAGGGCGATATCACCACATTCGGCAGGGGCGGTTCCGATTATTCTGCAGCGGTTGTGGCGGCGGCAGTTTCGGCCAGTGTGCTTGAGATATGGAAGGATACCCAAGGGTTTATGACGGCAGACCCGGA